>SDBV01003911.1_pt1 | contig 21640 bp, 16 predicted proteins | sample 2277081 | NCBI WGS metagenome assembly SDBV01 (sample SAMN10402039, study PRJNA504765) | marine sediment metagenome | isolation source: marine sediment core GS10_PC15, 223 cmbsf | place: Arctic Ocean: Southern Knipovich Ridge | collected 2010 | reverse complement strand
GCTCTCGCCCTCCCTCAATCCCTTGTTCGATAGGGCATGGGAGGGCGAAGCTCCCGCTGAGCCGACGGACGATGTCACTTGCCTCTGACAGAAGAGTTCCATTGAAAATGCAGTTCTCAATAGTACAGTTCCGCACAGATGAGTGTACAAACCGTTGTAAATGTGATGAGAATATGCTCCGAGGGATGTCTTAAGCGGTTCGACCGCCCCGGAGGGGCGTACGCAAGTAGCCTGGGGTGTAGGCCCGCGGAGTTTACCCTGAGCCTGCCGAAGGGGCGGGGCGAAACCCCAGGTCCACGATGCATCGCTTCCCGCGCCCCGGAGGGGCGCACGAGACCGTTATTACCGAGGTTATTGCTCATGACACTCCATGCTATGCGTCCGCCCCTGCCGACTTCGCCAAAGCAGCTGCGACGGCTGAACCGGGGCGGGAAGAATAATCGGGACACTTACCGGGGGTTCCGTCCGTCCCTTCGACAGGCTCAGGGTAGACTCCTGCGGACTCCACCCCCGGCTACTCACGTTTGCCCCCTTCGGGGCAACAATGAACCAACACCGACGCTCCGTTGTTTGTTCACCTATCTCTGGGGAGCTATACTTAGTGGGAAAAGAACTGGGTCCGTGTCTGGTGATACTCCCAATCCTCTGATTCAATCCGTGGTTGCAGAAAAACCATCCACACGTACAATATAGGGGTTCCTGGAACCATTTCTCCTGAGAATCAGCGCGGGCCGTCCTCCCGCAAAACGAAACATAAGACTCTCCAAGAATTCTCAAGCAATAAGGCCGTATCGAGGAGGAAGTAATGCGTAAGTCGAGCCGCGAAATAGCACTCTCTGCCTACAGAAACCAGAAAGCGATACTTGCGTTCAACATCCCTCACCTGCCGATGGTTGAACCGATCGTCCGCGCCGTGATCGATACCGACACGTTTGCGTTCATTGAGCTGGCCCGTCTGGAGTGGATTAAGTTTGAAGCCAAAGGCGCCGCCGAGGTGATCGAGGAATATAAGAAATGGGAAGATCCGGGATATATGCGAATCCACCTTGACCACGTTCCGGTGATCGATGAGGACGACCTCACCGTGGACTATGTGGCTATCATCAAGGAAGCGATCGAACTCGGATATGACTCGGTAATGGTCGATGGTTCGCGCCTCTCCCTGGAAGACAATATCGCCGCCACACGCGAAGTCGCCGATCTCGCCCATGCCGCCGGGATACCTTGCGAGGCCGAATTGGGCGCCGTATTAGGACACGAGGCGGGTCCACCACCGCCCTATGATGAGCTGTTCGAATCGGGCCGCGGATTCACCGATGTTGAAGAAGCGCGCCGGTTTGCCCAGGAATCCCAATGCGATTGGCTCTCCGTCGCCATGGGAAACATCCATGGCGCCGTCTCCGGAGCGATGAAGGACCAGAAAAAGGTCGAAGCGCGTCTGAACCTGGATCATTTGGAGAAACTCCGCGATGCCACAGGTATCCCTCTTGTGCTTCACGGCGGCAGCGGCATCAGGCAGGAATATATTCTTGGCGCGATAGAACGCGGCATCTCCAAGATCAATGTGGGCACAGAAATCCGCCAGGCATATGAAAGAACTCTACGGGAAGGCGGCGACGTTACCAAGGCGAAGGATGCCGTCACCAGGCGGACGACGGAATTGATCGAAGACCATTTCCGGATGGCCGGAATCCGCGAAACCATCCTGGCGGATTAAAGACAACCGTCCGGCGCGTCGTGCGCCTTCTTGCGGCCGCCGACTTGGAGATCCACAGTGTCCCGCTACCCGTCCACCTCGAATTCAGCCGGGATCCTGGAAAAAATGCGAACGACAGACCCCTTCTTCTTCCTCGTGGGCGTTCTGTTTCTCCTTATCGGCGCTTCCACAACCGTAGAAGCCTCTGACGAGGCGGCTCTCAAAGTACGTCACAGGCAAAACACGTCTTCTGTCCCGCAGTACGGCGTACTTGAAATCACATTCGAGCATGAAAGGGAATATGAGAACCCGTTCTTCGATGTGGACATCAAATTGAACTTCACCTCGCCTGCTGGAAAACAGTTCTCCGTCGGAGGCTTCTATTACGGCCCGGCAAGTGAACAGAAGACCGAAAGTCAACCTGCCGACATTGAAAGAATTTCTAAGCCTCGCGACGCGATTCACCTATGGAAAGCCCGCTTTTCTCCCCCACAGCTGGAAAAATGGACGTACTCGTTCGTTCTCGCCAATTCAGACGGCCAAGAAGCGGTCGGAGAGGGCAACTTCACCTGCATCAGAAGCCATACAGGAAACCACGGCTTTGTCCGTCCGGACCCGAAAAACCGTTTCCGATGGGTCTTCGATGACGGCAGCCCATATTTTCCTATCGGCCTTCAGGACTGCGTCGGCGATAACAACGGGAACGGCACAGTCCTCGATAATTGGAGCTTGGAGGGCCCCTTTCGCTACGAGCGGGCAGGAAGGCCTGACACGCCCCTGTTCAAGCCCAGTCCTTCCAACAACCCGCAGAATGCCGATGTTTACTTCCGGCATTACAGCCAGTGCGGATTCAATCTCCTCAGGTTCTCCCAGGAAAACTGTTCTTTTTCCATCTATTCAGACCTGGACCACTATTCCGTTCGAGACAGCATCATGGTGGATGAGTATCTGCAGTGCGCCCGGAAATACGGCTTTCAAATCTTCTACGGAATATTCGGTTATCACTCCGTGTTCAACGAGGAGCCTGATAACGCGGAAGCCATGGAGAAGATCAAGCGCTTTATTAAGTACAGCGTCGATCGCTGGGGAGCCTATGCTGACTTCTGGGAGTTTCTGAACGAACAGCACGCAGACACCGGATGGTACGAGATCATGTCACCTTACCTGCGCTCGATTGACCCTTACAAGCATCCAATCACGACCAGCTGGGAGCACCCGGAGCTTGACGACATCGATCTCAACGCGCCCCATTGGTATGAGGGGGTTGGCAGCCTTTCGAGATCGGACGTGACTGTTAGAGACAGGGCGCGCGAGTGGAAGCAGTTCGGCAAGCCGGTGATCGTCGGGGAACAGGGAAATTGGACTCCAGCCGGACCCGACGAGAAGCCGCCTGAAGCCGGCGGCGTCTGGGATCCGGAATCGCACTTGCGAATGAGGGTCCGCAACTGGACCGCCTACTTCAACGAAATCGTATTCATTTTCTGGAACACAAGCTACGCCAAAGACGGCCATAACATGAACATATGGCTCGGCCCGATGGAGCGTCAGTACGTCAAGGCCATGCAGGACTACGTTCATGCGCTTGGATCCGGAGTCCAAATGATTTCGGCCGAAGTCTCCGACCCGGAGTCGGCCCGCGCGTATGCCCTCGCCTCTGATTCCCGTATTGGCGCTTACCTGGTAAACGCGAAGGACCGCGCGACTCCCGTTCATGGGCTGGCGGTAACCGTCAATGTGCCGAAGGCCGGGAATGGATTCTGGTACTCCCCCGAAGATGGCGCGGTGATCGGACTCTTCGAGGCCGAGGCAGGGGAACAGGCTTTCACTGTTCCGGATTTCTCCTTGGATATTGCGCTATTGATAGGTACAGAGACTCCTCCCGACAGTGATGGGGACGGACGGCCGAACAATCTCGACACCGACGACGACAATGACAGGGTCCCGGACGCGGAAGACGCCTTTCCTCTTCTCCCAGACGAATGGCGAGATCAAGACGGGGATTTGATCGGCGACAACATGGACGCCGATGACGACGGCGACGGTCAGGGAGACGACCATAACGGAAACGGCATCCCGGATCACGAGGAAATGGACTTCGACAATGACGGCATCCCACGGGCAGATTCCGTGCCCTGGGACGCATTTCCCCTGGATCCCACCGAGTGGCGCGACGCGGACGGAGATGGAATCGGCGACATGGCCGACCCGGATGATGATAACGATGGATTGACGGACGAATGGGAAAGAGCAAATCGGCTCGACCCGACCGCTGATGATGCTGCCGCCGATCCCGACTCGGACGGGCTGACAAACCTGCAGGAATTCCGGCTGGGCATGAACCCGCAAGCCGCCATGCCGAGGGAATGACGGACTCGGTAGTTAGTCAAGATTGAATGTGTGGATGTTTCGTTCCTCCTGTCATTCCGCCCTCTTGTCATTCCTGCGAAAGCAGGAATCCAGGATCTGATGAGGGTTAGGCATGTCTGAACGACCGTACTACGTCTATATGCCCCTTCTCGTTGCCAAGTTGAACTTGGGGACGAGAGGACAAGACCTGGTAGGTGCAGGGCAGGAAGATGGTTCTGGATTCCTGCTTTCGCAGGAATGACAGATCGTAGGATGGGCCTTGGCCCATGTGGCAGACTTAGTACAGTTCCCCAGAGGTAGGTGATCTGGGCAAGGGTAACATGGGCATCTTGCCCATGACCCGCAGGCGGGACGCCTGCGCTACCTCGATTGGGCACTAAGCAGAGACGGGAACCTGCCGAACTCGGGATGCAAAGTCGTCGATCTCCTGCTCTTTTTCAAAGCCGACAATCATTGTGTCGACGCATCCCAGTTTCAATGCGAATTCGATAGAACGATTTTTCTTCTCGGGGTCATTCCGGAATGAACCTTCCCCAACGAGTTTCATCCCCATGACGCCTTTGCCCGCGGCGTGAATGTCCTTCAGCACGGAAACCACTTTCGGCACATCTTCTTCCCTCTCGACATCCATTACTTTGGCGTAGGGATTGATCCGAGCATTGACCGAGTCCACCCAGGATTCATTCACGCAGGCTTTCAGGGCATCAAGGGTATGGCAGGATACACCATGGGCCCTGATGACCCCCTTCTGCTTGAGTTTGTCAAGCAATCCCATCTGGTCACTCAATTCTGTGGGCCAGTTCGGCGAAACGACACAGTGCATCAGCACTATATCGATATAGTCGGTATTCAGTTCCTTGAGAAACCGCTCCACAACCACGTCCGCCGGCGGCCTTTCCTCGTCGGGAATACCACCCTCACTAAACCAGATCTTGGTTTGGATCGCGAAATTCTCACGAGGAATCCCCTTCAAGCCAGGAATAATATACGGATGGGTACCGTAGAGGTCCGCGCAGTCAAATAGCCGTACCCCCCGCTCGTATGCGTTTCGAAGCAAGGCTTCAAACCTCTCTTTGCCCAAACGCGTCAGATTTGACTCCCGCATCCACCCGCTCACTCCGGTTCCCATTACCACGCGGCTGGGCTTGATTCCGGTTTTCCCCAAAGCGATCCGATCAAATGGATCATACTTTCGGGCCGCAGCCTCCACGAAGGCTCCGACTCCCGGTCCCGCAAGCAGACCTCCCACCCCCGCAAGAGACGCTGCGATGAACTCACGTCTTTTTATCTTCATTGTCGTGGTCCTCCATCACGGCTATTGTCTACCGGTGTGAAAGCCCGGCAAAGTGTTCATTAGCAACTCCATTATAACCCGGACATCCCGAATGTTGTCCACATCAAATGTTCTCCTCTTTGCTGCAAAGGAGAACTCCGGGCGAAAACCGAATGAGTTGTATTCGTTTTAAATCGTATCGACCTTAATGCGGATCCATGGCCGGGGCATGCGCAGAAGGGGAACCTACTTGGTGAATGGTTGCTTTACTAATGTGATGCTCGAGGGATTTCTCCCTATGCCTCGATCTTCGTGCCCAGCAAATCCAGCAACTTGCGGATCCATTCGGGGTGAGCAGGCCAGGCAGGAGCGGTAACCAGGTTCCCATCGACGCACGCATTGGAGTAGGTCTCGTTCACTTCCCCCCATTTTGCGCCGGCTCCCACAACATCGGGTTTCACTGCCGGGTAGGCAGTGCACAGCTTGCCTTCGAGCACGCCCGCGGCAACCAACACCTGCTGTCCGTGGCAGATCGATGCGATGGGTTTGTTGGCCTCTGCGAAGTGTCGGACGATAGCGAGAACTTTTTCGTCCAGACGAATGTATTCGGGCGATCGCCCTCCCGGGATAACGAGCGCGTCGTACTCTTCGGGATTGACTTCCTCGAAGGTCGCTGTAAGGAAAAAATTGTGACCGCGCTTCTCCGTGTATGTCTGATCCCCTTCAAAGTCGTGAACCGCCGTCCGTATGGTCTCCCCCGCTTTCTTACCCGGACAGACCGCGTGAACCGTGTGCCCGACCATGGTTAACATCTGGAAGGGAACCATCGCCTCATAATCTTCAACGAAATCACCAACCAACATCAGAATCTTCTTCGCGCTCATCCTCTATCCTCCTTGTTACCGGGGCTCAGGCACCCGTGGCGGGCATTCGTATGACAGTTCTGTCTGTCGTGTGCGATTTCTTCCACACCGCGCTCATTGATCCGCACGCCTCAATGCAACGAGTGAACGCGGGGGCAGCTTGATTACGGCTATTGTATCACCGGCCACTTTCCCAGAATAGACCACTCCCGTCAAGGGTACTGGGAACGCTTCTCGAAGACTCCAACCATTGACTCCCTTTCCCATGCGGTGTTCCCCCCGAGGTCTGGACACGTCAAGTAAATCCATGATAGAATTACATGTCCGTCTCCTCAGCGAGACGGGCCGCAACGCTCTCCGGAAATCAGGGTCGGTTGGTCAGGGTTGGACGTATCGCACTGGTGGCGGTCTCCACAATTATGTCGCAGGAGAAGGAATCGTTCCGGAGAAGCGAATCTGCGCACCCCAGACGCTGCTTCCCGACTCCAAATCTCCGGAATCTTGCTTAGGCGGCGCCCAGTTTCCTCATTCCCTGCTACTGCTAGATGTAACGCTGGGAATCCCCAAGGCCGGGACCAGTTGCATAAGTCGCAACTGGAGTTGCACTTCCCGGCATAGCTGCTTTTCATTCCGGCAAAGACTCGTAGTTCTGCGTAGCTTTGATGTAAAATGGGAACCGGAACGTGAGGCAAAAATGGTAAAGATGGTGATACCAAGTGAGATATAACGCAGGTGGATTCGCCAAAGCACGCGGTCTTTACGATCCCGCGTACGATCACGACAGCTGCGGCGTAGGGTTCGTGGCCCGGCTGGACGGGATCCCGCGCCACGCCGTCATCCTGGACGCCGTGCAGGTACTCATAAACCTCGAGCACCGAGGCGCCATTGGGGGCGACGCGTGCACGGGCGACGGAGCCGGACTGCTATTCCAATTGCCGGACGAATTCCTCCGCGAAGAGTGCCTCCATCAGGGCTGGACCCTTCCCGACCCCGGCGAATATGGGGTCGCGATGGTTTTCCTGCCGACCGACCCGGAGCTTCGCGAGCGCTGCATGGAGGTGTTCGAGCGGGTCGTAAAAGATGAAGGAGCCAAGGTGATCGGATGGAGGAAGGTCCCCGTGGACGGAAGTCACCTGGGAGATTTGTCCCGGTCCACTCAACCTGAAATCTACCAGCTTTTTGTCGGGCGCGGGAAGATCCCGGTGGAGGGGGTTGAACGGAAGCTATACGTAATCCGCCGGGTCGTTGAAAAGGAAATTGCCTCCTGGACAGATCGCGACTACAGCCAATTCTATGTAGTGAGCTTCTCTTGTGAGACTATCAACTATAAGGGGATGCTGACGGGTACACAGCTCCTCACCTTCTACCCCGATCTGCATGATGAAAGACTGTCGTCAGCCTTTGTCATCGTTCATCAGCGATACAGCACGAACACTCTTCCAAGCTGGAGCCTTGCGCAACCGTTCCGCATGCTCGCCCACAACGGCGAGATCAATACCCTGCGCGGCAATATCAACCATATGCGGGCCCGGGAAGCGGATCTGCAGTCGGACCTGTTCGGTGACGATATCGAGAAGCTCAAACCCACCCTCATCGAGCAAGGGAGCGACTCGGCGATCATAGACAATGCACTGGAACTGCTGGTGCTGGGCGGTCGTTCGCTTCCCCACGCCGGGATGATGCTTGTGCCTGAAGCGTGGGGCAGCCGATTCCATATCAGCGAAGACAAGCGGGCTTTCTACGAATACCATGCCGCGATCATGGAACCGTGGGACGGACCGTCGGCACTTGTCTTCGCCGATGGACGGTACATCGGAGCAACGCTTGATCGAAACGGTCTGCGGCCAGCGCGTTACACCGTCTCAGAGGACGGGCTCATTGTCTTATCGTCGGAAACCGGCGTCATTGATATTCCCCCGGAAAAAATGCTCTACCGGGGGCGACTCTCCCCCGGCAAGATGCTCCTGGTTGACATGGTCGAGCATCGGATCGTGTCGGATGATGAAATCAAAGCAAGGATCTCTCGCCGGCGTCCTTACCGTCGCTGGCTCAAGGACAACCGGATCGAACTGCGGGGACTGTTCACGCCTTCGGAGATACCGCCGGAAGATCCCGAATTATTGCGGCAGAAGCAACTGGCCCATGGGTACACGGAAGAGGAGCTGAAAATGGTGATCAGCCCCATGGCGTCCCGCGGTCAAGAGGCGGTTGGCTCGATGGGGACCGACACCCCGCTGGCGGTACTTTCCAATCAACCGCAGCTTCTTTTCAATTACTTCAAGCAACTCTTCGCCCAAGTCACCAATCCTCCGATCGATCCGTTGAGGGAAGAATTGGTGATGTCGTTGATGAATTTCATCGGGCCGGAGAGAAACCTGCTCGACGAAACTCCCGAGCACTGCCGCCGACTGAATCTGCAACATCCAATACTGACTCCGGAAGATATGCTGCGGCTCCGAAACGCCCGTCATCCGGAAATCGTGGTGAGAGATATTGACATCCTGTTCCCCGCAGACGGGGATGGGAAAGCGCTCGAAGCTGCGTTGGACTCGGTATTCGAGCAGGCCGAGCAACACGTTGCTGACGGTGCCACAATCCTGGTCCTGACCGACAGGCAGATGAGCGAAGAAAAGGCCGCCATTCCTATCCTGCTCGCCACTGCGGGACTGCATCACCACCTGATTCGGAGAGGACTGCGAACCAGGACGGGAATAATTGCCGAGACAGGCGAGACCAGAGAGGTAATGCACTTCGCCCTGCTGATTGGCTATGGCGCCAACGGTGTGTGCCCCCATGTGGCGTTCTCGACCGTACGGGAAATGGCCGATGCCGACCTGCTGGAAACCTCCGTCTTTCCTGAGGTCGCGACGGACCTTTACATCAATGGAATCAAAAAGGGACTGCTCAAGACATTCAGCCGCATGGGTATCTCTACCCTGCGTAGTTATTACGGCGCCCAGATTTTTGAGGCCGTCGGCCTGAATCGGCGCCTTGTGGACAAGTACTTCACTCACACTGCGTCTCGTGTGCAGGGTATCGGCCTCGAGGAAATTGCCGCCGATACTCTCCAAAGACATCGGCGCGCTTACCCGAAGTTCGGGAGACCGGCAAAACTCTTGCCCGTGGGAGGCGATTACCAGGTTCGCATCGGGGGCGAGAAGCATCTTTTGTCTGCGGAGGCAATTGCGAAGCTCCATCATGCCATTCGGAACCACGACTACGAGGTTTACAAGGAATACAGTCGCCTTATCGACGATCAGTCCGAAGCTCACGCGACTTTGCGAAGTCTGATGCAGTTTAAGAAAGGGAGTCCAATCCCGCTGGACGAAGTCGAGCCGGTGGAATCCATCGTTACAAGATTTGCCGGCGCGGCAATGTCGTTCGGCTCGATTAGCAAGGAAGCACACGAGACCATCGCGATTGCCTTGAACCGGCTGGGGGCCCGAAGCAACTCGGGCGAGGGCGGAGAGGATTCCGCCCGATATATTCCACTTCCCAACGGCGATAGCGCATGTTCTCGCACTAAGCAGGTTGCCTCGGGTCGGTTTGGTGTGACGACAGAGTACCTGATCAACTGCGACGAGCTTCAAATCAAAGTCGCCCAGGGCGCCAAGCCCGGCGAAGGGGGCCAGCTGCCAGGGTATAAAGTGAACAAGGACATCGCTCGAGTTCGGCATACAATACCGGGCGTTTCCCTCATCTCTCCTCCGCCCCACCACGACATCTACTCGATCGAGGACCTGGCTCAGTTGATCTTCGATTTGAAGAACGGCAATACAAAGGCTCGGGTATCTGTGAAGCTCGTCTCGGAAGTCGGTGTGGGCACGATTGCCTCAGGTGTCGCAAAGGCCAAGGCGGACATGGTTCTGATTTCCGGGCATGACGGAGGGACGGGAGCCTCTCCGTTAACCTCAATCAAGCACGCGGGACTTCCATGGGAACTTGGCCTGGCTGAAACCCAGCAGTCGCTCGTTGCCAATCAGTTGCGAGACCGGATTCGCATCCAGACCGATGGTCAGATGAAAACGGGGCGCGATCTGACGATTGCCGCGCTGCTCGGCGCGGAGGAATACGGATTCGGCACCCTCCTGGTCGTCGGAGTTGGGTGCATTATGATGCGGAAATGCCATTTGAATACCTGCCCGGTCGGGGTCGCTACCCAGGACCCCAGGCTCCGTGAGAGATTCAGGGGTGCCCCGGAACACATCGAATGCATGCTTCGTTTCCTGGCTCAGGAGATGCGGGAGTATATGGCGGAACTCGGTTTCAGGACTGTGGACGAAATGGTAGGACGAGTGGACATGCTGGAAATGCAATCCACCATCAATCACTACAAGGCCAAGGGGCTCGACTTCAGCGCCATTTTACTTCCTCCCGAGATGGAAGGGGACACACCGCTGCGATGCACCTGGACAGAGAATCAGCCTATCGAAATCGCCCTGGATCACGAATTGATCCGATTGGCAGAACCAGCTCTGGAACGTCAAGAGCCCGTCCATATCGAGATGGGCATTCGGAATATCCACCGGACCGTCGGCGCCACTCTGAGCGGAGAAATCGTTAGACGATTCGGCGCCGAGGGGCTACCGGAGGACACGATCCGGCTCTCCTTCGAAGGCTCAGCGGGCCAGAGCACCGGGGCGTTCCTTGCGCCGGGGATTACCATGCGAATCGAAGGGGACACGAACGATTACCTCGGGAAAAGTCTGTCCGGCGGAAAAATTATTGTTGTCCCGCCGAAAGGCGCCAAGTTTGTTCCCCACGAAAACATTATTATCGGTAATGTCGTCCTTTACGGGGCCACGAGTGGTGAACTTTACGTCAATGGAATTGCTGGAGAGCGGTTTGCCATTCGAAACAGCGGCGTCCGCACCGTCGTAGAAGGGGTGGGCCATCACGGCTGTGAATACATGACCGGCGGTGTGGTCGTGGTCCTGGGTCGGACCGGAAACAATTTCGCCGCCGGAATGAGCGGCGGGATTGCATATGCGTACGATGAATCCGAACTTTTCGACACGAGGTGCAACCTGGACATGGTGGATCTCGAAACTGTTTGCACCGAGGAGGACGAGCTTCAATTGCTTTGCATGATCGAGAATCACTACAAGTATACCAACAGCCCGTTGGCCAAAATGATTCTCGATAACTGGAAGGCTCACCTGCCGAGGTTCGTCAAGGTCATGCCGATTGACTACCGCAAGGCGCTGGAGCGAATCCGAATGGAAGAAGACGCCAAAAGCGAAACCGTCGCCTTGACGGAGGAAGTTTTCCATGGCTAAACCCACGGGGTTTCTCGAATTCGATCGACAGGATTTCTCTAAGCGTCCTGTCAGCGAACGAATTCATGATTATCGCGAAATTGAGCAGCGTCCTTCGTTGGACCAGATGGAGGTCCAGGCGACTCGATGTATGGATTGTGGAACCCCGTTCTGCCATCAGGTTGGATGTCCGGTTGAAAACAGGATCCCGGACTTCAACAATATGGTGCACAAGAAACAGTGGCGCAGAGCCCTCGACATCTTGCACGACACAAACAATTTTCCGGAATTAACCGGACGAATCTGCCCCGCGCCGTGCGAGACGGCGTGCACTCTGGCAATCAACACGGATCCGGTCACTATCCGGGCGATCGAGTACGAAGTCGTTGAGCGTGGATGGGAAGAGGGATGGATTGTTCCCGAACCCTCGCCGAGAAAGACGGGCAAGAAGATCGCTATTATCGGATCGGGACCCGCCGGACTCGCGGGGGCTCAGCAGCTCGCGCGCGTTGGCCATGAGGTCACGCTCTTTGAAAGGGATGACCGGATCGGGGGTCTCCTCCGCTATGGTATCCCCGACTTCAAATTCGAGAAGTGGGTCATCAACCGCCGAATGGAGCAGATGAGGGAAGAAGGCGTGATCTTCGAGCCCGGCGTCAACGTCGGTGTTGATGTTTCGTTCAAAGCTCTGCAACAAAAGTATGACGCAGTTCTGATTGCCGTGGGCTGCAGTACGCCCCGTGATCTCGATATTCCCGGATGCGACCTGAGCGGTATTCATTTCGCCATGGAATTCCTCACTCAGCAGAACCGCCGTGTAGCAGGGGACGTACTGAGACCAGAGGAAGAGATTACCGCAAAAGACAAAAATGCGATCGTGATCGGCGGAGGGGACACCGGATCCGATTGTGTCGGGACCTGTAACCGCCAGGGAGCGAAATCCATCACTCAGATCGAACTCTTGCCTCAACCGCCGCCGGAACGAGGGCAGCATAACCCATGGCCCGACTGGCCTCTCATCCTCCGAACTTCTTCCTCCCATGAAGAAGGCTGCGAGCGCGACTGGAGTATTTTGACGAAAGAGTTCGTCGGGGAAAACGGCGCCGTCAAGAAACTGCGGTGCGTCAAGTTGAAGTGGTCCGACTCCAACGGTTCGTCTCAACCCGGTTTCGAAGAAGTCCCGGGCACCGAATTCGATCTGGATGCCGACCTCGTGCTGCTCGCTACTGGATTTGTGCACGCTGAGCACGGACCGCTTGTCACAACCTCCAAACTCGAGCTCGATCGCAGAGGCAATCTCGCGGTCGACAAGAACCTGATGACCTCCATCCCGGGATTCTTCTCCGCAGGCGACTGCGTTGTGGGAGCGAGTCTGGTTGTGACCGCCATTAAAGACGGACGCGATGCGGCGGACGGAATCAACCACTACCTGCTCGACTGACTATTCAACCAGGAAGTTGAATCAGTTGCGAGGTTCGCAGCCCTTTCCTCGCTGTCTACGGATGTTTTCGCACGCCAGCAAGATGAAACAAGCCACGAGTGCCATGAGCTGGTATCTGCCATGCGCAGGCGTCTCTACTACTCCGATCTGAACGTAGTTCGCTTTTTCCTCTGAATCACTACCCGTCGGCTTCGTCACAGTTAGCGTCACGGTGAACGATCCCGGTATTGCATAGGTATGAGTTGGATTCTGATCGGTCGATGACTCGCCGTCGCCGAAATCCCATAGCCAGCTCGTAATACCATCGGACGAATCGTCTGTGAAGGTCACCGTTAAGGGGGCATCCCCGATGACCGGGCTCGCGCTGAAGTCCGCAACCGGAGGCAGAAAACCCGGTTCGACTTCAAACTTATAGACATGACGCTCGTAAATACCGAATGCGTCTTGAAATTGATCCCCGCTAACAGGAATCATTCTCGACTCGAAAAGAACTTCCACTTCGCTGACTGCGCCAAGGGCCGCTCCATCGAAAGTGGTTGTCTGCGCGGATTCCGTCGGATTCACCGAAATCAGGTAATAATCGGTCCCATGGGACTTCGTGATGAAGTGAATCTGGTCATTTGAGGAATCAATATTCGTCATGGTGGGACCATGCAGGGGTTCGTTGATCGCAGTTGCCTCCCCAATCAGCTCCTCAATCTTCAGCTTGAGTTCAGGCAGCGCGGCGCTGATCAGTGCCTCATAGCTGAACCACAGGATTCCCTTCGTATCATGAGCAAGCGCAAGATAGAACATCGCATTCATCTCATCCGGGTCGGTTCGGGGATCGTATGATTCCAGGACCATCCAGACTGGGTTGCCGCCTGCGCTGTGGGCGTATTCAACGTAATCGGCGATCGGCATGACCGAAGGGCTCGCATCCCACAGGGTCGGATAAGGATCTGAGCCGATGATGTCTGTCCCGGCCATGTAGGAGGCATAGATGGATGCATTCCAGCCTTGAAGCAGGGTCCATGTGGGATTCTGCGGATCGATCTCTTTCACGAAGCTGTTGCCTTCCGCTACAACATCCGGTTCCACGTGGATGGTTGGGAATGGATGTTCCGCCTCATCGGTCAGGTAGTAACCCATCAGTCCTCGATGCTTCTTCAACTCTGGAACAAGAGCCGGTAAGGCTCTGACGCCCTCGATCCGGAAGAACTCTGAAAGCTCGGGAAGGGAGTAGAGCCCCTCATCCCACGCTAGGTCCATTGGAGACTTGTCCACTCCGGGATTGTTGATCGACTTTATCGGCGGCACCACGACACAATTCGCTCCCATATCGGCAATTTCTGAAAGAAGCGAGGTGTCTCTCACAAAAAATCCCACCGGAAAGACAGGTGTTTCGCCTCCATCCTCATTCAAGAACAGATTCTCATTCTCATCCAGAGAAAAAAATGAGGTCTTCCCTGTGTTGGGAACCGTTATGTCCACAACCGGAGTGGTTCCGTCGGTTTTTTCCAATATCAGGTTATCCACGAACAGCGAACCATTCCCCGAATAATAGATCAACACCCTGAACTTCTGGCCGGCCTGCCCCTGAAAGGTTTTCGTATACTGCGTCCAAGTGCCGGGAGGAGTCGTATCTGTTATTGTCGTGAACAATCCGCCCTCGATTGTGGCCAACATCCTGCCTCCGCCTTCCGTCTTCGCATAGAAACTGACTTCATATTCGGTCGCTTCTGAATCAACAAAATCAGAGAAAAACCAGATGATATAGCCAAGATCAGGACGGCAGTCACCTGTCGTACACCTGAATTCGATTGCGTAATCTCCCGAAAAGGAATCATCACTGAGCAGGATCTTGTATGGACCGAACGTGGGCTCCTGCCACATGCCGAAGCCCGCCAACGCAAGTTCAAAATCGCCATTGTTCAGGATATTCTGAGTGCCTCCCTGAGCCTCAGCCCGGTGACCAAGAAAGACTTCGGCACCCAGAAGAGCAGATAAAACCAACCCTATTGAGAATATTGCTTTCAACCGTTTCCATCCAAGAGAGGGACAATTAACTCACGGTTCGCTTGCCCGCTTTCCGGTCCATGTACTGCTGTTCTATCCAGGCGTACGTCTTCTCCAACCCTTCCCGCAGCGGGGTCTTCGGCTCCCAGTTCAGGACTTTCTGGATAAAGGTGTTATCGCTGTTCCGGCCGGCCACGCCCCGTGGCGCGGTGAGATCATGCTGCCGCTCGAGCTTCACCCCCCCAATCTCCTCCACCATGCTCACGAGCTCGCTGATCGTCACAAGCTCGCTCGTGCCCAGATTGATTGGCGTGGCGATCAGCTCCTCGCAGTGCATGATCATGTCGATCCCCTTGACGCAATCATCGATGAACATAAAACTGCGTGTCGGGGTGCCGTCCCCCCAAATCACGATCTCGTGGCGTCCCACGTCCTTAGCCTCGATGATCTTGCGGCAAATCGCGGCCGGAGCCTTTTCCCTGCCGCCGTCCCACGTTCCCAGGGGGCCATAAACATTATGCAGCCGGGGGATAGCAGTCTTCAGCCCGCGCTCGGCCCAGTATTCCTGACAGAACATCTCCGATATCAGCTTTTCCCAGCCATATCCGCGCTCCGCCATCGCCGGGTAAGCGTCCGACTCCTTCAGCGCCCTGCAGTTCGGATCCTTCTGCAGCTCCGTGTTGTACGCGCAGGCCGATGACGCGAAGAAATACCTTTCCGCCCCTGCCTGGTACGCCGCCTCGATCATGTGGGTGTTGATCAGAATACTGCGCAGGCATTCCACCCTGAACCTCTCGATGAAGCCCATACCGCCCATGTCAGCCGCCAGATTGTACACCTCAGCGGCTCCCTCGCACGCCCTGATGGAGTTCTCCTTTTCGCTCAGGTCCATGCACAAATTCTCCACTCCAGGAGTCCTTTGGTACCACTCCGGCAACGGTTTCTTGTCAATGGCACGTATTCTTGTGAACCCCTGGTCATGAAAATAGCGAACCAGAGCGCCGGCAATAAAACCACCCGCACCTCCGACGACGATCAAATCGTCCTTGTTCAAACAAGAGCTGGCCAGCTTGGGTCTCTCTTCACTCACGATTTCTGCTCCTTATATTCGAATTCGATGGTCCCGCAAAAGCCGTCCGACAAGAGTTGCCCGGACGATCTGAATCAGTTCAATTCTACCACTTGCGTTTGTTGGAGGTGAACAGTCAATATTTATGGGCAAACCACCAATGGAGGAGGATTGTATATCGATAGGCTGAATTCTTCGAAGTGCCGCCCCATCTCCTGCAGGATCATCCCTTTTTCAAGGGCAATCCCCGCCTCCCTTTCCGGTCCTCTACAAACTGCGAGATCGAGAGTTAACAGAACAGCAGCCACGAGCGAGAAGGCTGAGTATCGCACCATTCCCTCCTTGCAAACTGTTGTCTTTATCCGTGCTAGCGGTTAAGTTCCCCAGGCATCAAGGAAACATCGTTCTTGAGTGTGGGGAAACACCCCGACTATATACATCGAACGGCCTGAACGGAATATCCGAAATCCCACCGCGCCGCCTCCAAGATTGGAACTAAGAGCGAACCGGCCTGTTGACAATCCCTAACCAGTTCGGCTAAAAGTCCCACAGGATGAAAGAACCCATCGCCATTGTCGCGGCACTCAACCGAGAAGTCCGCCCGTTTCTGCAATCCTGCCGGGCCACCCGTCGTCTCCGGATCGGAATCCCATCTGCCGTCCGATTTGAATACGGCGGCGGGGAAGGGGTGTGTTGTGTCTCCGGAATGGGCCGGGACAAAACGAGACAAACGGTGGACAGCCTCCTGGAGTCCGGTTCGCCCGCGCTGCTTATCGGAACGGGGTTTTGCGGCGCGCTCGATCCAAGGCTTAACCCGGGGGATATCGTTCTCGCCACGGAAGTCGTCCAGGCAGGCGAGGAAAGGAAAGTCATTTCCTGCGCTTTCCCTGAAATGGAGGAACTATCAAGACGAATCGAGCAGGACGTCCGAGTTTTCTCCGGTAAACTCGTGTCCACAAACCGCGTCGCTGCACTTCCGAAAGAGAAAAGGGATCTCAACACCCGACACAACGCCGTTGCCGTCGATATGGAATCGGCTGCCTTGGCTGAGACCTGCGCGGACCGGGACATTCCCTGGATCGTGATTCGTGTGGTCAGCGATACCTGCGCGGATAGCCTGCCGCCAAGCGTCCAATTAATTGGGGAAGGAAGTGTGTTATCCGGAGCTATCCAATTGGTCCTCGACGCGGCCTTTTCCTCAAAAGCCCGTCAATCCCTGATCCGCCTCCGCCGCAACACACAAACCGCTTCCCAATCCCTCGCCAAGGCCCTCCACGCAACTCTTGAATTCCTCAAGGACCGGACGGACTATTGACCTCTGCAGAGAGAATGGAACATTTCTGGGCGGCTCGGCAGGAGCCTCGCCCTCCCTCGATCCCTTGTTCGATAGGGCATGGGAGGGCGAAGCTCCCGCTGAGCCGACGGACGATGTCACTTACCTCTGACAGAAGAGTTCCATTGAAAATGCAGTTCTCAATAAGATAAACAGCATGGGGCAACGCGGACTGGGTCATGGGCGGATGAATCCCGAAGGGATTCAGGGTTGTAGCCGGGGGCAAGTCCGCGCAGCCCCCGGATCTGCATCCCCAAATTCCGCCTCACTCATCCATCACAACCAGTATCTTGATGGATTCGCCGGCCGCAGCCACCACATTGAACGCTTCCTGGACCTTTTCAAGAGGGAATCGGTGTGTCACGAGGGATTCTGCGGAGAAAACACCGTCTGCGATCAGCTTCATTGCCTCTCGCGTGTCCGGCGGGCCACAGGAATAGCTGCATCGAATGTCAATCTCGTCGAAATAGAGGGAAAACGGCTCGATCTGGAGAGTCTCTTTGGGTGCGCTGGGAGTGAACAGGAGCAACGTCCCCCTTCGCCCGACGCACTCAAGGCCCGATTCCATCGCCGGAATCGAGCCCGGCCCTACAATGACAACGTCCGCCATCCTGCCATGGGTAGCTTCCTTTACCTTTTCAGCGAGCGATTCCTTTGAAACATCAACAACGTGATCGGCGCCAAGCTCTTTCCCCTTTTCGAGTCGATACGGGACGAGATCGGCGGCAATGATCATCTCCGCCCCACAGTGCCGAGCCAGGATGAGATTGAGGACTCCCATGCTGCCGAGTCCGATTACCACGACAAAATCTCCCGGCCGAACTTCCGCCCGCTTCATCGCCCTCACCGAACAGGCGACAGGCTCAATGAGCGATGCATCATCCCACGACATGGAGTCGGGCAAGCGGAGCGTGTCGTTTTTCAGACCCGTCTCCGTCACCTTGGCAAACTCAGCCATCCCTCCCGGAATGATGTGCCGTTCGCGCCACGTGTCGCACTGGCTGAAATCTCCCCGCTCGCAGTGACGGCATTCCCCGCACGGCACATGATGGTGAATGAACACACGATCGCCCGGCTCGAAGGAATTGACGCCCTCCCCCACCGCCTCGACAACACCCACCGTCTCATGACCCGGAACAATGGGCGCCTTTCGGGCCATGTACCAGTCTGTGACCTCCCCGCTGCAGATCCCGCACATCCGAATCCGCACCAGCGCCTCCCCCGGGCCGATCTCGGGAACAGGCTGATCCTCAATTCGTATGTCGTCAACGGAATAGAACGTTGCTGCTTTCATGTCACGGAACGACCGCGTTCTTGACGCAGGATCCTTCCTCCATGTATTCCAGGGCCTCTTGCACGCGTTCGAGAGGAAAGGTATCTGTTATCAAATCGCTCACCGCCAGCTTTCCGGAACAAAGCAAATCATAGGCGCGGCGGACTGATTCAGGCGTAAGGTGAAACACACCTTTCAAAGCGATCTGGTCATAGTGCACGCGTCCGGTATCGAAGCTGGCGCGGGTGCCCCCGGGGCACCCGCCGAATAACATCACCGTGCCGCCCTTGTCAACGAAATTGACCGATTCCTCCCACACTTCTTTTTGGCCTGTACACTCGATGACAACCTGTGCCCCGTGCCCGTCAGTCAGATCCTTCACTTCTTTCTGCACATCCTGACTTGCGGCGTCAATTACAGCATCCACCCCCAGTTTTCGCGCCAGGTCAAGCCGCAATTTTCGCATGTCGGATACAAAAACCTTCCCGGCCCCCATCGCCCGCAACGCCATGACATAGAGCAGCCCGATGGGGCCCGCCCCGATTATTAAAATGTTATCCGCCGATTCCCAATCGACCTGCATCAGACCATACACAACGCAGGCAAGCGGTTCCAGGATCGCCGCTTCCTCGTGCGAAAGGTTCGGTGGTTTCGGATACATGTTCTGACTGACAATATGGGCGGGCATCAGGAAATACTCGGCGAACGCCCCCCAGCGGATGGTCTCGACCACGGTGGGGCAAATGTTGGCTAAACCCCGTCGGCAATAGTGGCAGTCCCCGCACGGAGCCGTTTCCGGCGATATGACCTCGTCACCCGGTTTGAATCGCTCGACCCCGTCGCCGACCTCTTCGACTACCCCCGAGTACTCATGACCGATGGGTCCCGGCATCGGGATCAGGCGGTGGCCGCGGCGATATGCCTTCAAATCCGTTCCGCAGGTCAGCGCGGACTTGACCCGGACCAGAACTTCCCCGGGCCCCGGTTCAGGAGTCGGAATGTCCTGGATTTCGATTCTGCCCGGTTCGACCAGGATTGCCGCACGCATAAGAACGCATCCCTTCGCGGCGCCGCCTTGAAATGGATCTCATTCCGCGCAGCGCACAGGTCATAAACAGTGCAGGGGCGCACGGCGTGCGCCCCCACGGAGCTGTTTCTAAGGCTTTTGAGTCGGCAAGATACGAACGGGAAATCCGTCCAATTCAGATCAGCCCACCGATGAACGAATTCCCGGCCTCGCCCTTTAAATCGGATGGCTCGGAATCCAGGTCACTGGGCCAGGACTGAAACGCGCTTCCTGTTCTTTCCAAAGTTTTGGAACTGCACATGCCCGTCGACGAGGGAAAACAGCGTGTAATCCCTGCCGACCCCGACGTTGCTGCCTGGATGGTACTTCGTCCCGTGCTGGCGAACAAGAATGCTCCCGGCCCGGACCACTTCCCCTCCATAGGCCTTGATACCCAGCCTTTGGCCGGGACTGTCACGTCCGTTGCGTGTGCTTCCGCCTGCTTTCTTATGAGCCATTGTAAACCTCCACCACGTCCAGAATGGGTCAGGTGAGGCAAAGCCTCGACCTCACACATCTATCTCCTTGATCCTCAAATCAGTGAAAGACTGCCGGTGACCCGCCGTGCGGCGATAGCCTTTCCGGCGCTTCATCTTGAAGACCTTCACTTTCCTGTTGCGTCCTTGTAGCAGGATAGTCGCCGTAACCTTGGCTTTCTTAAGTTCCTTCGGAGTCGCGTATACCTTCCCTTCCTTACTGACAAGCGCGACTTCGTTCAAGGTCACCTTGCCTCCGACGTCCCCGATCAGTTTCTCTACCCGGACGGTTTCGCCCTCAGCCACCTTGTACTGCTTGCCGCCCGATTTGATCACCGCATAATCCATTGACTATTCTCTCCAATTAGCACTAAGATTATTGTATATATTCATCTCGGGCTCTCGATCCTTAAAGCATCCCGGTGGGCCGACCAGGCATTAACAAAGAATTCGCGGGCAGCGATCCCTCGCCGACCCGCCAATATCTCCTGCTCCCTTAGGGAGTCAGTTCTTGGACGATAAGGCCCCGAGATGCTAAAGTCTATCACCAGCCCATCGGGAAGTCAATTCCCCGAATACAGGCCTCCCCCAAGAGGTAAACAGGCCGTTCGCCACAGGATGGAAGGCGTTCAACTCTCATTGAGACGGCCTCTCTCGGCTGTATTGAACGAAGAAAAGGAGTTCCCCGATTTGGAAAATATCTTCTGGCTAGAACCGAACCGCCTGGCAGGACGCCCGGGACCGGACCAGTTCCCATGGGATCCCGCGGCGTTGAAGAAAGGCGGAATTGACACTGTCCTCTCCATGGCAGCCGACCTCTTCGACCCGACCGAGGTAACCGCCGCCGGAATGGACCATGGCTGCTTCGGCCTGCCCAACAACGTCCCCCCCACGCCTGAGGACGAGGAGTTCATTCTCGCCACCCTGCCTAGGGCGATGGACTACCTCCAATCTCAACTCGGCCGGGACCGGACCGTCCTCGTCCACTGCTCGGCAGGGAAAGACCGGACCGGTCTCTTGCTCTCGTATTATTTTGCACTCGAAAACCGGATTGCACCCGAGACCGCCATCGCGCGCGTCCGCCAAGTCCAGTTCGATGCCCTCAGCGCCCCTGGATGGGAAGAACTCGCTGTGCGCGTCATTCGGGCGCTCCTCGATGGCAAGAACTGAACATCACCCGGCGTGGGGATTCCCCTCACCTGTCTCCAGATACGATTTCAGACTGAGCAGATACCTCGCCCAGTCGAAGCTGCACCGTGCGAAGATCCCATTGATCGATTTCCAGCCTCGATGGGAGAATCGGAGTCTCGTCCTGTCCGAATCAGGCGACAGCCCGAACTCCAGCACCGTTTCCTTCCATTCCGGATGCTCTCCCAGACAATACCATGACACTTTCCTGCCGGGTACAAGCTGATCAATCCTCATCTTGAACACGACGGAGCGATCATGAAATCCGAATTCGGCCACGGCCCCGACCATCGGCACGGCGCGCGTGTCCCGCGTCCACCAGTTGGCCAGTCCCTCCTC
>SDBV01003910.1_pt1 | contig 21646 bp, 14 predicted proteins | sample 2277081 | NCBI WGS metagenome assembly SDBV01 (sample SAMN10402039, study PRJNA504765) | marine sediment metagenome | isolation source: marine sediment core GS10_PC15, 223 cmbsf | place: Arctic Ocean: Southern Knipovich Ridge | collected 2010 | reverse complement strand
GCGCCGGACGTGCTGAAGCGCCTCGCGCAGCCGGCGAACGAGGTAATCGTTTCGCCGCCGGCGGGGCTGCTGGTCCAGCCGCCGCAGCATGGCGTCGCAATCCTCGACGGGCCGTCCGGTCCGCGCGACGGGCCCCAGCAGCGACTCCGACGGCACAGCGTTCTGGCCGAAGACGTCGATCGCCCGCAGCGCCAGCGCGGCCATTCCGACGAAGAACATCGTCATCGTGATGTACTCCACCGGGTGGCCCGCACAGTAGCGTTCGATCAGCCAGTGAGTGAGCAGGCCCCCGAGAATCAGCCCGTAGAAACCGGCCGACGCCAAGCATCCCCACAGGACGGGCGATCGAAAGGCAGCCTGAAAGATATTGTTCGACCTGGTCATGGTTCGGTTCCTTCGCTTCAAATCAAGCCGATCGGGCCTCGTATGGCGGGGAATGTTCCCGGCACGCACCCACAGCAGGGGCATCCTCAAAATCGGCCCAATCGGAAAAGTTTATGAGCGGAAATCGCCGGAAGGCCCGGAAGCAGAGAAGCTGGGAAAACCTGGGGAAACAGGCCGGCTTAGCAGTCCCTTGAAAAAGTGTCGGGGGTGGCTGGCGGCCGATGGAACACGCGAATTGACAGAATCGGACTAACCGCCAAAGTTTGCCAAAGTGCAGCCCCGCGGCGAACCGATTATTCCATCTACCACGTCACACGGGGAAGGTGGATGTGTGGTTGGTTCCAGCGATGGGGGCTGGAGTCGATCCGTTTATTTCGGACGAGTGACTCGGCAACCGGCGTCGCAACGCGCTAGCGCCCGATTCTCCCGAGCCGAATCAAGAGTATGTTCCCAGGGGGGGAAACAGTCCGGTGTCGGCTCATCGCGAGCTGCCCGGACTGTTACTTTTTCCCCGTCTCTTTCACCCCCCGGGAACTCTCCGAAGACTAACGCCGCGGGCGGCTTCGCAGCACACCATCCCGCGGTGCGATGGTCGGCTTGCCAGCCGTGAAGGCCGCCGGGCGCCCGTTGCGGGACGCCCGACGGCGGCTAGTCACCTACCGCCAGTTGTTAAGGGCGCATACTACGGACGCCACTTGTCACTCACCTGTCATCAACAGCAGGTCGACAATGTGTGGGAGCGGGTTGTGCGCCGGGGCCGCTTCATTGCGGTGACTTACGACGTCGAATTCGGAGAGCCAGTCCCACCTGGGGGCGATCGCGTAAACGGTCGTTGTGCCGCTGACCTCATTGGCCACGACCAACAGGGGCCCTCCCGTGGGGCTGTCCGCCGCCGCGATGAATATCATGCCTTCAGGGCCGAGGTCTCCGGCGGTGCCCGCCTCAGCGTCCCCATCGAAGTCGCGGTTGTTGATGTACGACTGGAACTTCGGATGCTGTGGGTTGCTCACGTCGTAGACCATGATGCCACCGACACGTTCCAGGCCAATAAACGCGTAGGTCCTGTGGCCGATCTGGCCGATGGCCACCGACTCGGGTTCCGGTCCTTTGTCGTCGCTGCGGGCGTCAAACGAGTCGTTCTCGTCGTTATTCGAGTTGAAGTCGTCCGGCAACAGCCACGCCGTTACCCACTCGATCTCGGCTCCACTATCGAACACCAGCTCTCCGTCGGCGTCCCAGATCGAGAAGGATCGGGCCCCGTAGGAGTAGATCACGTCGTGGTCGCCGTCGCCGTCCAGGTCACCCAACGCGGTCGTGGTCTTCAGCCGGCCGAGATTCTCCTTTTCTTGAAGCTCTTCCGCATTCGGAAATGCGTCCGGGTCGAGGTCCAGTTTGCTTACTCTGGTTTCCTCGCTGAAACCGTCGTAGTCGCGGGCATCACCCTCATTGGCGGTGATGAGATAGGTCTTACCATTGCCTGCCGTGTAGGCCTTGATGGCGTCCGGCTGGTACATGCCCTGGACCGGCCAGGGTTGAATGTTGATCACGTCGTCCTTGTTGCTCGCGTCGAGCCCGTTACGCCAAAACGAATGGTCCTTAAAGCCAAGCGCCTCGACCGACGTGAACTCGGCGTTACCAATATCCAGAATTGCGATCGCGTTGTTTTCCTGCAACGTGACCCAAGCCGTCGTCGAGTCGGCGGAGACGGCAATATACTCGGGCTCGAAATCCTCGGCGGCGCTGGCACCCGGCGCGAAGATGCGGACGCCTTTGGCTCGCAGTGCGTCCTCCTGGCCATTGAAACTGGTGAAGCTGGCGGTGGTTACCGTGGCCGACGCCACTCCCCCGGAAATATCGACGATCGAGACCGAGCCTTCCGGGTCGATCGTATAATCCTCGCTGGGCTGGCCTTCGTTGGCGGTCAGCACTTTCGTACCGTCGGGGGTGAAGATGATCATGTCGGGCAAGACACCGACCTGGACGGTATTCAGCCAGTTTCCGTCGGTATCGAAGAACGCTACGTGGCCGGGATCCGTTTCCGGATCCGCGGTCACCGCCACCGCGACCACTCCGCCATGGACCGCGACGCTCGTCGCCGTATCTCCGATGCCGGAAATGTCGATCGGGTCCACTCCGACAACCGCCGTCGGGTTCGTCGGATCGCTGACGTCGAGGACGTTGACGGTCTGCTCCTCCGCATTGGTGACGAAAAGCCGTTGGCTGCCCGGGTCGTGGGCGACGATCTCGGCAGCGGAACCGTCGAAGACGCCGCTCTCGTACGTCCCGAGCACTTCCAGCGCCATCGGTCCTCCGGACGCCGGCCAACTCACGGAGAGCATCCTGCGGTCTTCCAGCGGTTCGAATTTCAGTTGCGTCCTGCGGCCCGACTTGCGGGCCCGATGCGTTGCGGCCTTGCTGCGCTGAAAACGTGGGATCATGGAGAATCTCATGTCTCATTTCCTCTACTGAAAAAGTCTTCGTTGCGTATCGTAAACACCGAAAATGCATAGCCAACACAAATCACGTATTCCGCTTCAACTTACCCTCCCTTCTTCTGCGGTAATCTTGACGCAAACAACCGAGATTATATTGATGTGCATACCTTACGCACGTTGGCTAAATGATGACGCTCTGCCTGTGGTCTGCCGTGGGAAACGGTGGGCGCCGAGTGTCGCCTCCCGCAGATGGCAAGGCGACACCTCGTCGGACCAGCATTCGCGCAGCAACGATTACCCTTGGTGAAGGGAGCCCAAATTGTAATCCTTTAATCCGCCGAGTAAAGCCCCTTGCAGTCGGAATTAGAAAAGAAAAGTAATGTAGACAATATGCGTGGTATGAATGGCAAGGGTAGGCTAGGTGGTATACGGTATTTAGCTAATGCAACCCCCGCTTCTCAAACCGCGCAGAACCACCCTCGGCGACACGCAACGGCTGGCTGACTGCACGAGGGTCTCGTCGCGAGCGGGCGGCTCACCGGCTTCTGGCACCTTCGGTTGCAAACCATCACCTGGTAAAGCAACATCCGGGGGTGGTTTTTGCACCTTGACGCCAAAGAATTCTTAGCCGGTGGCTATGGCGGGGGAAATCACGCCGCGTGGCCGCGGCGGCTAACCGCTTTTCTTCGCGGAATCATGCCACCCTTTTCAGAGCCCACCATGCGGTGGGGTCGCCTTCTGGGCCCCCGCGCCCAGCCCCACCCCGGGGAAGATCGATTCGGCCGTGCTGCGGTTGAAGTCGAAGATGGTGAAGCCCGAGGTGCCGAGTTCTCGGGCATGGTGAATCTGACCGACCACCCGATCCGCCGACAGCGACGAACGCGACGCGGTGGCCCCAATGCCCGGGTAGATCGGGATCCGGCCGCCGACCAACTCGAGCTGGTTCTTCACCAGCGACGTGAAGAAGAGATCGCTGGGCGTATAGTCCATTGGGCAGATGAAGTCGAGATAGCCGGCCTGGACCCAAAGCGGCCAGTCCTGGGCCACCGAGTCGCGACAGGCCGGGTACGAGCCGAACACGGCCGCCGAAATCTTCAAATCCTGCCGTAGCTTCTTGCCCTGGCGATGCACCGCCGCCACCAGATGCGTGATCTGCTCGCAGCGCCAATCGTTGTACTGCTTACGTCGAGATCCCGAGAAACACGCCTTGGGCCAGTCGGTCACCGGGCGGCCCGATTCCGTCTCGAAACGCCGGCGGCAGCCGTCGCAGTAGCAGCTCTCGCGGCCCGGATAGCGGATGTAGTCGAAGTGCAGCCCGTCGACGGGATACTTTTGGGCGACCTCCAACATGCTTTCCAGCTCGAGTTTCTGATTGTCCGGATGGGAAGGACAGAGCCACCGCTGCGTTTCACCTTGGAGCGTCACTTGCAGCCGGCCTTCGCGACGGAGTTTTTCGACGAAATCCTTCGGTGCGCCGGAGAGGTTGTAATTGACCTTCCAGACGTGGACCTCCAGGCCGTGTTTCTTGGCGGCCGCGACGCACTGTTGGATTTGGTCGCCGTATTGCCGGTAGGTCGAACTGCGTGGCAGCACGTCGCTGGCGTAATGGGCCCGCCCGCCCCAGAGCATGTTGGGCAGGATCATGTTCAATCCGTTGTCGGCCAGCAGCTTCGCCGACCGTTGCCAATCGCCCGGATACGCCCCGGTGCCCGAGTGGTTCCATACGGCGCGGCCTTCGCGCGTCGGGCTGAGTTGCAGCCGCAGATAGGCATCGACCAAGAGGTTATGTGCAGTGCGGGCTTGCCGAACGGCCTCAGGATACTGTCGCCGATAGAGGAGCTGTTGTGCCGTTTTGTAGGCCTTCAGCGGCCGATCGAGCTGTTGTTTCGGTACCGGCGTGTAGCGCGTGGCGTGATTGAGAAGCTCGTCAAGTCCTCGGCAATGTCCGACCCCAGCGGCACGTTCCAATTCGGCTTTCGCCATGGACTGCCAAAGCGGCGGGGCGAGCCGCCCGAGGATCGCTGCCAAGAGCCGCTTCTTTGCCGGGCGGTCGTCCGAAAGCACGATGTGACTGAGAAACGCCCCGCGGTCGCTCAGCAGCATCGCCGCCCGGCCGGTTGGCTTGCCCGCGTCGTCGTACCATTGACCGATAACCCGGGCGTTGTATCCGGCCGGCTCGGCGACGGTGATGTTCCAGGAGGCCTGGCGCACCCGCTCGGGCAGCCCGGGGACGTCGGTGGCGTGGAAACGGATCTCGGCGAAGTGGCCGGATCGCTCTTGCCGGTAGTACTTCGGCCGGGCGAATCCCAGCACCGCGCCGAGCGGACGCGGCAACTGGTAGCAGACCAGCAGCTTTCCACCCGACTCGACAAATCGCCCCAGCGCGTCGGCGGCCTGGCTGCCCAGCCGGGGGTTGTATGCCAGCACGGCCACGCGGCGGTTGCCCAGCGCGGAGCGGGTGACGGCCGCCTCGTCGATCGCATCGGCCCCCAGTCCCAGTTCGGCCAACATCTCCAAGACAAGCTCGGCCGCATCCAGCGCGGCCTTCACCTCGCCGTCTTCGCGATCCGCCGCCGCGGGGATCACCAGGGCCACATCGTGCGAGACGGCGGCCAGACGGCGGATCCACAGCGAGGTATCTTGAGCCCGGCTCCGCCAGGCGGCGATGCGAATGCCGTCGATCCGATGCCATCCGGCCGGATTGCCCTCGGTGCGGAACGAGGCCTTGGAAAAGTGCAGCGTTTGCCATCCCCGTTTGCTCAGCAGGCCGCGCGATCCGTACCAGCCGTCGCCGCTGCGGAAGTAGAGGGTCAGTTCCGCCAGCGCCTCGGGCGCGTCGCCGGCCACCTGGAGCGTGAACGCACCGGGCGCGGCCAGATCGAGCTGTACCTGGCGATCGATCACGGTTCGCGGCAAGTCGGGCTGGGCGCCGAAGGGGGCAAGCACCTTCAGGACGGTCGCCCCATCCTCGCGGATCAGTTCCACCGGCGGCGTGTCGGATTGGGACAGCCAAGCACGGCGGGCCGCCGGCGGGTCGGCGAACTGGAAGTCGTCGATGACCTGTTCGGCGCCGATCGTGCCGAACAACAGCAGCGGGAGGAGGTTCATGGTCGGCGCTCCTTGTCGGCCCGGGCGTGATCTGACTTGCAGTAGCGCAAGGCTCGGACCAATATACCCGATCCAAGAGAAACTCGCGACTGGCGAAAGACGTCGTGAACGATGTAGCGGTCATTGGCAGAAAGCGCAGCGGTCAGTTCGCCCGGCGTGTGTCTGGGCCGAACCGGCAGCCGATGCCGCCTGAGCACGGCCGACGATACACGCAAACAGCATCACGATCACAATCGCTGGAAAGCATTCGTTTCCATGATATCAGCCTCATTGCCTGCCGATCGGGCTCACCGCGCGATCGGTCCGGCGGCGGACGGCATGAAAGGTTGGCCGGGACGAGAAAACTCCCTTAGTTTTTTGGCTTATGGGCCGTCCCGAAGCCCGTTTTAAGGGTCAAGTTTTTCCGCTCAATGAAGTCGTAAATGCTTGTCTGAAAAGAACTTGCGCCTTCTCCCTCACCCCCCCCATCAAAAAAAATCTCCAAAAACTCAATTTTTTCGCGCCCGTTTTTCCGCAGATCTGTTATAATCAGACAAATCAGATCAGAGAAGCTGCCTGGAAGGATCGTTGAATCAAGGATGGAACTCCGGGGCCATTGTCCGGAGTGGTAAGACAGAAATCCTACTGGTTGAGTCGCGCGACAGTCTCAGGGCGCGACGACGGAGGCAGCGACTTTTCTAACCCGGCGAAGCAGACCTTTCTGCCTGAACGGATCATGTGGCTCTCATAAGCCGGGGCCATGTGGCGTTTTCAACCGCCGGATCGGCAGTAGCCTCTTCTTCGATGGTTCTTCTACGTCCTAAGCAATGGAGCAACGTGATGAAAAAGCTAACACTGGTAATGGTGGTGGGTCTTCTGTTGGGCCTCAATGCAGTAACCCAGGCCGAGACCCAGACGTTCGACAGCGAGGCCTCGGCCAGCGCCGCCGGCTGGACCGAGGTCGGGAGCCGCGCCGATGGCCATGATTTCGGCTTCAGCGACACCAACAACGCCGAGGGCGCCTCCGGCAAGGGTGAGGGCGGGGGGATGGTTCGCCGCACCGGCACCGACCCTCATCGTTATTACGCTGATCTCACGGTCGGCGGCATTGGCGACCTGACCACGGATTTGCACGCTACGGGGAAAGTCAAGCTTCAGAACATCGATTTTGATGGGGAGGCGTACTTCGGTTGGTTTGACTCGGTCAGGGCCGGGATGCCGGCCAGTAGCGACGATGTTCTCGGCTTCCGAATCATGGAGCCGAATATCGATGACGTGAATGACCCCCGTTTTGGCCAATTCAGGATGCGAGCACAGATCAACAGCAATGTGGGCCCCATTGTATGGGTGCCTGACGACACGGCCTTCGACTTTGAGATCGACTGGGACGCCGATGGCCACCCTGATCCTGGTAGGGGTCTTCTGACCGTCACCTTCGATGATGGGACGACGCAGTATGTGTCTACGGAGAATGACGTCCCTAACATGGTTTGGGACGGTTTTGGGATGATGAGCAACGACGGTGCGGCGGCTCCTCGCACCGAAGCAATGAACTTCTGGGTCGACGACCTGGGCTATAGCGTGGTCCCCGAGCCGGGCACCTTTGTGCTGGCGATCTGCGGGATGCTGGGATTCGTGGCCCTCGCGCGGCGGCGGCGGAAATAGCCCGGGTCACCCGTCTCGAAGTTCAAAGCTGCGACTTTTCCACCGGCGGCTGCAAATCGGCCGCCGGTCTCTTTTCTTGATCGGCGCCGGTCGGCGTGCCGGTTCGGGTAGTGATATGGTGAAGTGGCTACCCGTTTGGAAGGGGGTAATACCCGCTGTGACCCGGGCCATGCGTCGCGGCTCCAAGCTAAACGAGTTGACAGCCGCCCGCGGGAGGAGTTATGATGAACTTGTGGGGATAGAGGAAGGTCGCGTGTGCAAATTGGTCGTCATCGACCAACGCTCTTCAAAGGAGAACGGCTCATGAGACTTTCGCCCGGAAAACCATCGGGGTTCACGCTCGTGGAACTGCTGGTGGTGATCGCGATCATCGGCATTCTGATTGCCCTGCTGCTGCCGGCGATTCAGGCGGCCCGCGAGTCGGCCCGATTGATGAGTTGTTCGAACAATATCCGCCAGGTCGGGCTGGCCACGATCGTTTTTGAGGAGAAGTTCGGCAGGTATCCCCCGGCGCGCTTCAGAGACGACTATGTCAGTTGGCTGGTGCTGATCATGCCCTACTTGGAGGATCAGGCCAAGCTGAAACAATGGGACATCGACCGATCCTACTACGCTAACGCCAACCGGGTGGCCCGAGAGACACCGGTTGACACGTATCTCTGTCCCACGCGAAGGGCCGATAAGCTCACGGACGCCACGACCAGGGGAGATTCGGACAATAATAGACCGCCGTTCTACCCCGGTTGTGTGGGCGACTACGCCGGATGTGCGGGAAACAACTGGAGGCGCGGGGTTCAGTACTGGTATTACGAGGGAACCAATGGGATCATCTCGACGTCGTATAAGTATTCGTCGTCCCCGTGGGACTCCAACATCGACAGTTCGGACGTCCCGGACGGTCTGAGCAGGACGTTTCTTGCCGGCGAGAAACACGTTAACGAGGATTACGTCGGGCAGTTTCCCTCCAACCCCCCTTTTTTCCCTGCCGACGGGTCGATCTACAACGGCGACAACGCGGTCAACTTCATTCGCGTTGCCGGCGACGGGAAACAGAACCGCGACGGGACAACCGAGTCGTTTCATCCGCTGGCGAAGGGACCGCGAGACATGACGCAGAATGTGTTCGGCAGTTGGCATCCGGGGATCTGCAATTTCGTGTTTGCCGACGGGCACGTGGACCAGATCTCGACGGATATCGACGAGACGGTTTACGAGTGGATGGCGGTGCGAAATGACGGGGAGTCGATTCCGGGCAACTACAATGACCTTTAACCGCGGCGCCGCCCGTGGAGACCTTTGCGGAGGACACCCATGTACGCTGCGCATGCCCGCTTCAATTCCATCAAGCTGGCGACCGTCGCGTTGGCGGCGGCCGCCGCCGTGGTCGCCGGCTGCGGCGGCCACGGCGATCGAACTCCCACCTACCCGGTCACCGGCAAAGTCGCCTTTGCCGACGGTTCCACGATCGAGGGCGCGCAGGTCACCTTCCAGCCGGTTAAGGAGGGAAGGTCCGCCTCCGGAATAGTCGAAGCGGACGGAACGTTTACGTTGACCACGCATGAACGCGGCGACGGCGCCGAAGCCGGGCTCCACCGGGTGACCATCCAGGCGCCCTTCCCGACGGACATCGACTTCGATGAGGTCGAGTACACGTCGCCCCTTGACCCGCGATTTGAAATCGTGCAAACTTCCGGCCTGGAGTTCCCCGTCACCGAGGACGGTCCGAACGCCCCCTCCTTCCTGGTCGAGCCGCCGTAGTAGCCGTCTGCGATGCTGAAGCATAACCTGCCGACCGTCAGGGCGAGCCCTGACCTACTCGGCCACCGCGGCGGCGGCCTGGCTGTAGCTCTCGACCAGCGTGTTGGCGGGGGCCGAGATCCTCAGCACCGGCGCGAAGTCGGCGAACTCCTCGTCGATCTTCGTCAGCAATTGCTCTATCGACGGGCCGCCGGGCGGACAGACCTGCTGGTAGTGAGTCTGGAACACCGATTGCTCGTTCCAGTCGCCGTCGGTGATCGCCGGCAACAGGGCCGACATGGCCACCGCCAGCTTGCCCGGCTCGCTCTCGGCGTGCGAAGCCCATTGATCCACGTCGAGGTGGTCCTCGATCAACACGGCGCAGCTCTCCGGCAGACTCCACTGCCGGGCCATGATCCCGGCGGCGTCGGCGTGATCCCAGCCGAAGACGTGCTGCTCCAGCGCGGAAAGCCGGATGCGGGAGTCGCTTCGGCTGCGGGCTCCGAACAGCTTGCGGTAGGCGTCGGGAACCTCCTTGGCCAACAGCGGCACCGCCATGTCCTGAAGCAGCGCGGCGGCGAACGGCTCCTCGGCCTCCTCCAGTCCCAGCACTTTTCCCATCGTGCGGGCAAACAGGGCCCGACGCAGGGAATCCTGCCAGAGCATCTTCAGATTGAACGGGCCGCACTTCGGATCCGGGATCAGGCTGAAGACCGCACTATACAGGGTGAAGTTCTTGATCGTGCGAACTCCCACCAACGTCACCGCCTGCTTGATGTTCGAAATCTCGTTGCGAAAACCGAAGTACGAGGAGTTGACGAAACGCAGCACTTGAACGGTCAGGCCGGGATCGGACTCGATCGGCACGGCGAACTCGGCCGGTCCGGCGCTGGGATCTTTCGACACGTCCAACAGCCGGATCGCGCTCTGCGGCATGGCCGGCAACTGCCCCACGGCCAAGATGTCGTTGAGGTCTACCAAAGGGAAATCTGCTTTGCTCATCTTGATCCTCGTCCCGTATGCGGCAGGGATGAAATCGCCAATCGCAGTCCCCGCAGATGATTCCGTCCGGTCTGCGGCTCGACACGCTATCAAACACTACGCCATAACCACTCCCCGAGCAAATCGCGACCGATACGTACCGCCGCCCGGCAACCCCCCGGACAATCGCAAGCACGTTGAACTCGTGCAACACTCTGCCGAGGGGGGGCCCTGGGAACTGTCGGCAATAAGGTATAGTTGTCATATTCTGATGTCCCCTCGCCGTTTAGCCGTCGCGGTCACGCGACGTGAACCGCGGAAAAAGCACCGACAACAAGCACCGCGTGGCCGCGGCGGCTAAACGCTCGTGTGCAAACCCACTCAGCCGGATAGAATAGAGTGGTCCAGAAAAAGGGGTTCGCATGTTAGGCAGGCTGTCCGAATCGTGGATTCGATTGCCGGTTCCTCTACGAAAGCGAGGAAGACGCGCCTCGAGCAACTCTCGCAGACCTCGGGGGCAGGTCGAGCGGCTGGAGGATCGCTTGCTGTTGGCCGCCGCTGCCCAGGAGCAATTGTTCGTCTACATGCTGAATCGGGCACGAAACGACCCGGTCGCGTACCAGGTCGAGCAGAGCCTGCCGGTCGATCTCTCGTACGTCACCCCGCGAGGGCCGCTGGCGGTCAACGACAGCCTCTCCGACTCATCGGGTTTCCATGCCGAGGAAATGGCCGCCTACAACTACTTCGGCCATCAAAGTTCGGTCACCGGCGATTGGCCCAACAAGATGGCGCGGGACTTCGGCTATCAGCTCCCGGCGGGCTGGTCGAGCACGACCAACTACATCGAGTCGATCGCTGCCGGGGGCTACCCCAGCTACGCCACGCCTGCCGCGCCGCTGAATGCCCTGATCGTCGATGCGGGAGTGCCCTCGCTAGGCCACCGAAACCACCTGCTGGGGATCGAGAGCTTCAACGCCGACAACCGCGAGATCGGCGTGGGATACGGCTATAATGCCTATTCGACTTACGTACATTACTGGGGGATCCACGCCACGCGGACCGATCCGTCGGACCGGTTCCTCACCGGAGTCGCCTTCAACGACCTCAACGCCAACCGTCGATACGACGCCGACGAAGGACTCTCCGGCGTGACGATCACCGCCGGCGCGCTCAACACGACCACCAACGCCGAAGGGGGTTGGTCCATTCAGGCCGCCGCCGGCACCTACAGCGTGACGGCCTCCGGCGGCAACTTCAGCGGCACGGCCACCTCCAGCGTTACCGTCGGCGCCGACAACGTGGAGGTCGACTTTCTCTGGGGCCAGAACTGGGCGATCGTCGACTTCAACGACTCCGCCCCGCAACCGAGTTCGCCCGTCGCCACCGCCGGGCTCTACAACCCGGCCAATGGCGTGTTCTATTTGAAGAACACCAATGCGTCCGGCGGCGGGGCCGACGTCGCGTTCAGGTATGGCCCGGACGGAAACGCCGGCTGGACTCCGCTGGTCGGCGATTGGGACGGCAACGGCACGAACACGGCCGGGCTCTACAACCCGGCCACCGGCGCGTTCTATTTGAAGAACACCAATGCGTCCGGCGGCGGGGCCGACGTCGCGTTCACCTACGGTCCCGGCGGCAACGCCGGCTGGGTGCCGATCGTGGGTGACTTCAACGGCAATTCAACCGATACCGTCGGGCTCTACAACCCGGCCACCGGCGCGTTCTATTTGAAGAACACCAATGCGTCCGGCGGTGGGGCCGACGTCGTGTTCACCTTCGGCCCGAGTGGCAACGCCGGTTGGGTTCCGATCGTCGGTGACTGGGACGCCAATCTCACCGATACCGTCGGGCTGTATACCCCGAACTTGGGTGGATTCTATTTGAAGAACGCGAACGCTTCCGGCGGCGGGGCCGACGTGGCATTCAGCTTCGGGCCGGCCGACATCGGATGGATTGCGTTGGTCGGCGATTGGGACGGGGACGGTGCCGACACCATCGGCGTCTACGACCCCAACGCCGGCGGATTCCATCTGAAGAACGCGAACGTCTCCGGCGGCGGGGCCGACGTGGCGTTCAGCTTCGGGCCGGGCAACCTCGCCTGGACGCCGCTGATGGGCGATTGGGACGGTCCCCCGGCGCAGTCGGGCGCCGCCATCGAGGAACTTTCCGGTCCGGACGTCGCCCTGCTGGCCCCGGCGCACGCGCAGGCGATCGTTGCCGAAGCCTTCTCGCGGTGGGATACCACGGCCGACGGCCCAAGCCACGGCGGATCGCAGCCCGGCAAGGATCGCCAGCCCGGCCGCCGGGAAATCGAGGCCTTCTTCGCCCGTTTATCGGCCGCTTGATCGGGATGCTATACTTTGGCAGGCGACTCTGTCGGCGATTGCGATCCCCTATCGCGGCGGAGCGGCAACCCAAAGGCAGGTTAGGAGGTTAGGGGATCAGGCTGTTAGGGAATCGAGGTTCGAGTGTGTCTTTGTATCCCTAACAACCTAATCCCCTAACCGCCTAACCCTTCCACAAGAACAGGGGTTCAACCATGAAAACCAAGACAAGAATTGCCGCCGTGGTGGCTTCCGCCGTCGGTGTGTTCGCCGTGATCTTGGTGGTGATGTCCATTCTCCATAGCGAGCGGGTCGATGCGATCACCGTGACCTTCATTGGCCCGGGCGAGGAGGTTCGCGACAAGCCGATTCTGGGAATCGGCAAGAAAGATCTGGCCCCGGATTATCGCCTGGACGTGGTCCATACCGGGGGCAAACACCGGTGCGCAACCGTGCCGAATCGCAGCGCCGCCCAGGGAATCAAGTTTACGGTGGCCAAGGACGTTCCCGTCTCGCAGATCCAGGAGTTGGTGCTGGTCGAAGCCGATCCGCTCGGGCACCAGACCATGGCCAGGGTGCAGCTATCCGGCAAGGCGATCTCGGCCGACGGTTACCGGTTCGACGTGGCCAGTTCACGAAGCTTCAAGGTAGGCCTCGACTGGTTCTTTTCCACGGCGGTGGGCAAGGCCATCTCGCTGGGCGTGACCCTGGGCATCGCCATCGTGATCGTGATGATGTTTATCTGAACCTCACTGCAGCCCCGGGGCCGCAACCGCCTCGCCGGCGCGTTGGGCGCGCTGTTGCTCCGGGTAATACGTGCCGTAGAAGGGGACGTTGCCGTCGAGCCAGATGTTGATCCGGCGGCGGTCCGCCTCGGAGAGCTTAACCCCCTCGGCGTGCGTGTCGTCCTGGAGGATCTTCGTCAGCGGACTCGCATCCGCGCCGATGCGTCCCGGGAGAGTCACGGTCGGCGAAATAGTCGCCCCGCCCCATTCGTACCATCGAACGTACGGTCTGAGGTTCTCGTAGGACCGTGTGAAGCTTTCCGACGGTTCGCCGGTGAGCACCGGGTCGCTATTGAGCGGCCCTTTCTTCCCGTCGTGACACCGCAGGCAATGCCGATCCAGCACCGGTTGAACGAGTCGGGGGTAACTGAATGGTCGGGTCCCGTCGGGGCCCGGTTCGATAACCGAGGGCGGCCGCCCCATGGCCAGGGTTGCCCGCGCCGGCGGCGAGGTGCCCGGCCGCTCGTGACATCCCACGCAACCGCGACGTTCACCCGGCTGCAGATACGTCACGCTCCGCATGCTCTGCACGGCCCGGCCCGCCGCGTCGACCGCCTGAAAATACAGCGGCACGCGGGCCGGGGCGCGGAAGTAGTCCGAGCCGTCCGCCTCGACCGGGACCGTGCCCAGCAACATCCGGGCGCTCTCGGCATTGGCGTGTCCGATCCGGGGCCGATTGGCAATGTGGGTGGTCGCCTTCGGCAGCACCTGGAAAACTCGCAGCCGGCGAACGGGCCGCGAATCGGGCAGCGGCTTGAGGCTCCAGTTGACGTCGGCCAGCACGAACTCGCCCTCGTCGCCGAGACTCGCCTCGCGCGTGCTGGGAACCACCGGCGGTGCCGGACGCGGCCCCAGCGGGATCGCGCCCAGAGACGAGATGCCCGGCTGGCGGTAAAGCAGCTCCAAGTTGCCGAAGCGATCGAAATAGTAGATGCCCGTCTCCGTGTCGCGGGTCACCCCGGAGCCCATGCCCGGTAAGGGGTCGAGACTGAAGCCCACCAGGAAGTAGTTCTCCGACAGCGGCCAGGGGCTATGGTAATAGGTCTTCGGCCAGCCGTCGGGGGCCTCGGGAAAGCAGACCTCGGGCGTGAGCACCTCGATCGACTCGAAGCTGTCTTGGCCGGTGTCCGGATCGAGCTTCACCCGGGCCGGATCGAAGATCGCCAGCGAGCCGCCCACGTTGGCGTGATGGGCGCCGGCCACGAACACGATCCGGTTCGAGCCGGGGATCGCCCGGGGCTGAAAACAGGTGCTGATCCGCTTGGTGTAGTTGCCGAACAGGATCGCCGGGTTGCTGCCGTCGGGATTGCTCACCCACAGCCCGTGAAAATGGGCCGCCGAGCGGTCGACGTAGTCCCAGCGGCAGTAGACGATCCGCCCGTCGCCCAGCACGGAAGGATGCCATTCGTTGGTCTCGTGCAGCGAGAGCGCTCGCACGCTACCGCCGTCCGCAGCCATGCGGTGCAAGGTGTGCGTGGGGATCGGCTCGAACGGGTTGTCGCACCGGCAAAAGCCCCCGCGGCGGCTGGACATGAAGACGACGTCTCCGTCGGGCAGCGGACAGGGATCGAAATCGTCTTCCGGCCCGTCGGTAAGCTGGCGGAGGTTGCCGCCGATTGAATTGCCATCGACGTCCATGGCGAAGATATGGAAACTGCTGCGCCCGGACGTATAGTAGTTCAACTCGTCGGGGACCTGGGAGGCGGAAGGGAGTCCTCTCCAGTCACCCAGCGGCGGATGATCGCGCCGCACGCCGCGGGTCTCGGCAAAGGCGAAATAGATCGTCCGGCCGTCGTAGGATAACGCGGGCGTGGCGTAGTTGCCGCGCGGAAGCCGGCCGCCGGTCAGATCGCGAATCTTCAACGCCCGCCCCGGCTCTTCCAACACGTACACTCCCCCGCCGGCGAGGTTCCCGTAGTTGTAATAGTACCCGATGTACTCGTGAAGCATCTGGCAGATGAAGCGGCGGCGCTTCATAAACAGAATCGGCCGGCCGGCCAACAACGGGTTCTTCAGCATCAGGTCCCGCGTCACGCCACGGATCTGACGATACAATCTGAGCCGACCGGCTTCGTCGAGCACTGCCACCGAGCCGGCCTGCTGCCGCAGGCGCTTGAGGGTATCAGCTTGCGGAAGGAGGTTCGCCGCGTTGGGCATCCGCCGCATGTCCTCCAGCAGCCGGTTGGCCCGCCCCAGCACGTCGCGGATCGCCCCGGGATCTTGCGGCGTCCGCCCCCGCCGCTCTTCCTGGGCCGCCCAGTCGGCTTCGACCATGGCGTTAAGGTCCTTGCCTGCGTTGGCAGTCGTGGCTGTCAGCCCAAGCAGCAAAAGAACTGCCGAGCCCGAGCGGGAAAGCGAGGCGGGTGACATGCAAAACCTCCTAGAATGTGCGATTGCCTTTAGGCAACGGCAGGTGCCCCATCCTTCAGATCACAATGGAATCTAGAACGCAGCAGCAGTGAGATTGATGGGTGGCTGGGGTCGAGTGCAGCGAGCCCCCAGTTCGTTGCGTTCTGGGGGCTCGCTGCACTCGACCCCAGCCACCCCACCCGTCAATTGGCTTGTTGCTGAGTACTAGCAGATGTTATGTTACTCGGCACGCCTCCCAGAGTCCAGTCAGACCCCCAGAATGCCCGCGAAATCCCTTGACCTCGGCATTGGAAACACTATTCTGAGTGTTGTCCAGCCAGACGGGAACTGGGGCAGAATAAGAAGTTAGGCGCAAATGATCGGGAGCATTCACGATGGGTTACTTGATCTCGGCACATATCGTCCGCGACGAGCCGGATGTCGCCATTCTATCGGGACTACCTGCATCCATCGGTCGTCATGTTTATCGCCACCGTTTGGCAGGCGTTTACCTGATCGACACGTTTCGCGCATCTCGACCACCGGGCTATCCCTTCCAGACCCCGCTACCGGCGATCGACATCCCTCTGGATCTCCCTCCCGAACTGAACATCCTCGAACAAGTCTACCGGTCCCTTGACAAGTTGAAACTCGCAAACGCGTTCAAGAAATCTTACATCAATTTTGGCTTGATCCTCAATGGGTTATTGGGGCAACCGGTTATGTCGTTTATTTCCGACGATGACGAATGGGATTTCGCATGTACGATTGCTGACGGCTCGCTTTCCAGGATGAAATGCCGCTGTGGTGACCTAGTTATCATATATCAGAACGATGATACCAGCATTCAGCCGCTCGTCCCTGAATTTGGGGAAGACGAAGAATTCCTCTCCAACATTGAAGATTTGCGGGCGTTGCTTCCTAATATCCGAGTCTCCGATCGGGATACGCCATGGGATTCCCAGTTGCATGCGATCGCTGTTGAAGAATGGCGTAATTTCAGCGGGGCGGAAGAACTTATTCTCGGATTGGGCAGCTTTGATCCGCCGGAAGATGAAGCGGATTGGGAATTGATCGACCCATCATAAGATGCACCGAACCAAGACATGCACGCCGCGGGTCCCCGTGATTGGAGGTGACTAACAAGACGATCAACGCGGGGCCGCCGATAGCGGCATCATGCTGGGGGCTCGCTCCACTCGACCCCAGCCACCGTGAACCGTTCGATTGATCTTAGGGGGAGGCTGGGGTCGAGCGCAGCGAGCCCCCAGCGATGAATTGTCCATTCGAAGTTACTGCCATGGCCCGGAAACGACAGCATCGCCGGAACTACAACGAACCCGGGCACGCTCACGAGTTGACCTTTTCGTGCTACAAAGGCTTCAAGTTTCTGCAAGCGGAAAGGACCTGCGCGTGGTTAGCACAATCGATTGAGGAAGCTCGCGTTGATTGGAGATTCGATCTGTGGGCTTACGTGTTCATGCCGGAACACGTCCACTTGATCATCCATCCCAAAGAAGCGAAATACGACGTCGCCGATATCAGAAAGGCGATTAAGAGCCCCGTCGGTTGCAAGGCGATCGAGCATTTGCTGGTGCGAGCGCCGGACTGGATTCCACGGATTACTCGCAAACGCGGCAAGAAGAGCGAACGGCTGTTTTGGCAATCGGGTGGCGGTTACGATCGGAATGTTGTTCAGCCCGACGCGCTGATGAACATGATTGACTAGATCCACCTGAATCCGGTGAGACGAGGGCTTGTTGAGACACCGGTCGAATGGAAATGGTCCAGCGCGGCTTGGTACCTGCAGTCTGGCGAGCCGGCAATCGTGCCTGATCCGATTCCGGCGGAATGGCTCGATGGTCTATCGTGAAAACATAATGCTGGGGGCTCGCTCCACTCGACCCCAGCCACCGGCCGTGACGTGCGGCTGACCACGTCAAGTTGGCCGGCTGGTTAGGCGGCCCGCGTCGTCGGCGACCTGCATGACGAAGCGGAGAGCATCGTTGACGGCTTTCTCGTCCGGGAACGCTGCCGCCACGTCCGGAGCCAGACGCACGATGTTGGTTCCGGCCGCGTAGCGCTGGGCGTACTTGCCGCGCTGGGCATTGTCGAAAACCGATTCATCATACTCAGGTCGAAGCTCATCGCCGAAAGAGGATGCACTAGCCATTTTCGTATGCCTTTCGCTCGCTCCGCGCGGCCTTCCGCGAACTACTTCTTCTCCACCACCCAAATATTTCGGAATCGGACCGGGTTGCCGTGGCCTTGCAGGAAGATCGGTCCCGGCTCGGGGCCTTCGGCGACCGGGGCGCCGGTCGTCCGGTGAGACAGCTTCTGGTTCTCGTGGATCGGCACGCCGTTGTGGCGGACGGTCATCGTGGCGTCCTTGACCTTCTTGCCGTCGGTGAACACGGCGGCCGTGAAGTCGACGTCGTAGGTCTGCCAAGAGAGCGGCGGCAGGCACATGTTGACCTTGGGCGGGCCAATCGTGTAGATCCCGCCGCACTCGTTGTTCTTGCCCTCCAGGCCGAAGGAATCGAGGATCTGCACTTCGTAGCGGCCTTGGGCATAAAAGCCGCTGTTGCCCCGACCCTGACCCCGGGCGGCGGGCTTAAACGGCGTGCGGAATTCCAGGTGCATGGAAAAACTCTGGAACTTCTGCTTGCTGGTGACGCCTTCCATCAGCAGGCCGTCTTCGGTCATCCGTCCGCGCTGGAAGTTGTCCGGACTGCTGCCGTCGAAGAGCACCACCGCGCCGGCCGGCGGCTTTTGGCCCAGCGTAGGGCTTTTGCGGGTCACCTTCTTCAGGGTAACGACCTTCTTGCCTTCGGCATTGGTGACCGCGATCACGCCGTCCTTGATGGTTCCCTTTCCCCCGTCGTCCCCGGCAAAGGTCGTGACGCCCTCCCGGATCTCTCCATCGATTTCCATTTTTTCACCGCCGACCCACCCGGCGCCGGGCAATCCGCCGCGGTACGCCACGGCGCGGAACTTTCCGTCGCCCAGGGCGATTACCTGGACGCCGAGCTTCCGCGTGCCTCGGTCGGTTTGCACCTCGCCGACGTATTCACCCTGGACGGCGAAGTCGGGGCCCGCCTTGGCCGGATCCGTGAACGTCTGGCCGCGGTCGGCCGCCGTGGCCGGGATAGCCATCGCCAGCAACAACATCCACGCCGACAAGGAACTCGCAATTCGCAACATGATCGTGTCTCCAAAGGTGTGAGGGAAGGAAGCCTGCCATCGAGGGCCGCGACGCCGCGATCCCCAGTATTGTGCGGTACGCAGCGGCCGTTTGCAAGCTGCCAAGAAAAGGGCCCAAGAAAAGGGAGACAGGGCGCTTTTCCAGGCAGACGTTGGCATCTTCAGCCAAGGTTTGCGGAAAAAGCGCCCCGTATCCCCGAAATTGGCTGGGGAACCGGGAAGGTAGCAGCGATCTCAGAACCCGAAGCCGAGCGAAAGTGTCCGGCCGTGGTAGCTGAAGCCCCGGTAGGGCATCGGGTAGCAACCGTGGGGATAGACCGGCAAAACCACCGGCGGATATCGATGCACGGGAGCATAGATGATCCCCGGGCGAGGTCCATGGTGATACCCGGGCGGGCGATAATGACGAGCCGAGTGGTGGTTGTTACGCACTTGGCGAATGACCGCCGGGTTGTGGCCGGGGTGCTGCACGCCGTAGCGGGCCGCCACGTGGGCCGCCATGGGATAGGAAAGGGCTCCTTGGGCGAAGGCCCGGTCGGCCGCCACAGCAAGGATGCCGATCACCGCCACCGTCAATGCAATGCGTTTCATGGGTCGCTCCTTTCGGAAAGGGGGGTCGTGTTCACGGCCATAACACACGCACGTCCTGTGCCGGACGGGCCTGATGGTGATGCAACTTGTTGCACGGGAACGACTTATGTAGTTCACTCTTTTCCGGTTCACAACCGTCCCCCGGCAAAGCGCCATCAATACGATGACACTATCTTATTCATATTGATCACACTCGCCTCACTTCGCACGGCCTGGAACCGACAATTGACCCACGTCCCCCCGCCGTCTACCTTGACACAAGAACCTCGTCAGCTTTGAAATCGTGGGTGGGGTGGCTGGGGCAAAGCGCAGCGGTGCCCCAGGACGCACAGACTGGGGCTTCGCTGCGCTGCGGCCACCAGCCACCCCCTAAATCAAAGTTGACAAGGTAACCGAAGAGAAAAGGGTCATCTCACCGCCCGTTGCGAACACAAGAAAACCGCCGATGACGCCCGGGCTGACCACACTCGACTACGCCGTGCTGGGGATCTTCCTGGCGGTCCTGATGGTCGTGGGGGCACTGGCCGGACGCCGAGCGGCCAACTCGGATGATTTTTTCCTGGCCGGCCGGTCGCTCACCTGGTGGCCCTTGGGCGCGAGCCTTGCGGTGGCCGGCGGATTGGCCGTCTACTACTGCTCGACCCCCAACGAAGCCTACTGGGTGGGGCTGAAGTTGCTGCTGGTGCCGGCGCTGATCTGGGCCGCCATGCCGATCGTCTTCTGGTGCATCATCCCGCTCTACGGCACCTTGGAACTCGATTCGGTCTTCGAGTACCTCGAACTCCGCTACGACCCGACCGTCCGGGCGGCGGCTGGCCTCGTCTACATCCTGGGCCAGGTGCTGTGGCTCGGCGGCGTGCTGGTGCTGCCGTGTGTGGCCCTGCACCTGGGCACCGGGTTGAACTTCAGCGTGCTGGTCGTGGTGGTCGCCGCGGGAGGCGTCGCCACACTATACACCTTCCTGGGCGGCATGAAGGCGATCGTCTGGACCGACGTGGTGCAACTGATCCTGATGATCGTAGCGTTGGTGTTATTGGTTGTCGCCGTAAACACTAGTCTCAGTCCCAAGCAGGTTGCAGAACCGGCCGGCATCTGGGAAGTGGCCGAAGAGCTGGGGCGCACCAAAATCGTCCAGCCCACCCACGACTGGTCGCCCGAGTGGTCGGCCATGGCGGGGCGTTGGTCGGTCTGGTCGGGAGGATGGTCGATCTGGGCGGTGGTGGCGTACCTGGCGATTCTGCCGATGTTTTTCTTCGTCGCCGACCAGGCCACGCTTCAGCGGCTGCTCTCGGCCCGCCACGACCAGGACATGATCCTCTCTTACCTGGTCGGCTGCGGCCTGGCGAGCATGTTGACTGCCGTAGCCATGTACGTCGGCGTGGGACTGCTGGCCGTTTACCACCAAGACGCCCGGGCCCAGATGCCGCCGAACTGGGTCGTCCACGCCGCCCGGGATCCGGAGTCGGGCGAGCCATTGATTCGGCCCGATACGGTGATCGACGCGGAAACCATCGGCGAATTGGTCGAGCAAGGGGCGATCCTCGACCCCAACACGAATCGACCGTTTACCGACACCGAAGGACTGATCTACGGCCGCGATCGGATCGACGTCGACCGGCTGGCAACACGTGCAATCCGCAAGCACGGCGGCGAGCGGTATCTACGGGCCGGCGGCGACGAGCTGTTCGCCCGGTTCGTCAGGCGGCATCTGCCGTTTGTGGGCCTGGCCGGAATCGTGCTGGCTGCGCTGGTGGCGGCGGCGATGGCCACGATCGACTCGGGCGTCCACGCGCTGGCCACGGTGGTGGTGGTCGACTTCCATCGCCGCCGCGGCTGGGCCGAGAGGTGGCTGGCCCGACGATGCGGCAAGGACCCCGACGACCTGGACCAGGCCGACGAACTGAAACTGGGCCGGCCGATGGTGCTGATCTTCGGCGCGGCCGTGACCGTCGCCGCGGTGGTGATCGCCGCGCTGGGCAACGTGTTGGCCTTTTTGTTGGGCTTGATGAACGTGTTCGCCGGGCCGCTGTTGGGGATCTTTTTGTTGGGGCTGTTCACTCGCCGCACGACCGCCCGGGCCGCGCTGGCCGCCATGGTGCTGGGG
>SDBV01003909.1_pt1 | contig 21652 bp, 18 predicted proteins | sample 2277081 | NCBI WGS metagenome assembly SDBV01 (sample SAMN10402039, study PRJNA504765) | marine sediment metagenome | isolation source: marine sediment core GS10_PC15, 223 cmbsf | place: Arctic Ocean: Southern Knipovich Ridge | collected 2010 | reverse complement strand
GCTATGTCTTGTCAAGTTATTGTCCATCTATATGTCAGCAATATTGGATAGCACTTGACAAATACTGGCGGATGGTGTATACTGCAAGTGTCGAGTAAAAAGCTAATAGCAAGCAAGGAGATGTCAAAATGAAGAAAAGAGAACTTTCTCCACCCGAGCTCAAAAAGGTGGTGGAATTAAGGCAGCTCGGGGCTAAGTGGACAGAAATTAAACAGGAAACTAAAGTTGAGAGACGGGCTGCAAAGCGGGCGTACGAAGAATGGGAGAGAGATAAAAAAATGAAAGAGCAAGAAGCATGGCGTTTTCGTGTAGCGGCAGAAGCCTTCCACGAACATCTGAACGACCTCATCACACTGGCCATGTCCCTAGTGACCAATCTGAGTGTACCGTTTTCACTTACTGATATGGAGAAAAATGCTGAGCAGTTTTTTTCTTGGCTATTTGAGCAAGATCTTCTCCAGCGCCATATATCGCCTGAGACCCGGCATCACATCTACACAATAGGAGAGACCCACTGTTTCTACACCGGAGACCCGCAGTTCTACCGCCGCGAGAAGGAGCTGCTTTTTGAGTGCCTCAAGGTACACACACATGAAAAGATACGATGGGAGGACATCCTGGATAATCGCTGGAAAAAGGCGAGGGACAACTGCGCCAAGATTGTCCCTGGGCTTCGGGAAGAAACTAGCAAGGTGGTAAACAATTTCCTCAATCAAGAAACGAACCTCTTATTGAGGGTCAAGGAGGAAAGCCTAGAGCGCGGTAACGCAGTTGAACAGATGGCGAAGGCTGTGTTTAGTGCTATATGGCAAGATATTCTCGAAGATAAGCCAGATCAAATTTTTGTTCGTATGCCGTCTGACAGCGGGAGGCAGGGCATAGTGAAAGTGAAAGATGAAACGTTCCTTATATTTAATGACACGAGGCTAGCTGAAAAGGTAATTCACAGCAGCAACTTGGCGGTTAATAACTTACGCAAAGGGGAGAAATCACATATAGTTAAGTCGTTACAAGATGAGGTTCGCACAATGGAAAAGGCAACCGAGGAACTCCGTGAAATGCTGAACCCGGTTAAGTTGACCCCTATGATACTTCGCACTCGGTGTGACCTGTGTCCTGCGTGACAGAACATAGGCTGAGTATAATTTAAAAACCGAAGAAAGGAGACAGCAATGAGAGGACACATTAGAAAACGAAGTAGGGGTAGTGGGGATATTGCCATTGACGTCGGTAAGGTTCCTTCCATTGACCGGCGCCAGCAGCACTTTGAGACTGTGAAAGGCACTAAGGCAGCTGCCGAGAGACGGTTAGCTGAGTTACTAGTGGAGGTTGAGAAAGGGAGCTATGTTAAGCCACCGTATGCCCTTACCCTCGGTGAGTACCTCTCAGAGTGGTTGCAAGGTCATGCCGAGCTGCATTGTCGTCCTCGGACAGCGGAAGGCTACCGGTTTATAGTAAGTCGGTATCTCAACCCAGCCTTGGGCGGAGTACGCCTAAACCAATTAAGGCCACAACATATCGGTAATTATTGCTCCGCTGCTGTTCACCGAGGGCTCAGCAACCGGACCGCCTTACATCACTATAGGCTTCTGCACAAAGCACTGAAGGACGGCGTGAAGTTAGGACTAATAGGTATTAATCCTTGTGACGGTGTAGACGCTCCCAAGCCGGTAGATAAGGAGATGAAAATCCTGTTGCCGGACGAGGTAAGCAAATTTCTTTCTGTTGCACAAAAGGCCCCATGGCCCTACTATTATCTGTTCTATACCTTGTTGTTTACGGGCTTGCGCCGCTCTGAGGCATTAGCATTAACTTGGGGTAGCATAGATCTTGAGCTTTGTATACTATCAGTGACACGGACCCTGCATAAGCTAAGTGGGGGCAAGTATGTGATACAGCCTCCAAAAACGCGCAGGAGCCGGCGGCAAATAGACATGCCACCATCTCTCGCTCTCCTGTTGCGTGACTATAGGTCAGAGGTGAAAACTCAGCGGCTTTTGTTAGGCAAGCCTTTGACTGGCAACGATTGGGTGTTTGCCCATCCTGATGGCAATCCTTTAGATCCAAGTAGTATTACTCATGGGTTTATCAAAGTGGTTCGTGAAGCCGGGTTAAAGTTGAGGTTGCACGACTTGCGGCACAGCTATGCCTCTATCATGCTGGCGGCAGGGGTAAACGTGAAGGCAATCAGTGAGAGCTTGGGGCATGCAAATATCGGGATTACGCTTGATATTTATAGCCATCTTTTGCCCGGTGTGGGTAAGTCTGCTGCTGAGCACTTCGATAAATTCCTCAAACCCTGGCTGGCAGAAGATGTTGGCAAAATGTTGGCAAAAGGGGATGATTTAGGTACGCGCCTAGAGGGATTCGAACCCACGACCCTCGGTTCCGAAGACCGATGCTCTGTCCGCTGAGCTATAGGCGCCATAATGGGGTGAGTGGAGGGATTTGAACCCTCGCTCTCCAGGGCCACAACCTGGCGCCTTAGACCACTAGGCGACACTCACCATAGATAGAGGTAAAGATATTATAGCTAAAAGCCCTTATCCTTTCAAATGCCCAGCTATTATTTTAGACTAACTCTACTATAGTTACTCCAGCTCCACCATCACCATATTCACCGGGGTGGTATGACTTGACCAGTGGGTGCCTGGCAAGCCGTTCTCGGACTACCTGGCGCAGTTTCCCAGTACCCTTCCCATGAATTACCTTAACCTGACAGAACCCAGCCATAAAGGCATCATGTAGGTATTTATCAAGCTTCGGCAGTGCCTCATCTACGGTGAGTTGACGAAGGTGTACCTCATCACTGACCAGCCTGGTATCGGCACGCTGATTATTCCTGAGCATAATAGCTAATACCTCTGGTCTGATTTTAGCACGAAGCTAGGCGCAGGACAATATAGAGGTCATTTGACGAAGATATGGATAGTCTAAGTTCAGTATGAGAGCTGGCGAGGTTTATAGACGAAGGAGACTATGATTAGGGCTGCCCCGGCAACTAAAAGACAAATGCTGAATATTTCCAGGGGCGTTAAAAAGCCGCCAAGCAGTTGTGGAAGCCAGGCTTGGAGTGGTGGGGGAATATTAAGCTGGGACAGTTGCGTCCCAGCAAGATTTTTGATAATGAAGATACCGAGGTATTCTAAGGCTCCGTAAGTTGCGAATATGATACCTAGCTCACGGGTGGCACCCCTTACCTGGCGGTTTATGAGAACAATGCCTAGGATTAGTAGCAAAATGAAACCAATTAGAACACCGTAGCTAGTTTGAAAATAGCTAATATATTGCCTTGGCTGCTCAAGCAGTTCCGGTGTCTCAAGGCTCAGTGAGCTTCCGGTAAACTCTAGGAAAGGCGACTCTTCGGTAATATTTCCCCAAAGCTCATCCCAAAACTCATCCCAGGACTCATTAAATTTCTGCTCAAGTTCAGCTGGCGGTAAGACGGCAAGCTCTGGCGGTGGTGATTCCAAAACGACTTGCCACAGGGCATCTCTTACGCTTTCCCTTGCCGGTTCCAGGGAGATTACTAGACTCAGGCTTTGGCTTTCTCCTAGTAGGTAGTCATAGCTGGGGTAGATAGCAGTTCTTACCTGCTCTTTTATCCAGGGTTCGAGGTCGGCGATAATATCATCTGAGGCTCTAAGAAAAGCCCAAAGCAAATAATCTTCTTCTTGAGAAATTCCCTCACCAGATTGCTGGCTTAGGAATTCTTCTGCCAGGGCGGATATGTCAAGCCTGTCTAGCTGAGAGACAACGAAGTCCGCGCTGAGGATGGTGTGATTTAGCGTCAGCACCAGACCAAAAATAGATAGGGACAGGAAAAGCAAAAAGCTTAACAGGCTGAGAGCCAAGACCTTAAGGAACTTCATTTATGATATCCTTTAAAACTAAAGTTTCAATTGAAGTCTAGCCGAACCGTGAGTTTTAGTGGTCATATTCTACAGTTTGTAACTACCCTAGGTCAACTTGCGGTTAATGTCCAAGGTTATGGGGTGAGCTAGTTCAGATAGATAGGTGACACTATAATAGTGTTTATTGCGGCATAGTTGGTGTATTTGGTGTATAATTAGGCGTTGATTTTAAATGAGAAGGGGGTGATTAGACGGGCAAGGAGTTGGCATTTATACTTTGCCTATCTTCAGTTCCGACACTGTTCCCACCGAACTTTTCAAGGGCTAATGATAAGGCATCGACTTGATATTATATACAGGTCAGGGAGGGAAACGTAAAATGCGTGACAAGGTACGAGTGATTCTTTGGGGATTAGGTTCCATGGGTAGTGGAATTGCCAGGATTATACTAAAGAAGAAAGGTTTTACTGTTGTTGGGGCTATTGATATGGACCCCAATAAAGCCGGCAAGAGGCTCTATGAAGTCTTAGATTTGGAGCCTAATGATGCTAATCAGACTATAGTATCTGCCGATCCGAGAGCTGTTGTTAAAAAAGGTGCTGCTGACATGGTTGTCATAGCTACGACTACTTGGCTAAAACAAGTATTCCCGCTTATCAAAATGGCAGTTGAAGCCGGAATAAACGTAGTCACTACAGCTGAAGAGATGGCTTATCCGAAAGTGGTTGACCCAGACCTTACTAAAGAAATGGACAGATTAGCCGAAGAAAATAAAGTGGCAATTTTAGGAACCGGAATTAACCCCGGATTTATCATGGATTATTTGGTGATAACATTAACTGGAGTTTGTGAAGATATAAGCAAAATAAAAATAGCCAGAGTTAACGATTTCACTCCTTACGGGATACAACCGATGGAAGACCTGGGTATAGGACTGACACCAGCGGAATTTCAAAAAGAAGTGGCAGAAGGTAATGTTCCGGGACATGTTGGCTTCCTGCAAGGCTTCGGTATGTTTGAAGAAGCCTTTAATATTAAATTCAGTAAAGTTGGGCAAACAATAGAGCCTATTATTGCTAAGGTGCCAAGGGTAACAAACGTTCTTTCCGCTAAATCAGGAGAGGTTGCTGGTTGTAAACAACTGGGGTTTGCCTATAAAGATGATAAATTATTTATCGAAATGGAACACCCGCAACAAATTAGACCTGAGATTGAAAATGTAGCTACTGGGGACTATATAACGATTGAAGGAACACCAAATATCAGCCTACGAATAGAACCAGAAATTGCAGGTGGTATAGGAACAACGGTAATGTGTGTCAATATGATACCGCATGTTTTAAATGCTACACCTGGCTTAAAGACCATGCTAGACTTACCTGCCCCACGAGCTATAATGAGCGATGTCAGGGAATTAATTAAGAAATAAATAGGTCAGTGGACATAGAGCCGGGGTACCCTCTTCCCCACAGCACAAACCACCTCGTCTACGTTAGTGCCGATGTGGGCGGCAACCTCGTTGACAGAGATTTCTCCGCCGAACAAAATCACTTCGTCTCCCGGTTGAACGTCTTCCACACCTGAGACGTCAACCATACTCATATCCATGCAGACGGAACCGATAACCAGGCATCGACGTCCTTTAATCAAGACTTCACCACGATTGGCCAGCAGCCGCCTATAGCCATCAGCATATCCCACAGGAAGAGTCGCTACCGTGGTTTTTTTCTTGGTAATAAAGGTTCTCCCATAGCTGATAGGAGTTCCAGGGGGAACCACCTTGACTGCTGCAACTTTAGTTTTGAAGACCATGGCAGGTCGCAACTTGATACTGCGGCTGACCTCTTTGGAACGATAAAGACCGTAAATCATGATCCCCGGTCTCACTATATCGTAGTAGGATTCGGGAAGACCCAAGACTGCCTCGCTATTTGCGATGTGTCTTTTTGGTAGCTCGATACTGGCAAGCTGAAGCTCACGAACAGCATGGTCAAAGAGTTGCAGCTGTCGCTCTGAAAAAGTCTTATCCCTTTCGCCGGCGGCAGAAAACTGGCTAAACAATCCTTCGATATTTAGATTCTTGAAGCTCTTGACCCTGCGTATGAAGGAAACTATGTCCTCAGGCTTCACTCCAATCCGTCCCAGACCTGTGTCCACCTTGACATGCACGTTGACCTTGGTAGAAGCCTTGTCCCCTTCCTGATTCAAAGCCTCCAACAGTTCAATAGAGTCGATAGTCTGAGCCAATCGGAATTTAACTACTTTATAGGCTTCCTCTGGCTGAATCAATCCTAAAACTAGGATAGGAGCCTCAATCCCGGCTTCCCTCAGCAATTGACCCTCCTCGGGAATGGCGACTCCGAGAGAATCGGCTCCGCTTATGAGGGCTGCCCGGCTAACCTCTACGGCACCATGGCCGTAGCCATCGGCCTTGACTATAGCCATTAGGCCTCTTTTGTTTCCTATCCTTTTCCTTATTCCAGCAACGTTATGGGATATGGCTCCAAGGTCGATGATGGCTCTGGTGGCTCTTTCAATATTGTGTTTTGTTTGTTCCATCTACTGGTCTTTCTTCTAGTTCACCATCTCGATGTTAAGGGAATTCAATGTTTTATGGATAAATTCGACTGAACTCTTTGAGTCCTCAACCAGAAAGGAAATATCCTCGGCTTCTAGCTTACGGACTCCAGTTGCTTCTACGGCATGTTTTACATATGACTGTCGAATCTTATCTAAGTTTAATTCCTCCACATGTAGCTGTTCAACCCGTTCCGGAATCACGATGGTTTTCCCCGGGACATTGTCCTTGGGGTCGCCTAGCCTTACCTCGACTCCATTCTCGGCAGCGAATGTCAGTTGAGATGAGGGTAACTTTCCAGCGCCGGTATATTCTGTTTCCTGAACGACTAAGACCTGGTCTCGGTTTAGCTCCTGGGCGAGGGGAATTGCGGCAGCTAACGAAGTATTCCCGGCGGGACCGCGGTCGAGTCCTTCTAGCTTTACCAGGAGTTCGGTAGTGTAGAAGACCTCTCCCTGAGTTACCAGAACGCATCGATCAAGATAACGTAATCCCCTGGCCGCGTTTCTGGGGACGTCGGTGCGGTCTGGCCAGGTCAGAAACGGGATCCCGAAACCGGAATGGGCGGTGGTGAAGGACTTGCGGTTAAAGTCGTAGTCGCTGGCCATGTGCAGGCCTCTTAGGTCAACAGAGGCGCCCATCACCACTGTCCTATGGCTGCCGGCTTTTTGTAATCCTCTGGCGGTACCCGTGACATTACCACCACCGGCATGGGCGATGACTACCATGTCAGGAAACTGGCCCTCTTGCTCCATGACCTGTTGGGCTACCTCATAACCCAAGGTCTCGATTCCCAGAATACTTGTCGGAACATAAAGGGAGGCACTGAAAAATCCGGTTTCCTCCAGAATACGGAGCGCAATGTAGAAAAGTTCCGGGCCAACTGTTACCTGCCAGACCTCGGCACCATAAGCTTCGCAGGTCCTCGTTTTTTCCAATATTTCAGGTTGCCCTACTTTGTGGCTATCATAGGCTTCCTGGAGAATGATCGCCTTAAGACCACGCTTAGCCGCCTGGGAGGCCACGGCGGCGCCGTAATTTCCAGAACTGGCGCACACCACACCCTTGTATCCCAGCCTGGCAGCATGATAGATGGATAGAGAAGCGCGGCGGTCCTTGAAGCTGCCACTGGGATTGGCTCTCTCGTCCTTGATAAAGATGCGCCCGCCCTTGCCGGGGGCCGAAACCGACCGCACCAGTTCGGTAATATTCTTCAGTTCGACGAGTGGTGTATTTCCCACCCCGGTCTCTCTCTGAATCTCCTGAACATCAGACAAAGAATAACCACACGAATTCATCATCCTCTCGTAATCAAAGGCAAGTGGAGAAATCTCAAACTCCTGGTAATCAAAGCCAACAGAGCGCTTGAGAATATTATTCTTGCGGGACATCACCGAATGATAGCTAACGTCGTTACTCATGGCTGGCTTTCTTTTCTATACGTTTTCCAGCTTCCATAGCCACCGAAATTAAATCTGGTTGAGGTTTGCCCAAATTGTGAGTATATGCCGGGTTTATCTCAACCAAAGTTCCGGAGATTTCACGCCCGATGAAGGTCTTGATTTTGACGTTATCTCCAATCCCTGCCGCGTCGTCCAGGAGAACTCCCTTTATCCAGGCTTCATAAGGGACACTCTTCGTATCCGCTGGTATACCCTCCGGTCTTTGCTCCGGTGTCAGGATGACCTTGTGAATCTGAACTAGGTCACCCCTAAGCGCACTTTCCGGCATTTTATATTGCTCTCCTTGACCTGCATATAATATTGGGCCGACGCCTTATCATTAGTCCTTGAAAAATTCAGGGAAGCAGTGTCGAAACTGAAGCATGTACGAAGTATAAATGTCAATTTCTTGCCCGTCTAATCACTCCCTTCCCATTTAAAATCAACGTCTCATTATACACCAACTACACCGCAATAAACATTATTCTTATCGAGCGTCTTGTCTTCAAAGAACCGCCAGTGTAGCATGGAGAATTGATATGAATTCGAACTATACCTAAGTAGAACCCGTAATGGACTCTCGTGGAAGAGGCTACCGGGACTATTCAGTATGCAGATAAAGTAGTGCCTAAAGGAACAGGAGGCGTGATGAAAATTGTACGTTTCCAGTGGTAGGACAAAGTGAAGTCGGGTATTCTCGAGGGTGACATAATATTTGCCTTGGATGGTAACCTTTATGGCGACTTTGGGCAGGGTAAAGAGCTGTGTCGGTTGCAGGATGTAAGACTGCTGGCACCAGCGGAACCCACTATAATGGTTGCCTGCGGGCAAAACTACATGGGACATGTCACAGAGAGGGGACTAGCCACTCCCGAAGAACCAGTATGTTCTTCAAGCCAGCTACCACAAGCCAGTTACCACCGTGATTGGTCACGAAGATAACATCGTCTATTCATCCTTGACACAAGACCTTCGTTATGAGGCAGAACTATGTTTCGTCATAAGACGTGAAGCTAAAAACGTGCCTGAGGGAGAGGCACTAGACTATGTTCTCGGCTATGCCTGCGGCAATGATCTCACGGCTGTGGACCTATCACAGAAGGATGGGCGTCCCATCCGGTCCAAGAGTCTTGACACTTCTGGTCCTCTGGGACCTTTTCTAGTCACTGGGCTTGACCCACGTAACCTGGCTATCAAGGGGAGGGTTAATGGCGAAACGAAGCAATCTAGCAATTTCCATGACCCTGCGAGCTGGGGATGTCATCTGGGACGGGGACACCCGAGGGAGGGCTATGCCCGATTAAGGTAGGCGATGTCATTGAGGTGGAGATTGAGGGCATCGGCGTTCTCAGGAATAAAGTGGTGGCTCTTTAGCTACACACCCGCTCCTGAGGGTGCTGCCAATTATTAATAAAGAAATAAGCAGTTTTGGCTGCATTGGGTTAACTCCCTTCTCATGTTTACCTGTTTATATAACGAGTTTCCGAGTAAACAGTTACCTACGCTCTGCGTTGAACCTCAGTGGAGTACAAAGAGCCCCGACTTTCTTTCCAAGTGGCTTTGCTGGAGTTGGCCGAGACTCTGGAACCGAGCATAAGTTTGTCAGGAGAGATTAGACGGTGCGCTTTTCAGTGCTTAACTCAACGATTCGATATCTAGAGGGTACTTGCCGTACTCTCTGATGGTGCGCACCATTTCCACATAGTTCTCTGGCTTAACTGACTTGTGTATGGAGTTGCTGGAACTGACAATAAGTCCCCCACCGGCACCAGCCTTGCGTATGATTTCCTTGGTCTCCTGTCGCACTTCCTCCAATGTACCAGACATCAATGTAGACGCACAGTTCACATTGCCCATCAGGCAGAGCCTGTCACCGTATTTCTGCTTTACCTCCCCGATATCCATGCCAGCTAGAGGATCCACCGGGTGGAAGCAATCAACTCCTGCCGCAACGATGCTGTCCAGGAACGACCAACAATTACCGTCGGAATGCTGCAGCACATATGTGCCATGGTTTTTTGCTTCTTGGACACAAGCCTTAAAAGGGGGGAGCACAAATTTATTAAAGTGTTCCATTGAGAACATTGGGCCATTCTTATAGGCCCAGTCGCCGGCAATCCAGATAATATCTGCACCAGCCTCAATGAGATTATTGATGTAGCGTAACTGGTAGTTAAGCACTATCTGATGCACATCCAGCACTAGCTCTGGGTTGGTGTAGAAGTGCATCAGTCGGTCTGAGAATCCCATTATATCACTAGCTACGGTATTGTGTTCAAGGACCATAGCTACAATAGCTCGTTCCCCCTTGTAGCGCTTGACCCACTGCCGTATTTGTTCGAAACGGCGCTCCTCATCAGGGTCAGGCGGCCTGTAGTTCTCCAGGTCCTTCTCTGACTTAATTGGTGCTGCTTCTTCTACAGGTACCGGGGCATATTCTTGAGTGTAACGCTTGACTACACCCCACTCATCGCGGATTATACGGGGACTCTGACTGAGCACCTCTTCCTTCAGGAAGTCTCGTTCGTGATTTACCAGAGCATCCACGTCCATATGCTCAATAAATTCCTCATAGCTTGCACCAGGTAAAATAACATTTATGATTTTTGGATCTATAATTATTTCAAAGTGTGGCACTCTGTCCGGTTCTTTTCGCTCCAGAGTCCGGAAAACTCGCTCGGCGTTTGTGTATTTAGCCATGATTATACCTCCAATAGTTTCCAACTAGTGCGATTGTGCCGATGCAAGAGCTCGAGCTAGCTCAACTGCCGCTACGGCATCAGCACCGTAACCATCAGCACCAACCTGGTCAGCGTAGGCCTGGGTGACTGGGGCACCGCCTATTATTACCTTCACCTTTTGTCTGAGCCCAGTCTTTTCCAGTGCTTTTATTATCTCTTCCATAGCAGGAATGGTAGAGGTGAGCAGTGCCGAGATTCCGAGTATCTGTAAGTCATTATCGCGGACCACCTCCACGAACCTCTCCGTGGGAATGTCAATGCCGAGGTCTATCACTTCAAAACCATTACCCTGCAGCATACTTATTACGATGTTCTTGCCGATATCGTGTATGTCGCCAGCTACGGTGCCGATGGCTACTCTATTCATGAATCCGGTGCCCTGCTGACTCAAAATGGGTAGCAGTATCTTCAACGCCGTCTTCATCGTCTTGGCGCTGAGCATCACTTCAGGCAGAAAGAACTCGCCGCTCCTGAACTTAGTGCCTACCACTGACATCCCCGGCACCAAGCCCTGCTTCAATATATCCAGTGGTGTAACACCCGTCTCCAGTGCTTCATTAGTCAGCGCAGCAATTTCGTCCCACTTTAATTTCACTACTGCTTCTGAGATTTGCTTCAGTTTGTCCATTTTTCACACCTCCGCTGATTAAGCAACCTTAATCACTAACTAAATTTAGCCTTATTCTATTATAATTTTGTCATCGAGGACAAGAAGGTTGCTGTCTGCTGCTGATTGGCTGTTATAGGATACTGAGATGACAGGGGCTATGCTCTTTGTCCGCGCTGTAGTATACTTCAAGTCAGCCAACCAAGAAACAGTTTGTTGTGTTTCAACGGAAGTGGGACAGCCAGCTTATAACAGAAAGGGGGGTATTTTATGAGCAATGAAATTCTGGATAACTTGAAAAGGGCAGTATATAGAATACGATGGTGAAGCAGCCACGAGCCGCGCAACACTTTAAAAAGGAGAGATATGCCTATAGTCTGCGATATTCCCTTGAGCCTAGAGATAAGAGAAGTGCTACGCCGAGAGGGAATCAAGCAAGATGCCAAGCTCAGACCAAACATAAAAAGCTTAATTCTTGAGCTACTGGTTAGTGTAAGGAATGAGCATCTCTTGGAGCCGGCTATCGCCTATGAAATCTACTCCATAACTGAGGTGGGTCATCACCAATTGTGGTTGGAGGGTAATATGGCACTGCATGGACGGCTACTCCCTTCAGTCCTGGCGGAGGCCAAAGAGCTGGCTGTGGTGGTCGGCACTATCGGTCCCAAGCTAGAGGCAAGGGTGGCAGACTGCTTTGATAGGGATGAGCCTTTACGAGGTCTGCTTCTGGACGGTATCGGAAGTGCCGCGGTGGATTCCCTCTCGCAAGAGGCCTGTCAGTTCATAAAACGCGAAGTGTCATCGAGTGGCTATCAGGCCAGCAGTCCTTTTAGCCCGGGTATGCCAGGTTTCCCACTTTTGGAGCAATGGCAGCTGTTCAAACTGCTGCCCGCAGATAAAATTGGAGTATGCCTGACCTCTTCAGCAATGATGGTTCCCCGTAAGTCAATTTCCATGGTCATTGGCATTGGCCCACAGGTGCCAAACTGGACACAAGTTGAAATCTGTGCCCACTGTGGCCTGAAGGAAACCTGCTCCCACAGAATGCACACGTGAGTGGAGAAATAGAACAAGACCAAAATCAGGAGGAGTATGACCGCCAACACATATGCCGACCTTCATTCAATCTGAATTACTTAGGGTGCTACCGGATAACACTGTAAGAGGGAGGAAATTGATTGATGGAAACCAAGATATCAAGCACTACCAAAGAAGTAGTCATTGGCGATGAGCGGCCAACAGTACTAATCGGTGAGCGAATTAATCCGGCTGGCAAGAAAAAGCTGGCAGAGGCATTGGAGGCAGGTAATCTGGGGATTGTCCGTAACGAAGCTCTGGCTCAAGCACAGGCCGGGGCAGATATTATTGACATAAACGTTGCTACGTTCGGCGTGGACGAGGTAACCCTGCTCCCTCAGGTAGTGCAGGCAGTAGCGGACATGGTAGATACGCCTCTGTGTCTTGATAGCGCTAATCCTGAGGCTTTAGAAGCAGCTCTCAAGGTCTACAAGGGTAAGCCGCTCATCAACTCAGTCACTGGTGAAGAGCGTTCCCTGGCCAAGGTTTTACCTTTGGTCAAGGAATACGGAGCAGCAGTCATCGGTTTGGCGCACGATGATAAAGGTATCCCAAACAACGCAGAGCGGCGGGTAGCCATCGCCCGTAAGATAGTGGAGCGGGCTGAAGCACTCGGTATCTCTCGTGCAGACGTCATCATTGATTGCCTGGCCTTCGCCGTGGGGGCGGATGCTCACTCCGGACTGGTGGTTTTGGAAACTGTTCGCCGGATAAAGGCTGAATTGGGAGTGAACCTGAGTTTAGGAGCCAGTAATGTGTCCTTTGGTTTGCCTGATCGTGACTTGCTCAACAGTGCCTTCCTAGTTATGGCTATCGCTGCTGGAGTGAACTGTCCCATTGTTGACGCCGCCAAGGTACGCCCAATCGCTGTGGCTGCTGACCTAATTTTGGATCGGGATGAATATGCGAAACGTTATATTGAAACTTATCGCCAGCGCCAGAGACGGTAGCAATTGCGAGAATAAAGCTCAAAGGGCTACGATAGGAATGATTTACAAATATCCAAGTATTTGGCCCGGTAAAATGAAGTCGAGGGGGGTGCTGTCAAAGGAAATAGCAGAATTAGGGTATCAATGGGCTTAGTGTTTTGACACTCCGGCTCTTTTCAATATCCCTCAACAGGGGGAACCTTGCTAGCTTTAATAGACTGGTGCCGGGAAGTAACTTTACCAGAAAATTAAACAAATTCGGGAAATCTTTAGTCTCAACTAATTTGATGACTGTGTCCGTTTCTTAAGATGCTGGGTTTTTCTACAAGGCGATTAGTTACCCTGGCTTACACCTTAGTCCCTCCTTCTTTTTGTGGCTCGGCAACTTAAGACCTCTGGTAACTCCTGCCTAAAACGCTCAAATCGCTTAAGCTACATTCCTTCCCCGGCGCAATCGCTGGAGCCAGTCAATTTTGCAGTAGACTAGCGCCAGTATCACGCTGACAAAGTTAATAGGAAGTAGCGTCCAGAGTTGGTTAATTTTTCAGCTCATCTGAAGAAAAGATTGTAACACTACCACCCATCCCCCTGTCAAGTAGGGAAGGGCTTTTCTCAAGAGGATTCCAGTCCACTTAGGGCACCGGTATTCACTATCTCGGTCACTACCCCTTGATAGATTTCAGTTGGCTCTCTATTGCCAGTAAGCCCATCTCTACGGTTGTATCTTAATACCTCAGCTTCCTCGAATTAGGCTTCTGGCAATAGTCATTCGTTGCATTTCATCAGTACCTTCATAGATGCCACAAATCTTGGCATCACGGAAATAGCGTTCTAAGGGATAGTCCTTAATATAACCGTAGCCCCCGTATATCTGCATGGCTTTGGTAGTAACGAACATGGCTACTTCAGGGGCAAAAACCTTAGCCATAGCCGACTCTCTTATAAAAGGTAAGCCCTTTTCCTCAAGATAGGCAGCCCGATAGGTCAATAGTCGGGCAGCATCAATCTGTGTCGCCATATCGGCTAACATCCATTGAATTGCCTGGAAGTTAGCAATAGGTTGACCAAATTGCTGGCGCTCTTTGGCGTAGGCTAGACACTTATCAAATGCCCCCTGAGCAATACCTACTGCCTGTGCAGCAACACTCTGCCTACTTGAATCTATTGCCTCAAGGGCGATTCTAAAGCCCTCGCCCTCCTTACCTAGCCGGTTTGCTTCAGGCACAAAACAGTCCTCAAATATTAGCTCTGCCGTTGACGAAGCCCGTATACCTAACTTATGCTCCAGCTTACCCACAGAAAAACCAGGGGTGCCTTTCTCAACAATAAAGGCAGTAATACCCCGATGCCGCAATGACTTACCAATAGTAGCAAAGGTAACTACTATATCGGCTTCGTTGCCATTAGTGATAAAGAGTTTACTCCCATTGAGTATATATCCACCATTTTGCCGGGCGGCGGTAGTCTCCAGGGAAGCGATATCACTACCGGCGCCAGCCTCGGTTAAGGCAAAGCAGGCTAGTTTCTCCCCTTTAGCTACCGGAACCACGAAGCGTTGGCGCTGCTCTTCATTGCCAAATCTATATAAAGGCTTACCGGCAAGTCCAGCAGTGACAAAGTAGATAGTCCCAGTAGAAGCACAGACACGTGATAGCTCCTCTTCAACAATGGCAAATTCAAGCGGGCCTCCACCACTACCTCCATACTCTTCTGGAAACGGGATGCCCATCAACCCAAGTTCAGCCATCTTCTTGATGCTCTCAGCCGGAAATCTCGCCTCCTCATCTATTTGGGCGGCGATAGGCTCGAGTTCCTTGGTGGTAAAATCCCGTAGCATCGCTTTAAGCATTTTTTGGTCTTCGGTCAATGCAAAGTCCATTCTTTCCTCCTGAGAATTCTTAGGCCTTCCCGGTTGTTAGGGGACAAACTAAAGACCCGTTCCACCTCGGGCTTTCGTTTCCTCGTCGTAAAGATGCTAAGCTTTCACCATCCCAGTAACTAAATCTGCTGAATTAACAAGCCTGTCGTCACCCTCAATGCCTCTCATAAACTCGGCAGCAGCTCGAACATTGCCTTCTACGTGCTAGCCTCACCTTCACCGTCGTCTGGGGTAAGCCTGTTTACCGGCTTTACATTCTTATTCGTCCAGTCTATTATTTCGGCAAGGGATGTCCCCGGTAGGAATACCTCTTTGATACCAGCTTCCTTAAGCTTGGTAATATCATCTTCAGGGATAATACCACCCCCAATAACGGTAATATCGCCGGCGCCATTTTCCCTTAGCTGTTTAACTACCTCAGTGAACAGATACAGGTGAGCCCCAGAGAGGCAGCTAAGACCGACCAGGTCAACCGCCTCCTGTATCGCCGCACTGACTATCTGCTGCTGTGTCTGATGTACACCAGTATATATTACTTCAAAGCCAGCATCTCTATAGCCCCTAGCTACAATTTTCACTCCTCTATCGTGACCATCTAAGCCTGGTTTGGCAATTAGGACTCTTAATCTGTTCTCTGGACTCATTTATATCTCCGGTTCACAATTTATTCCCTTACCCTATGTTTATTTTAGTAGAAGCCGGGGTCTCGATACTCTCCAAAAACCTCTCGATATACGTCGCAAATTTCTTGCTCCGTGGCATAGGCTCTAACCGCCTCAATTACATAGGGCATTACATTTTTATCACTGTGGCAAGCAGCACGAAGGTCACGTAAGGTACGGGCAACTCTCCGATTATCCCTGGTTCTCTTCACTTCTCGTAGTCTTTTAATCTGTTCCTCTTCCACTCTTTCGTCAATCTTCAATAATTCAATAGGGGCCTCTTCTTTAGCCATATATTTATTTACCCCGACCACAACCTTTTCCAGATTATCTACTTGCCGTTTGAAATCATAGGCGGCGTTGGCAATCTCACTCTGAGGGAATCCTGTGTTAATAGCCGCCAGCATCCCTCCCATATCATCAATTTTTTTGATATACTCCCAGGCTTCAGCCTCTATCTGGTTAGTTAATGTCTCTACAAAATAAGAACCGGCCAGAGGGTCTATGGTATTAATGACCCCGGTCTCTTCAGCCAGGACCTGCTGAGTTCGAAGGGCAATAGTGGCGGCAAATTTAGTGGGCAAGGCAAATTCCTCATCGAAAGAATTAGTGTGTAAAGACTGGGTTCCTCCCAGAACTGCCGCCAGCGCCTCGGTGGTAGTCCGAACAATATTATTGTACGGCTGCTGGTGAGTTAGGGAACAGCCTGCCGTCTGGGTGTGGAACCGCATCCACCAGGAGCGAGGGTTCTCAGTCTTGAACCTGGTCTTCATTATTTTCGCCCACATCCTTCTGGCAGCTCTAAATTTAGCTATTTCTTCAAAGAAGTCCATATGAGAATCGAAGAAGAAGGAAAGTCTTGGGGCAAAGGCATCAACATCTAATTTCTTCCTCTCAATGACATCTTGAACATAGGCAATCCCATCGGCTAAGGTGAAGGCTAGCTCTTGAACGGCGGTGGAACCAGCTTCACGTATATGATAGCCACTGATACTTATCGTGTTCCACCGGGGAACATGCTTGGTTCCAAATTCAACAGTATCACTAATAAGTCTTACGGAGGGTTCAGGAGGGCACATGAAGGTTTTTTGAGCAATGAATTCCTTTAGCATATCATTTTGAATCGTCCCCCCTACCTTATCCCAACTCACCCCCTGCTTTTCCGCAGCTACCAGGTACATAGCCCACAGAACACTGGCCGGAGGATTAATTGTCATGGAAGTAGTTACCTTGTCTAAGGGAATATTTTTTGTCAGGACTTCAAAATCAGCCAAGGTATCAATGGCTACCCCGCACTTTCCAACCTCAGCGATGGCTCTTGGAGAATCAGAGTCGTATCCCATTAGTGTGGGGAAGTCGAAGGCAGTGCTCAGGCCGGTTTCGCCCTCCTCTAATAGTTGGTGCCATCTCTTGTTGGTATCTTCAGCGCTGCCCAACCCAGAGAACATGCGGAATGTCCATACTTTTCCTCGGTAACCGGTAGCTTGGCATCCCCTGGTAAACGGGTAAAGGCCGGGATAACCTATGCTGGCAGAAAAATCTAAATCCTTGATGTTTTCTGGAGTATATATCGGGTCTATATCTAGGTCGGAAATAGTAGAGAACCGTCTTTGCTGCTGAAAGTCACTGGTAGATCCCTTGGCCTCCTCTATCCATTTCTTCATCCCCTGGCGCGCCTCATTTAGTGTCTTATCGCTAAACATAGTCATCCTCTTATGTGAAATCCCTAGCTAAAATTCGTACCGAAATTATAATCATTTGTTAATAGTAGGTAACATCTTTAGCGTAAGTGCAGAATTGACCTCAGAGGGCAATTCTGCTAACTCATATCTAGATCAAGTCGCAGGAGAGCTTAAGCCTTTTCCGTAAGCTGAGCAAGTCTTCCCAAACGGGCTGGCTTATGGGGATGCCTGTCCTCAGTCTACGCTCTTTTTGTTCAAATTCAGGCCCACCGGGCAGGTATACCCGTGTGAAACCTTTAGCTGGCTTACAGGCCTTAGCTTCCCTGATCATAGCGTCCATGCGGCTCTTGAACTCATCAGCCGGCATAAAATCATCTATCCTCAAGGCAGTGATAAAATGTCCCTCCCTGAGCAGTCGGCTTCCGTAGTCTTTCGCCTCGGAAGGTGGAAAATTCTGTGGGCCAAAGGCACTACCGGTGAGAACTCCAGACAATATGTTAGCCAGCACAGCAAGACAATATCCCTTGTGCTCGCCCATCCAGAGAAGAAAACCGTCATTCAGTGCCTCTCTGCCATCCTCAGTGGGTTCACCGTTCCGGTCCAGTGCCCATCCCAGCGGTATTTTCTCCCCAAGCTTGGCTTTAAGCCTAATTTTGCCCGCCGCTACAAATGTAGTTGCCATGTCAATGACTACGGGCAGTTCATCCCCTGCCGGTATGGCTGCGGCGTAGGGATTAGTGCCCAGCAGTCTGGTACTTCCGCCATAAGCCGGAACATAAGGCGGGGCATTGGTTGTCATAAAGCCTATCATGTCATGTTCTAGTGCTAGCATAGGATAGTAGGCCAGAGCACCGCAGTGGGTACTGTTTTTCACACCAACCATGCCAACTCCCGACCTCTCGGCTTTCTGGATGGCTATTTCTGTAGCCCTGACACAAACCAGGTTGCCAATACCATCATCAGCGTCCATAACCGCCACCGTGGGTGTCTCTCTTACTAGGCGGAGTTCGGGCCGCGGATTCATATTGCCTTCTGAAATCATCCTGATATAGGCTGTCAGTCGCAGAACACCGTGAGTATCAATACCCCTGAGGTCTGCCTCTACCAAAGTGTCAGCAACAATAGTGGCATCCTCGTGAATGACACCAGCCTTCACCAGGGCCTCGGTGGCAAAGGTTTTCAATCTGGGTGAGTCAACGTAGTGGCTTTGATTACTGGCACTCATTTAGGGAATCTCCTTTGTGTTCAATTCTGCTTGAACCCTCGCACTGGCCTCACCGTTCCTTGAACGTCCAGAATCTATAAGGTAATTTTATCATGTTCTGCCCTTCTATATTGGGGAAAGACACTGCTACAGTCTCCAATGCCTCTATATATGTCTCCCAAGACCCACCATTGCTTCTTATCTTCGCCCCTTCTATATCGGTGGGGGTCTTGGCAGGCCTAACACCTATAATTACAGGGATCGGTAGCATGTCACGGAGCTGACATTTCTCCGGGACTCAGGACTATTCCTGCCCAGGAAACACCGGGCACTCACAGACTATCACCCTTGCCTAAAGGCTGTCAAGCATCTGCACTCAGCATTCCAGCCCCATTCTGTTGTCCTAACCTCGGCCGAGAGTGAAGAGCGTATCCTTGGTATTCCTCAGGTGAGTGACAGGGCGGTTGCTTGCCTGATTATTGATCTTAATGAAAGGAATAGTTTATCATTGATGCCAAGAAGGGGGGGGTAAAAAATGAAAGGGCAAGTTCCTGAGAGGGAGAGGATTCTAAAATACATAACTGAGGAGGGCGTAGTTGAGCTAGCAAAAAACTTGATTAACATTCCAAGCCCAACTGCCGAGGAAACTGAGGTAGCTAGGTTTCTAGAGAAATATATGAAGGATAATGGCCTTGAAACTAGAATGATAGAAGTCGAACCTGGTCGCTTCCAACCGGTCGGTATTGTGAAGGGAACGGGTGGAGGATATTCGTTGATATTCAATGGCCATATGGATACAGAGGTGGTGAAGATAGGAGAGAAAGGCTCACTCGTACCGAGGATTGAAGGAGGTAAGCTCTACGGACACGGAATTTATAACATGAAAAGTGGCGTTGCCGCTATGGTAGAGGCTGCTGTCGCTGTCAAGAAATCAGGGGTAGAGCTTAAGGGAGACCTCATCGTGACACCTGTGGTAGGTGAATTGCAGGGAGGTACGGGAACTGCGACCAACGTGAAAAGAGGGATAACAGCTGATTTTGGTTTAGTTCCAGAACCATACGATGAAATCCTCTGTCTGACACATGTGGGCTGTCAAGAAATAGCGATAACGCTCAGAGGGCGGTCTGAGGTTACAGGTAATATGGAGCGCGGCATTAACCTGGCTGTTAAGATGGCCAAGGTTGTTGAGGCTCTTACTGAGATGGAGTTTACATACACGCCAGACCCAAGGTACCCTGCCGGGCCTAAAATGATAGTTGGAAGCGTAATATGTGGACATGGGGAGACATATACGTTAAAAGGAGCAAACTTTTTGCCCGACCTCTGCACCATGATTCTTGATATTAGGTACCTTCCCGGCATGACTCCTCACAAAGATGTAGAAAAGGTTCTGGAAAAGCTAAAATCAGAAGACCCAGAGCTTGAGTACGAAATCCAGGTAACGCCAGATGAGCTGGGTCCTCCAGGGATGCCATGGGAAAACTTTAGATTCACGGTACCTCCTCAAGATGTATCCCCGGATGAACTTATTGTTAAAGTCCACGCAGAAAACTATAAATATTTAACTGGAAAAGAGCCGATTGTAGGTGCTGTACCAGTGGATCACCCGAGCCATTTCAAAATGTACTGGATAGATGATGATTCTAGTCTGACAAAAGGGGGAATCATCTCTTTTTGTTGCGGACCAACAGGGGAAGGTACTCCCGGACATCGGTGTGTTGAAATAGATAGCATGATGAGAGTTTCAAAGAACTTTGCCCTAACAGCTTACGATATTTGTACAAAATCGAAGGAGTAGAAGAAACATACTCAGAGGATTTCTGGGTTAGTTTTGGGAACAGCCGTATTTGGATATTAGGAGAAAAAGCAGGTGTGTCCTCTTGTCTACAGACAGGAGGGTTTCGCGGGGGCTGTATGACAGTTTGAATTTGTCGCTTACTATTGAAGGTTGGGTTATAGTTGACTCCCCTTACGCTATCAGCAGTGATACCTGCCCAGTACAGTTGGTATTGTACATCTGATGGAAAAAAACGGAAGTAGTGGAGGGCAACGACTGAGCGTTTGCAGTTACTGAAAGGTAGAATTCGCTGGAGGTTTCTGGCTTGGAAAGGAGGGCGAGTATGTCTAGAACGATGGAACCGTCTGACTATCTGTTTACTGTGAATACTGACATAGAGCCGGTCAGAGTTGGGTCTGTGGAGGGAGCTAAGGGGAAGGGGCTGGTCACTGTCAGACCTCTAATGGTTGGGGAGAAGATACTTATGCTTGAGTTGTTTGAGGAAAAGGGGTTAGAGGTGCCGCCACATACGCATGACGACCATGAGTCAGTTGTCTATCTTATAAGAGGCAGATTGAAATTGAGGATTGGGGAGCAGGAATTCGTAGCCGAGTCTGGAAGCGTTTGGCGTCACCCGGCTAAGGTTGAGCACTCAAGCGTGACGCTGGAGGAGAGCCTGATGATAGAGATTAAATCTCCCCCACGTAAGACATGGAGGTAGTGGTCTTATCGACCTGGCGAGACTCAAATTTTAGGTTTGGGAGAGATTGTGGTATTGGATGACGAGGGCTAATGGGAGGTATCTTGGTGGGACCTGTTTCGAGAAGTCTGGCTGAAGGACAAGCAGGTTGTCGCCGTTAAACCACAACCTGAATTAGAGCCTTTCTTCCAGTTGAACTGTGAAGAATCTGTCAATAAAGTCTTCAAGGTGCGCGACTCTGTTGTTTTCTGTTGTATCAGGAATGGTGTTAGCAAGAAGATAGCGGAGAAGGTATTTGAGTAACTGGCTGCTTTTGCCGCTTACGGATTTTGTAAGGCCCATGCTGCAGCTTATGCCATCCTTGCTTATCAGACTCTTTGGCTAAAATATCACTACCCTTGCCCTGCCCCCCAAAAATAGGTCCACTTTAGATGCGAGACTCCTGTAGAATAAATACAGGAGGAAGCAATCGTGAAAACAAGAAGGTATTCGGAGACGCAGGTATTTCGGATTCTCCAGG
>SDBV01003908.1_pt1 | contig 21653 bp, 18 predicted proteins | sample 2277081 | NCBI WGS metagenome assembly SDBV01 (sample SAMN10402039, study PRJNA504765) | marine sediment metagenome | isolation source: marine sediment core GS10_PC15, 223 cmbsf | place: Arctic Ocean: Southern Knipovich Ridge | collected 2010 | reverse complement strand
GGTAATGCCCGTGAAAGACAACCTTTACTCCCGGCTCAATTGTCAGGAGCTGGTTGGCCTGCACATAGATGTCCCCGTGAATATTGTAAGGCGAGTTTTCTTGTGTCCAGACTCCCGATACATCTCCGGAATCAATAACAGTCTGAGACAAGAGGTTTGCTGACAAACAGAGAAGGGATACCAGGAGCAAAGATCGCATCATGGCCGGTTGGTTTGGGGATTTGATATAAAAATAAGAAAATCAGGGGAATATGTTTGATGTCTTAGAGAGGATATTCCATATTGTGTAAATATAAAACACGGAACCATGGATTATGATATATTTATTGCATGTTTGTATTAATCCTCCTAAACTCTCTCAATGGAATACAAGCGTTTCTGCAAAACACTTACCCTGGAAGATGATCCCCAGGCCATCGAAAACTATAAGAAAGTACATGCACCTGACGAAGTATGGCCCGAAATCACAAAGGGTATGATGGAAGTGGGCATACTGGATATGGAAATCTATATTGCCGGTACACAGTTGTTTATGATAATGGATACTATCCCGGATTTCGATCATGACTCCGCCATGAAAGAACTTGCTGATAAGCCCCGGCAATCCGAGTGGGAGGCTTATGTTGCCAGGTTCCAGCATAGCCCTGCAGATGCCACTGCTGAAGAGAAGTGGCAAATGACTGAGAGGATCTATAAGCTTAATGAATAGTACATGATCATTGATTCACATCATCACTTTTGGGAATTCAACAAGGAGGATTATCGCTGGATTGATGATTCCATGTCAATTCTCCGGCGTGACTTTCTTCCACCACATCTGGAAGACCAGCTTCAGGAAGCCGATGTCTCAGGTACTGTGGTAGTACAGGCCAGGCAGAATCTGGATGAAACCAGGTGGTTGCTTGAGCTTGCCGGAGAATATGATTTTATCAGAGGTGTTGTCGGATGGGTAGATTTGAGGTCGGAAGAGATTGAAAATCAGATAAATGAGTTAGCAGATAATCCGAAGCTGGTTGGGGTACGCCATGTTGTCCAGGATGAACCCGATGATGATTTCATGCTCCGGGCAGACTTTATCAGGGGCATAGAAAAGCTGAAGAGCTATAATCTTGCCTATGACCTTCTCCTGTTTCCAAAACATCTGTCCAGAGCAGCAGAACTGGTCAGTATGTTCCCTGAGCAAAAGTTTGTTCTGGATCATATTTCCAAACCATTAATTAAATCAGGAATACTTGATCCATGGAGGGCAGACCTCGAACACCTTGCTGCCAGGCCAAACATCTGGTGCAAGATATCCGGATTGGTCACCGAAGCAGATACCGAAAACTGGAAATACGAAAATTTTATTCCTTACCTTGATGTTGTTGTGGATGCCTTTGGTACAAACCGTCTCATGATTGGATCAGATTGGCCGGTTTGCCTTCTGGCAGGAGAGTACAGTGAAATACTTGACATTCCTCAAAGATACTTTAAGAAGTTTTCTGCAATCGAGAGGGTGAAAATCATGAGTTCAAATTGCATTGATTTTTACGATTTACCCATACAATAATACAGGTTAACCATGACTGACAATAATTCTAAATTCCTCGAGGCAAAGTATGTAATTCCCTTTGTTCTGATAACCTCCTGTTTTGCATTATGGGGCTTTGCAAATGATGTAACCAATCCCATGGTAAAGGCCTTTTCAAAAATATTCCTCATGAGCACCGTCCAGGGTTCTTTTGTACAAATGGCCTTTTACGGAGGCTATTTTGCCATGGCTTTCCCGGCTGCCATGTTTATCCGTCGTTTTAGCTATAAAGCGGGTATTCTTGTGGGACTTGGCCTGTATGCGAGTGGTGCATTATTATTTATTCCCGCAAGTGCAATCGGGGCATATGGACCTTTCCTGGTTGCGTATTTTATCCTGACATGCGGACTCTCCTTTCTTGAAACCAGTGCCAATCCCTACATCCTGTCAATGGGTGATGAGGAAACATCTACCAGGCGACTTAATTTTGCACAATCCTTTAATCCGATGGGATCCCTGGCCGGTATGTTCGTAGCAAAGAATTTTATTCAGGCCAGGCTCGATCCCAGGGATACAGCCGCCCGTATGGATCTTTCACCGTCTGAGTTTGAAGCTGTCAAATCCCATGACCTTTCAGTCCTGGCAAATCCTTACATCGTTATAGGTATTGTAATCATTGTAATGCTGATTGTAATCGCATTCGTAAAAATGCCAAGAAATGCAGACCGGAATCGCTCCATTGATCTGATTCCCACCCTGAAACGAATACTCTCCATTCCCAGATACAGGGAAGGTGTTATTGCTCAATTCTTTTATGTGGGAGCCCAGATCATGTGCTGGACCTTCATCATACATTACGGAACCAGGATCTTTATGGAGCAGGGAATGGGCGAACAGGAAGCTGAAGTCCTTGCTCAGCAGCATAATATTGTTGCCATGATTATATTCGTGACAAGCCGCTTTATCTGTACTTTCCTGCTGAAGTATGTCAAAGCCGGTAAACTGCTAATGTACCTGGCCATTGCTGGCGGCCTTCTGGTTCTTGGGGTAATTTTTATTGATAGTATTTCAGGATTGTACTGCCTGGTAGGAGTCTCGGCATGCATGTCTCTAATGTTTCCCACCATATACGGGATAGCCCTGAAAGGACTTGGTGAAGATGCAAAGTTTGGTGCTGCGGGACTGATCATGGCGATACTTGGAGGTTCAATCATGCCTCCCCTGCAGAGTGTAATCATAAAGCAGGAAATGATATTTTCCATGCATGCAGAAAATGTTTCATTCATCTTACCCTTTATTTGTTTCATAGTGATCACTATTTACGGTTACAGGACCAGGAACGGGATGAGTTAAGTAAAAACTGATGAAACTGACAGAAAAGAATCCTCTCGGAAAAACCGGACTCAGTGTTCCGCAGGTAGTCTATGGGACCAGTTACCTGGGAAATCTTTACAAGGCTCTTTCATATGAGGACAAGCTGGCTCTTATGAAGAAATGGTTTGAATGCACGGAAAAACCGGTAGTAATTGATTCTGCAGGAAAATATGGCGCGGGACTAGCCCTTGAGATTATTGGCAGGGGACTGGCTGACCTGGGAATAGACCCGGAAGATATCGTGATCAGCAATAAACTCGGATGGTACCGCATACCGCTGGAAGCAGAGGAACCAACTTTCGAACCCGGAGCCTGGTCAGACCTTGAGAACGATGCGGTCCAGACTTTCAGCTATGACGGTATCATTGAATGTCACAGGCAGGGGAATAAGCTCCTGGGAGGGACCTACAGGGCAGATTTAGTCTCAATCCATGATCCGGATGAATATCTTTTAGCAGCGGATAATGATCAGGACAGGTCGGAACGCCTGAATGCAATTCTTGAATCCTATCGTGCCCTTTTCGATCTTAAAAAACAGGGAGAGGTTAAGGCAGTCGGGATCGGATGTAAAGACTGGCAGATCATAAAGGAATTGTATGAGCATGTTCCATTTGACTGGGTCATGGTTGCCAACAGCTTTACAATATTCAACCATCCTGCGGAATTGCTGGCATTTATGGATAAACTTCAACGAAATAGTGTAGGTATTATCAACTCTGCCGTTTTTCATGGAGGATTCCTAACAGGCGGTGACCTGTTTGATTACCAGGATGTTCCACCCGATAGCGAGAAGGGAAGGATCATATATCAGTGGCGGGACAAATTCACTCAATTGTGTAAGAAGTACGAAATTATGCCCGGAGATGCCTGCATCCACTTTGGCATGTCTCATCCCGCCATTGTGAGCCTGGCACTGAATACCAGTAATCCGGATAAGATGAACCGGAATGTGGAAATCCTTCATAGAACGATCCCGGTGGCTTTCTGGGATGAAATGAAAGAGAAAAAACTCATTGATTATGAATATGAATATCTTTAATAGATTAAAACACACGAGGAACATGCTTTCCAGGGATTCTCTCTTTCCTTTAATTTATTTTCTGGCAGTCATTGGATTGCTTCTTTCTTCATGCGGGGAGCAGGATAACCAACAGCCCAACATCATCTTTATTTTTGCGGATGACCAGAGTTATAATACAGTCCGGGCACACGGAAACCATGAGATACAAACTCCAAATATAGACCGGCTGGCAGAGCAGGGTACATCCTTCACCCATGCATATAATATGGGTGGCTGGGGTGGAGCGGTTTGTGTTGCATCCAGAACCATGTTGAATACTGGAAAATTTGTATGGAATGCAATGACTGTCGAACCGGATCTGGACAGCCTGGCTGCAGAAGGCTTACTTTGGAGCCTTCTGATGAAGCAGGGAGGTTATGAAACCTATTTCTCCGGAAAATGGCATGTAAAAATTGATCCGGAAAAAATATTTGATCATGTAAGCAATGTGCGTCCGGGTATGCCCGGATCTATTCCTGAAGCATATAACAGACCTGTTGAGGGACAAAAAGATCCGTGGTCACCATTTGATACTTCACTCGGCGGTTTCTGGAAGGGCGGCAGGCATTGGAGCGAAGTTCTTGGAGATGATGCCATAGATTACATTCAGCAGGCCTCAGGCAAAGAAAATCCTTTTTTCATGTACCTGGCATTCAATGCTCCTCATGACCCCAGGCAATCCTCTGAAGAATTCGTTAATATGTATCCTTTGGAAAATGTCTCGGTTCCTGAAAGTTTTCTTCCGGAATACCCATATAAGAATGAGATAGGCTGCAGTCCATCATTAAGGGATGAAAGACTTGCTCCCTTCCCGAGGACAGAATATGCTGTAAAGGTTCACCGCCAGGAATACTATGCCATAATATCCCATATGGATTCCCAGATCGGAAGGATACTGGATGCGCTGGAGGAGTCAGGAAAGGCGGAAAACACATATATATTTTTTACGGCAGATCACGGACTTTCTGCTGGTCATCATGGACTGATGGGAAAACAGAACATGTACGATCACAGTATTCGTCCACCCATGATTGTCGTAGGACCAGGCGTACCTGCAGGTATGAAGAGGAGACAGGATGTGTATCTCCAGGATATTATGCCTACAGCGATTGAGCTCGCCGGACTCGAAATACCGGATTATGTTGAATTCAGCAGCCTTCTGCCCACATTAGCCGGAAAACAGGATGAACGTTCTTACAAAGCGATTTACGCTTGCTACAAGGATAGACAGCGTATGATTCGAAAAAACGGCTATAAACTAATTGTATATCCCTATGCAGCCAGGGTCAGGTTGTATGATCTTGAAAATGATCCGCTTGAGATGATTGATATCTCGGAAGACCTGGAAAGGGAAGAGCTTGTCAGGGAAATGTTCGCCGATCTCAGGGAACTGGGCGATCAATTAAACGATACCCTTGACCTGGGATCTTTCTTTCCCGGAATCCGTTAAAAATCAAACCAATAATCCAAACCTTAAACTTCTTGCCATGATGAAAATGAATTTCCTGAGATTAATCTTTCTGATAATTCTGACAACAGTATTGGTTTATTCCTGCAATAGGCAATCCGGTTCCGATTCAAGCAAGGATACCGTCCTGTATGAGCCAACCTGGGAGTCACTTTCCAACCACGACCCGGCCCCTGAATGGTTCAAGGATGCAAAACTGGGCATCTATTTTCACTGGGGGGTTTATTCTGTCCCAGCCTTTGGGAGTGAATGGTATCCGAGGCATATGCATTTCGAGGACAGAAGAGAATATGAACATCATCTTGAAACCTACGGTCATCCCTCGGAATTTGGGTACCATGATTTTGTGCCCATGTTCAAAGCAGAAAATTTTAATGCTGAAGAATGGGCCGATCTTTTCGTCAGGGCCGGGGCACGCTTTGCCGGACCTGTAGCGGAGCATCATGACGGGTTTTCGATGTGGGACAGCGAGGTTACACCCTGGAACAGCATGGATAAGGGACCCAGGCGGGATATTACAGGTGAGTTGAAGGAGGCGATCACGGGAAATGGAATGAAATTCATTACAACCTTTCATCATGCAAAACATCTTCAGCGGTACAGTGGCCAGGAAGAGGAGCAGATGGCTATTGAGGATAATCCGCGTGCCCGGTTTCGTAACTCCCATTACCCGCTGTTTCCGGGCATGCCTCCTACCACGGATGATGCAGAGTGGAATTACCTCTACGGCAACATTCCTGAGGAGGAGTGGCTGGAAAAGATCTGGCTCGGCAAACTTAAGGAGGTGGTTGACAATTACCAGCCCGACATAGTCTGGTTTGATTCCTGGCTTGACCAGATCCCCGATACGTTACGGCGCCGGTTCTGTGCCTATTATCTGAACGCGGCCTTGCAGTGGGACAAAGAAGTTGTCATAGTACGGAAACAGGATGACCTGCCGCTTGATTTCAGTGTGGATGATCTCGAAAAGTCCAGGAAGAATAAACTCGAAAAGAAGGCCTGGATGACTGATGAGACCATCAGCAAGGGGAGCTGGTGTTACACAGAGGATCTTGAAATCAAGGCCTCCCGGGATGTACTCCATGTACTTATTGATATTGTGAGCAAGAATGGTGTTCTGCTTCTGAATATTTCTCCGAAATCTGACGGGACCATACCAGAAGACCAGAAACAGGTGCTGCTTGATATTGGCAAATGGCTGGAAAACTTCGGTGAGGCAATTTACGAGACCCGTCCCTGGTATACCTTTGGGGAGGGACCAACTAAAGAACCTGAAGGGCACTTTAAGAATCACAGTGAATTTCTGAAAGTAAAATATTCTTCGGAGGATTTAAGATATACCACTAGGGATGATGTTGTGTATGCCAGCTTACTCGGTACCCCTGCAGCCGGGGAAAAAGTGACTCTTGAATCATTTTCTGCCGTAAATTATGGTAATAAGATAGGGGTCGTAAGTGTGGAATTGCTTGGTTCAGAGAAAGAGCCAGACTGGGAACTGACGGATGAAGGTCTCGTTATTGAGATCCCGGATACAAAACTCAATGAGATGGCTGTTGTTCTGAAAATAACAACCAAAGGTTGACATTTCAGACTATGAAGGAAGCAGGAATTTTATTGTTAAAGAAATAGGTTTCCCCGGTTACTTCAGCACCTCATGGATCTGCCTGATTTCAGGACGCAATGATCTTTCATTTTCATCAGGTCCTCGAAAGACCCAGGGTTCCCATTGCTTAAGAATGCTTTCCCATTCCTCGAGGGTTCGTGTGGGATAATCCGCTGGCCATCCACCCTCGCGGAATGATTCCGTAACACCCTGGTCATTAATAACTTTTCTCCATGCGTTCAGCTCGGCAAGAAGTTCATCTTTGATATCAGCATACTCCGGATCGTCTGCAAGGTTATTCATCTCATGCGGGTCTTTTCTCAGATCGAACAATTCAAATTCAGGTTTTGAAGTGGCCATGAAAGCAGCCTGTTCAGGGGTCAACTCCCCTTTCAGGTTCATTACATTCAAAAGGGCCAGAACCGGATAACTGGCCTCCTTATACCTGGAGTACTGGCAGTAACCCCGTTCCGGCATAAGGTTATAAATAAGTTTAAAATCCTTCGACCGAACCGCCCTCATAGCATCATGGGTATCATCCATTTTATCCCTGGCTGCAAAAACATAATTCCTGTCGTCGGTTTCGTTCCCCAGAAGGCTTTTACCATGCAATTCATATCCGGGATCTATACCTGCAACTTCGAGAATAGTCGCGGATATATCAATGGTCATCACCAGGTCATCGCTGACATTTCCGGCTTCGATATGACCCGGCCACCGTGCAAGGATGGGTACCTGAATTCCCCCATCGTAGAGGAACTGTTTCCCACGTGGCATGCAGCGGCCGTTATCACCTATAATGAATATCAGTGTATTATCAGTAAGGCCTTCCTCCTCCAGGCGGTCCAGGATTATGCCGATTTTCCGGTCTACTACCTGGGCAGCTTCAAGTCCGTTGGCCCAGTCACGTTTCGCGATAGGATGATCCGGGTAGTAGGGCGGTAATTCTACATCTGATACATCAATTGGGTTTTCCGGATCACGGTACCATATCCGGTGCGTACCCGGGAAAGTTATCTGGGCAAAGAAAGGCTGTCCCTCAGCCCTTTCTCCCCAATCCTTCCCCATAAAAAGTTCTTTTTCCGTGGTAAAGTTGACATCTGTTTTTCGATTCTCCATCAGGCAGGTATAATACCCGGCTTCCTCCAGCAGGTGAGTGATCGGCTTGATTCCGTAGGGCAGAGGTTGTTTTTTCCAACCGGGTCCTTTAGTACGGTGCTGGTTCGCTCCTATGTAATTCTGGTGAAATCCCGTGATCATTGCAGAACGGGAAGGTGAGCAAACGGGTGCCGTGCAGAAGGAATTTGTGTACCGTATTCCTTCCGATGCAAATTTATCAATATTGGGTGTCTGGATACCGGCAGCCCCATAGCAGGACAGCTCGTATCCCCAGTCTTCCATCATAATCCAGACGATGTTGGGTTTTTCATGTTTTGGTTGACTTGTGCAGGCATTTAAAAGAGCAAGGCTGATCAGACAGAATGTGGTAAATTTCATGATGGGTTAAAGGTTGATTTTATAAATCTACTTAAATTACGTTAGTTTATATTATGACATGACAGGCAGAAATATTCTAAATTAGTTATCCGAGGCGAATAATCTTGATAATATATATAGTTTTATTTCAAAATCAATTATCCGATGACTGACAATTCGACAACTGAGAGATTGAAATCCCTTGATATCCTGAGGGGTTTTGATATGTTCTGGATAACAGGAGGATCTGCTCTTATCGCAGCCCTTGCAAAGGCTACTGACTGGTCTGTTTTCGCAGGAATCGAAAATCAAATGCATCACGTCAGATGGGAAGGATTCCATTTCTACGATCTCATCTTTCCATTGTTTATGTTTATCATGGGAGTGGCAATTCCATATTCCTTTATTCCAAGAATTGAAGCGGGTGTCGCCAAAAAGTCCCTCTACCGGAAAGTGCTCAAGCGATTTATCCTCCTCGTAGTTTTTGGAATCTTTTACAACCAGGCATCCTCGCCGGACTGGGCCAATCCGAGAATTGCTTCCGTACTCGGGCAGATAGGGTTCGCCTATCTGTTTGCAGCACTGATATTTATCAATGCATCAAACCTGAGATCGATTGTTATCTGGATCACAGGGATACTTGTGGTTTATGGCCTTGTCCAGAATTTTATGCCCGTTCCAGGGTTTGGATCCGGGGTGCTGACTGCAGACGGATCCATAAATGCCTTCCTTGATCAGCGAATTACCCCGGGCAGGTTGTATGGAGGTACATATGATCCCGAAGGAGTGATAAATAATATTTCTGCCGTTGGAATTACGCTGATGGGGACACTGGCCGGATTGATCCTGCGCAGCAAAGTTCTGGCAGGCAAATACAAAAAGTTTCTGATCCTTGTGGCACTGGGTACAGGTTTCCTGATTCTTGCATACATTCTCCGGGAATGGTACCCGGCGATAAAAAAAATCTGGACCAGCACCTTCAACCTTCATGCCGGAGGGATCAGCATGCTTATACTTGCCGGATTTTACCTGGTGGTTGACGTATGGAAATATGAAAAATGGGGATTTTATTTCAGGGTGATCGGAATGAACTCAATAACCATTTATCTTGCATATGCTTTTATCAGTTTCAGGGGTATTTCTGAAAATCTGTTTCAGGGATTATCAATGCACCTGGGTGAAGCAGGAGATCTGATTATCAGCATGGGTATGCTGGCTATTATCTGGACCTGCCTCTACCTTCTTTATAAAAACAAGATATTTCTCAGGGTATGATTATGCGGGATATCCAATTTTGTTAACCAGATCAATACATAATATGAAAAAAGCAAAATCTAATACAGGATCAGGACAGTCAAGGAGAAAATTTATCATGAATGCGGGGATCGGTGCTGCATCTGTAACCGGTTTGCCGTTTATGCTCGGCTCCTGTGGCAATGCAGCTAAGTCAGGTGAAAGCGAAGAAGAACCTGGCGGATTTGGTTATGAAATTATTTCGCAGCAAGATATTATTCTGTTCCAGGGTGACTCAATTACCGATGCGGGAAGAGAGAAAAAGAATGAGCTGCCAAATAATGCGCGTTCTTTTGGACCAGGGTATGCAAACATTATCGCCGCCAAACTTCTAAATGATCTGGCAGCTAAGGATCTGAGCATTTATAACCGTGGGATCAGCGGCAATAAGATTTTCCAGCTTGATGAACGTTGGCAAAAAGACTGTCTCGATCTGAAGCCTGATTTGCTGAGCATCCTGATCGGTGTGAATGATTACTGGCATTTCCGCAATGGTAAATACGACGGTACTCCCGAGATCTATGAAAATGATTATAGAAATTTATTGAATCGGACCCTGTCGGAACTGCCCGATATTAAACTGGTGCTCTGCGAGCCTTTTATTTTAACCGGAACAACGGCGGTTGATGATTCATGGCTTGAGCCATTCAGTCAATACAAGGAGATAGCAGCAAGGCTTGCCGGCGAATTTGAGGCGATCTGGGTACCTTTTCAGTCCGCTTTTGACGATGCCACCGAGATTGCCCCGGCCTCGCACTGGACTCATGATGGGGTGCATCCTTCCATGGCCGGATGTGAGTTAATGGCAGAAACCTGGCTCAATGCTTTACAATCCTGATACGGAAGGCTCTTGCGGGATTTTCAACCATAAGCAGATTAATTTCGGATTCTGCAAACCCCTTTTCCTTTAAAGCCGGGAGAAGTTCCTTGAAAATGGCAGTATACCCATTGTAATTGCCACCATTTTCTTCGCCGACCCTGTACCATCCTGAATCATGGGAGATCAGTACATGGTCGAGAAGGCCGGCTGATCTGATATCCTGCAGGTTCTTAACATGCTCCTCTATGTTTTTTGAACGGACATTGTCAAGTGATATCCAGGCGCCCATTTTTGCTGCCATGATCCATGCCTCCAGGTTACCTCTCTGGGAATGTGTCCAGATAAACGCTTCAGCCGGGACCTCCATTTCTTCAAGGACAGCCAACTGGGCGAAAGCCGGTGCCTCTGGCCCGGTGTGGGATTTAATTACAAGTCCTGTTTCAAGATGTGTCAGGGCAGCGGCACGGATCAGTTTCTCATGCATCAGGGAGAGGGTATCATCCCGGTCTACCCCGATCTTAATAAATCCGGGCCTAACACCTGTATCCTCGATTCCATGCCGGAATTCTGATATCCATTCCTCAGCGATGTCCTCAATCCTCATTTCGAATGCCCTTTCCGGGATGTACAGATTGCCTCGTGCACCATACCAGCCGATATTTGTAATAATGTTCAACCCTGTTTTTTCGGAGATTATTCTGAGAAGTTCCGGATCACGACCAAGATATGCAGGAGTGCATTCAATAAATGTCCGGCAGTCCAGTTCCCTGATTTCCTCAAGATAGGGCAGGGCTTTCTCAATGACATCCTCCTTGTTCCATCGATGGTATCCGCTACTATCGGCCCCAATAAAGTCAACCAGTATATGCTCGTGTTCAAGTGTGATACCCATTTCAGACACTGGAATGGGACCGGAAACGGTCATTATATACTGATCGCTGTTGCATGACCATACGGTAATGATAAATAAAAGCGATATAATTCGAGTTTTCATATTATAAATGTTTTTAGTCGTGATCTTTTGCCTGCTCCCAGATGCCGTTCATTTCATCCAGGTTCATGTCCTTGAGCTTACGGCCTTTTTTAAGGGTGTTCTGTTCAAGGTAATTGAATCGTTTGATGAATTTAAGGTTGGTCTTTTCCAGGGCTGTTTCGGGGTCAATCCCGTATAAGCGGGCAGCATTAATCACAGAAAACAGCAGGTCGCCGAATTCTGATTCCATCCTGTCCTGGTCTTCTTTTTTGACTTCTTCAGAGAGTTCGTCAAGTTCTTCACGAACCTTGTCCCATACCTGGTCCCGCTCATCCCAGTCAAATCCTACAGCCTTCACTTTTTCCTGTATCCGGTTGGCCTTGATCATTGCGGGCAGGGAGCGGGGCACACCCTGAAGTACAGTCCTTCCTTCACGTAATTTTAATTCTTCCCAGTTTTTCTTTACATCGTCTTCATCCTCAACTTCAATATCCCCAAAAATATGTGGGTGGCGGTAGATAAGTTTTTCATTCAGGCTACGGGTAATGTCCGCGATATCGAAATCACCGGTTTCAGACCCTAACTTAGCATAAAACACTATATGAAGCAGCAGATCGCCCAGTTCATTTTTAATCTCCACCTGGTCTCCTTCCAGTATTGCATCGGCCAGCTCATAAGTTTCTTCAATGGTCAGGTTACGAAGGGATTCATTGGTCTGTTTCATATCCCAGGGACACTCAACTCTAAGGCGGTCCATGATCTCCAGTAACTCCCGGAATACTTCTAATTTCTCCTCCATGCTGTTCATAGACATTCTGTATTTATCGTGTTATTCACTGGTTCCGGGTTCCTGGTCTCTGGTTTCTTGCTACCGGTACCAGTTGAAAGGGGCAGGACGGCTCATAATTTTCCCACCGGTCATTTACGGGATTTGCTTTTTGCAGCCGGTTTTTTTACTTCTTCCTTCTCAGCCACGAATTTCACACGGATTCCTGAGTGAGTGGAGAGCCCCAGTAAATCGGCGGCATTTCCATTGTTCATGGCTATTTCCAGGAGTCCCACACTATTAAAAAGGGCCAGGATTTCACCGGCAGGAGTTTCATGGTAATACCGGTTGATTTTCTTTATTACATAGTGATTGCTCTGTACGAAGATCTCGAAATCCCTTCCATCCCCGACACGGTCGAACAATTCCCTCGAAATGTTTGTAATAGCATTCCGGAACGAATCGATATAAATTACAGTGCCGGTAAGAACGTTTTTTTCAATGGCTGCACGTATGGGTATTAGCTGCGTAAACTCCTTTACAGGTTTCCCAAGTGATTCGGGTTTATCCCCTGATGCCAGTTTGCAAGCAGTATCCGCAAATACTGTAAAACTGGTAAAACTGTGAAGCTCTTTAGGGGCATTCAATGCAATGATCCTGTCCGGTTCTTCCGAAAACATCAGTCCAAATATCCCGTTATCTGTTCCAACAAAAAAATGTTTTTTATATTCAACAAGAAGGAAGGGAACATTTTCGTCGCCCTCGGTATTTACACCGATAATATGAATGCTGCCTGCAGGGAAATTATGAAAGGAATTGCGCAGAATAAATGCTGCGTGGCTGATGTTGAATGATGGTACCTGATGGGATATGTCAATAATTTGTATCTGAGCGCACTGACTAAGGATCTTTCCCTTAAGAGCTCCTGTGTAGTAATCGTCTGTATTCCAGTCTGTAGTTAGAGTGACAATGCTCATTTAAAGCGGCTTCTACGGGATCGAAATAATTATTGCAAGGTTCAAAAAAACCATTTATTTTGCAATGGGTAAAAGTAATCAATATTTAACATATTGAATAGCCGCACGACAAGAGTTCTCAACCTGCTAAACCTGAGACAAGGTATCTACATCTCAAATATGAAATCATACAATCATTCGGTATCCGTAAAATTCAGTTATCTGAGACGATAAGCGGATGGAAATAATGTTAATTTTGTATTCACTCAACAAATAATCGCTTGATCGAAAAGAAAATTTATCTGGAAGGGGTTGACCCGCTAAAACTGTTTGGTATAAACAATGTACGGTTTGACCGGATAAAAAAAAGCTTTCCGAAGATTAAGATAGTGTCAAGGGGATCTGAGATTATCCTTAAGGGGGAAGCAGCAGAGATCCTGCATTTCGAAAAAACTTTCGAGCTTTTGATCGATTATATTCAGCATACAGATAGCCCGGATGAACAGGAATTCGAAGAATTGCTTCAGGGGAACGGGAAAGTAGTACTGGAAAACAATAAGGTACAGGGGGATGTGCTGCTGTATGGGGATGGGGGGAAACCCATCCGGGCCAAAACCGTAAACCAGAAAGCCCTTGTAAAAAGCTGTGATGAGACGGACCTTATGTTCGCTATAGGTCCCGCCGGGACAGGAAAAACCTATACAGCCATTGCACTTGCAGTAAGGGCATTAAAACAACAGCGGGTAAAGAGGATCATTCTTACCCGGCCCGCAGTTGAAGCAGGGGAGAAGCTTGGATTTTTACCCGGAGACTTCAAGGAAAAACTTGATCCATACCTGCAGCCGCTTTATGACGCTCTCGATGATATGATTCCCTCAAAAAAGCTCAGGGGATTCCTTGAAGATAATACTATTCAGATTGCACCTCTGGCTTTTATGAGGGGGAGAACCCTTGACAATGCATTTGTTATACTGGATGAGGCACAGAATGCCACAGCAATGCAGTTGAAGATGTTTCTTACCCGTATGGGGAAAAATGCGACATTTATAATAACGGGAGACCTGACGCAGATCGATCTGCCCAGCAGGAGAGATTCCGGGCTGCTTCGTGCCATCGGAATGCTTGAAAAAATTGAAGGGATAGCCATCGTTTATTTTGATGCCCGCGATATTGTACGTCATAAACTGGTTAAGCAAATCGTTAAAGCTTATGATGAAGAACAAAAGAAGGAGGGTTTGGATTCCTCAGACAAGAGTACAAACCAATGAATCAATTTTCGGGCAAATGGACCGGAACTAAAATAAATTAGTTAAACAAATAAAACATTCAGTACAAATGGAAGCAATCAAGAACACCAGTTTCAATTTTCCCGGCCAGGTAAATCATTATGTAGGGAAGGTAAGAGATGTATATAATATTGAAGATAAGTATCTTGTAATGGTTGTGTCCGACAGGATTTCGGCCTTTGATGTGGTTCAGCCCCGGGGGATCCCTTACAAGGGACAGGTCCTTAACCAGATTGCTGATAAGTTCCTGAATGCCACTTCAGATATTGTACCCAACTGGAAGATTGCGACACCTGATCCGAATGTTACTGTTGGCCGCTATGCCGAACCAATTAAAATTGAAATGGTAATACGGGGTTATCTCACGGGACATGCATGGCGTGAGTATAAGGCAGGCAAACGGTTGCTCTGTGGAGTGCCCATGCCTGAAGGAATGAAAGAGCATGACAGCTTTCCCGAACCCATAATTACACCAGCCACCAAGGCTGACGAAGGACACGATGAGGACATTTCAAGGGAAGATATCCTGGCAAAAGGAATTTTAGCCAAAGAGGATTACCTGCAGCTGGAGGATTATACGCGCAAACTTTTTCAGCGTGGAACAGAGATGGCAGCAGAGAAAGGCCTGATTCTTGTTGATACCAAGTATGAATTTGGGAAACAGGAAGGTAAGATCTACCTGATTGATGAGATCCATACTCCTGACTCTTCCAGGTATTTCTATTCTGAAGGATACCAGGAGAGGCAGGATAAGGATATGGGACAAAAGCAGCTGTCAAAGGAGTTTGTTAGGGAATGGCTGATGGACCATGATTTTCAGGGATTGGCAGGTCAGACCGTACCTGAGATGCCCGATGAATTTGTAAATGAAGTAACAGACCGCTATATTGAGTTATATGAGAAGATCACCGGTGAGAGTTTTGAGAGAGGTGATTACTCAAACGTATTGAATCGTATAGAGGATAATGTAATTAGTTTCCTCCAAACTGTATGATAAAAAGGATCCCCGGTACCATATTATTTCTTGTCTTATTTTTCCTGGCCACTTCTGTGGGACTGGCCCAGGAACAGGAGCAGGAGTACCGGGTTCATCGCTCAGTGGACAAGGTTATTCTTGAGGGCAAGGTCTACTATATACATATAGTTCGGGAGAAAGAAACCCTTTACGGAATCAGCAAGGCTTACAATGTAACTGAGAAAGTAATTGCTTCCGAGAATCCGGATGTATTTGCCGGATTGCGCCCTGGTATGGTGTTAAAGATCCCGGCTGAACCTGTTCTTGATGAGTCCATTGATATAAAGGATACGGAGGAATTCATTTATCATGTCCTGAAGGAAGGAGAGACCTTGTATTTCCTTTCAAAAAAATACAGGATCGATGTGGTAGAAATTGAAAAGGCAAATCCTGAGGTCACAGTCTCCGATTTGCAGATCAACCAGGTTTTAATGATTCCCAGACGAAAAAGCCCGGTCAGTGAGAGTGATTTTCCGTCTGAAAGTTTTGTTTACCACTATGTTAATCCCGGGGAAACCCTATATAGCCTTTCGGTAAAATACGATGTAAGCATTGAGGAGATCAAAGGTATCAATCCGGAGCTGAGATGGGGAGAACTTAAATCAGATGAATACATTAAGATTCCAAGACGCAGCGATCAGGCTATTGCTGCAGAAGGCTATGAAATAGTCCAGTTGGAAGGAGCTTCAGACAGTCTGGAAGGGGTACTGGAGGATTTTGAAGCGGGTAACAGGCAGGTAATTGATTCAACCGTATGGAAAGCAACGCCAGGCAGAGACAGTGTTGGGATACCTTTTTGGTCAACTCTGCGAAGGAGAAGGTATCGGCCCGAACCAATTGAGGGATCGATTAAGGTAGCCATGCTACTTCCTTTGCACCTGCACTGGGATGAGGTTTCAGATACACTGCAAATGTTTGATGAGGAGGAGGTTGAGGAGGAAGAAGAATACATTATTAATCCGAGGATTGTAGTCTACCTCGAGTTCTACGAGGGTGCATTGCTTGCATTAGATTCCCTTCGAAAGCTAGGGCTTTCTGTGACTCTCACTACCTATGATACGGAACGGGACAGAACAAGGACATATGAAATACTGAACAAACCGGAATTGCGAGAGATGGACCTGATCATCGGACCGGTTAACTACTGGAATTTTGAGATCGTGGCCGAATTTGCCAGGAGACATGAGATACCTTTGATTTCCCCGTTTTCTTCCAGGAAAGACATTGTCAATTTTAATCCATGGGTCTTCCAGCTTACTCCTACATACGAAGTGGAGTTCCGGGCATGGGCCGATTACCTGTCTGACTATTACAGCAAAACCATGATCCTGGTTCACAGAGGTGATCCTGGGGAATATGAAAGAATACGCTTCCTTAAAAATGAACTGTTTCGCAGGATATCTGAAAAGGCTGACCTGGAAGATCTGGTATTCAAGGAAGTAATCATGAATGACAGCGTCTTTGTTGATATGGCCCAGGTCCTGAACAAAGAACAGGAAAACCTCGTCATAGTTCCCTCTGATAATGAAGCATATGTGAGCAATGTTGTCAGTCCCCTCTTCTACCAGCTGAAAAAATATGATATACACGTATCGGGAATGCCCCAGTGGAACAGGTTTCGTAACATCGATCTGATCTATTTCCACAACCTGAATATATGCTATTTTACCTCTTTCTATATGGACTTCGATAAACCGGAGATGGATAAGTTCATTGATGAGTTCTATTCCGCGTATCGCACTGAACCCTACCGTATCAGTCCCCGGGGCTACAATCTCAGCGTATACGGGTATGACCTCATGTTTAGCTTTGTCAGCGCTTTAGGTAAATACGGCAGAAACATTATCTACTTTGGAGAAGAGATGGAAAGCGATCCTATTCTTGGTCCATACAGATTTAAAAGGATAAGTGATTATGGGGGACATGTGAATACCTACATCGGGATGATTAAATTTTCCCCCGACCTGAATATTCGTAAGGTGGAATTGGACACCCGCCCAACCCAGGAATACCGATACAGGCGATACAACTACAATAACCGGGAGAGTCAATAAATCTCCCATAATACAGAACAGAATGCCAGCCATAGAACAAAAAGCAATGTCACAGGAGATTATCAATAAAATCAGCTCCGCCGGAGTAATTGCTGTGCTGGTAGTTGATGTACTTCATCAGGCAGTCCCATTGGCAAAGGCATTACTCAGGGGTGGAGTGGATACCATTGAACTGACACTTCGTACCCCCGTGGCACTCGAAGCAGCCCGGGCAATTATCAGCGAAGTACCGGAAATTTCAGTTGGTATAGGAACCGTTTTGACAGTTGAACAGGTTAAAGCTGCCTCTGAAATTGGAGCTGCTTTTGCTGTTGCACCCGGTTATAATCCCAGAGTTGTAACTGCTGCACAGGAAAACGGCCTTTCATTTGCACCCGGGATTGTTACACCCTCTGATATAGAGCTCGCGGTGGAGCAGGGCTGCCGGATTCTGAAATATTTTCCTGCCGAAACCAGCGGTGGATTAAAACATCTGAGCGGCATGGCAGCACCTTATCTTCATCTGGGTTTGAAGTTTATACCTCTGGGTGGTTTGAACAAATCCAATGCAGGCCAATATATATCTTCTCCACTGATCTGTGCCATTGGCGGATCCTGGATCGCAAGTCGACAATTGATAGACGCCGGGGAATGGGATGTCATTACAGAAAATGCTAAAGAAATCCGCAAGATTATAGCAGAATCAAGAAGTACAGATTAATTTTTCATTCATAACGAAGCGCATCAACCGGGTTGGAGGATGCTGCACGAATGGTCTGTATATTTACTGTAATCAAGGCGAGGACCAGGGCCAGAAAGCCCGCAAGGAGAAATATCCAGACTATGTTAAGTGACATATCTGTCTGGTATTCAAAATTCTGCAACCATTGTTTCATAGTGAACCATGCAAGGGGCCATGCAAATAAATTTGCCAGCAGTACAGGTTTTGCAAAATCCTTTGAAAGTATATAGCTGATCTTGCTGACAGATGATCCCATAGCTTTGCGAATTCCTATTTCTTTGGTCCGTTGTTCTGATATATAGGTGGCAAGACCGTACAGCCCAAGGGCAGCAATCAACATTGCAAAGAGGGTAAAGTAGATGAATATTTTTCCGATCTTTTCCTCGAACTCATAGAATTCATCAATCTGTTCATCTATAAAAGTATAGTCAAAGGGGATCTCTGGATTGATCTCCTTCCAGCTAAGCTCAAGCTGAGCAAGAACCTTTTTTGGGTCTGTTTCCCTTATCCTGACAAGTATAAACCTGGGATTCCCGTCAAGGAACCGTAGCATTACGGGATTAATCTTTGAATGAAGAGACTGATTATGAAAATCACCAAGTACACCGATAACACGATAATTTGTTGAGTCCGTATTGTCCGAGGAAATTATGCGTCCGATCGGGTCCTCTGTCCAGTCCAGTTGCCTCATCAGCGTTTCATTTATCAGAACAGCTGTGCTGTCGGAGGCGAATTCAGCAGAAAAATTTCTTCCCTCTACAATAGTCATCCGGGCGGTCTTATCAATGAAATCCTGATCTATTGAAAACCCGTAGAGCAACCAGGGATCCTCATCCCCATATCCCTCCGGGAAATAGCCGGTGCCACCAAGGGTGCCACCGGGCCAGCCTGTTGTGAGACTCACTCCGGTAATATCCGGTTGCTTTAGGAATTCATCCTTGATTACAGCCGCTTTTCTACGTGTTTCCGGATTTCTCAAGGTAAATACAACAACATTCTCCTTATCAAATCCGAGGTTCTTATTTTTAATAAATTCGAGCTGCCTATAGATGATTACAGTGCCTATGATCAGTGCAATTGAAATAGTAAACTGGATAAAAACCAGAGTATTCCGAAGCAGGCTATTTGAAGAACCGGTACGGATCCTTCCTTTCAGAACACGTACTGGATTGAATGCGGAAAGATAAAAAGCAGGATAGGAACCGGCAAACACTCCAACAATCAGAGCCAGAAGAATGAATCCCAGAGTAAGCTGCCAGTCCAATATGTACTGCATATCAAGGTCCTTACCTGTGATATTATTAAATGTTGGGAGAATAAGTTCTATCAGGAACAGGGTAATGAAAAGTGAAATCAGGCTTATAATGACTGATTCTCCAATGAATTGTATAACCAGACTCTGCTTATTCGCGCCCAAAACCTTACGGACCCCAACTTCCCTTGCCCTGTTTGAGGACTTAGCGGTGGAAAGGTTCATGAAATTGATGCTGGCCAGGATAAGGATAAACAGGGTAATGGACATCATCAGGTAGATGTAATTGATATCTGAATTAGGGCCGATCTCAGCCATCAGGTTTGAATGGAGATGGATACTGGTAATGGGCTGGAGGTAAGGGTCAAGCCTGATATTGGAGGTTTCAATTTCTTCTGCGAAATACCTGGGCAGGAATTCCGGTAGTTTTGCTTCGAGGGAATCCAGCCTCGCATTCTTTTCAAGCATTATGTAGGTCCAGATAGAAAGATTGCCCCAGGCTTCCAGCCAGCCTTCAAAGGAGGATTCGACACGGGTTGCGAATGAGATGAGTGCATTAAATTCTAAATGTGAATTCTTCGGGTAGTCCTTGCATATTCCGGTCACAGTGAGGTCATACTGGTCATTATACCTCATAGTTTTTCCCATTGCATTTTCCTCTCCGAAGTATTTCCTTGCTGTGGATTCTGTAAGAACAATTGAGCGGGAGGTTTTCAGAGCAGATTCCGGATCGCCAATTATAAAGGGAACCGTAAACAGTTCAAAAAAGGATGAATCAACATACAACACATCATGCTCATAGAATTTCTCATCCCCAATGGCAAACAGTGCGGTAGATCCTGCGTGATCAATTCGGGTAAAATTCGCTATTTCAGGATAGTCATTGGTCAGATTGGGACCGAAGGGAGGTGAAGACACCGCAACATTGAGGGGTTGACCGGAGATCTCACCGTCGATGGCGACCCTGTAAATCCGGGTGGAATTCTCATGGAACCTGTCATAGCCCATTTCATGGACGATGTAAAGGATGATCAGAGCAGAAACGGTCAGCCCAATGGTGAGTCCCAGAATATTTATTATCGCAAATCCCTTTTGCCGAAGCAGGTTCCGGATGGCAACAGTGATGTAGTTACGAAGCATTGATGCAATTATTCTTATAGAATTAGTTCTCTAATTCCTCTCCAAAATTGCAAAAAATGGCTGGAGAAAAAAATATTTGCTGAAAAAGTTACTATTTGGAAACGCAGGACTTGCGCTCGTTGTGTGTGGTGATGAATTTGAGCACGGTCTCGGGATCAGTCGTAGCCGTGACATCACTGTCTTTGTAAATAAGCTTGCCGTTTCCGTCAATTACATATGTCCACCGAGAAGTCGTTACTCCGCGGGTCAGCTGAAGTGTTGTACCTTCAACCTCCTTTTCAATGGTATTTCCTTCCCTGGTTGGTACTCCGAAAACCTCGGCGATCTTACCGTCTGTATCTGAAAGTAATGTGAAATTAAGGTTGTGGTGGGCTTTAAAGGCTCCAAGGTTCTCAACTTCATCACCACTCACACCAATAACCTCTGCATTCAGTTTGCTGTATTGAGTTTCATGATCGCGGTAGGAGCAGGCCTGTTTTGTGCATCCCCCCGTGAAGGCGGCCGGGTAAAAATATACAACAAGGTAGTCCGCTCTCTGATCGGAAAGCTTCCAGTTTTCACCGTTTTCGTCCAGTGCAGAAAAATCAGGTACTTTGCTTCCCTTTTCAATGGGTGCAAATGCTGTGAAAAGAAATAATACAGAAACAATGGCACTGAGGTAAGCTATTTTTTTCATTTGATTAATTTTTATTGAGCGAAATTACCCAATAATTCTATTCGGGAATGCAAAAGCGGATTCTTTATTAAATTTTTAACACGTATATCTAAGTACATGACAAAAATTTACAACAGTGAATAAATTTATCTATATCGTTGGAAAACAGGACATTTGATAGATGTGTTAATCCGTATTTAAATAAACTCTTAGCTCTTCTGCCATGCTTTT
>SDBV01003907.1_pt1 | contig 21654 bp, 28 predicted proteins | sample 2277081 | NCBI WGS metagenome assembly SDBV01 (sample SAMN10402039, study PRJNA504765) | marine sediment metagenome | isolation source: marine sediment core GS10_PC15, 223 cmbsf | place: Arctic Ocean: Southern Knipovich Ridge | collected 2010 | reverse complement strand
ATTCTAACTCTGACATATAATTATCTCCTCATATACTTTTTTACATTTAAACCCCTTATATTGTTTATAAACACCTTTAGCAACATATCGTAATCCAGTATCATATAATATTTCATGTTCTTTACAAAATTTTTTTAAATTTTTAATTATTTTCCTATTACCATTAGGAAAAATCACCAACCACATCAAACTATTAGATTCTCCTATTTTAGCCTTGGTCGTTTTAGAAAGCTTTTTACCATGCCCAGGATTATCTTTTCCTGTTTTTCCATACATATGATTTTTTTGACCTGTTTGAGATTTACTCATTTTTCTTTTAGTTTCTTCAGAGTGTTTTTTACCAAACCACGCGCTGTTAGGACCACTATTGGCCATTCCTATTTTCTTTTTAGTTTCTTCAGTATGCTTTCTTCCAAACATTGCATTGCGTATGCCAGAAAAATCATGATTACCCCATCCACCATAAGTAGAATTATACCCATTTCTATATGCATCATATTTTTCTATATATTTAATTTCTAACGAATCTAACTCATCTCTATACTTTGCTAAATCAATAATTTCCCAACTAAAATTTTCCATGCCATGTTTTAGTAAAGCATTATGGAAATTATTATTATTATTTCTATTCATAGCATCAGATTTATGCTGATAAATTCTAGCTTTTAAAGACACGGCGGTCTGTCCTATATAAACTTTATTATTAATTTTATTTGTTGCTTTATATATTACACCCATATATCTATTTCCTCAACTCCCTCTCTTCACAACGAGAATTCTTAAACACCGTTCTCTTTTTCTTAGTACAAAACACAGCTATAAAAGTTCTACATGTCCCAGACCCATCCATTAAACCATTAGGTTGTTTAGCATATTTACATAACAAATCACAAAATTTCATTTGATAATCGCCTTCTTTAATTTTTTTGTCGTAATAACAGAAGTACCTATCTCACTTACAACAACTCCTGCTGCAATATTAGATAATTTAGCGGCCTCTTTAAGACCCATTCCTGCAATTATCCCCAAAGTAAAAACACCTACAACTGTATCTCCAGCACCACTCACATCAAATGTAGTCTGAGCTACTGTTGGTATATAGGTTATGGATCCATCAGATTCAAATAAAGTCATACCCTTTTCACTTCTTGTTATTAATACAGATCCACATCTTAACTCATGTAATATCTTTTTGCCAGCATACACTAAATCTTTTTCATTTCTTATATTAAATCCACAGTAATAACCAGATTCATCAGTATTGGGTGTAAGTATATTTACATATCTATGATGATAAAAATTATCATTATGAGGATCAGATGCTATAAACACATCAGATCCTTTTACTATCTCCCTCAAATCATGCATAAACAGCGGGGATACAACACCCTTGTTATAATCAGAAACTATAATACCATCAATAGATTTTAAAGCATCTTGTACAAAAGCTAAAAGTGCTCTTCTATTCTCATTACTAATTCTCATAGTACTTTCTCTATCAAATCTTACTATCTGACTATTATTACCAACAACTCTAGTCTTTACAGTGGTAGGTCTGTCAGGATCAGTTAACACACCATACATCTCCAACCCTAATTCACTAAGATAAGATAGTAATCTTCCGCCATAAGTATCCGATCCTATTACTCCACATACAATAGGCTTAGCACCAAGTAAAGCTAAATTATGTGCTACATTAGCAGCCCCGCCTAATGTAATGATCTCACTTTCTACTTCTACTACTGGTACTGGTGCTTCAGGTGATACACGAGATACATTTCCACATATATATTTATCTAACATTATATCACCAATAACTAATATCCTAGCCTCTTTAAATCTGTCAATATATTTATTCATAATCATTCCCCGAAGTAGCTCCTTTAATATCTAACCAATCTTTAGTTTCTCTCACCCGCGAATTTACTTTTTCAGCAGCTCTACATGTATCCAATTCTAAACCATTTTCTTGTGCCCACTTAATAAATGCTTGCACATCTTTTGGAAAACACTTTCCTCCATAACCCCTTTGTCCATCATGACCTGGTATATCAGTATGGCTGTTGCCTATTCTACAATCTGCCAACCACATGTCTCTCAGATCTTCATATGACACACCAATATTCTCAGCTATATCATATATCTCATTAAGAAATGCAATCTTGACTGCAAAAAATGCATTAGACATATATTTAACAACTTCAGCGGCTTCCCATGTAGTGTGATAAATAGGTGTGTGAGAAAATCTCACCCTGAATACTTTTTCAACCTTCTTAGTAATTCTTTTCTTCCCACCTAAAATAATTCTGGCTGAGTTAATAAAATCTAATTTTGCCTGTCGCTCAGTTAAGAACTCGGGGACAAAAACAAAATCATGCTTTGGATATCTATCAGCACAAAATCTTGTAGTACCAGGTATAATAGTACTTCTCAAAATAATAATTTTTCTTTTTTTAGCAACATTTACTACACTTTCTACTGCATCATATATATTAGACAGATCTTGCTGACCATTATCCTTCATGGGAGTAGGTACCCCTATAAATATAAAATCAGATGAATTAACTGTGTCATCTAACGAGTCATATATATTATCATACTTATCATATATCTTTATGTCTGCATGTAAAATAAATCCATGCGATAAAGCTGAGTTAATAAATCCAAACCCAATTAAACCTATTGTATATTTATCTTTATCCAATGTTATATCCTCCGTATTATCAATTCGTAAAGTCTCTTACATTTATATTTCTTATGATGTTTCACCTTACCACTAGCTACGTCATACATATGTGTCCAACATAAATTATTGGCATCACAAAAATTCATTAAATGATCAACCACCTGCTTTTTTCCATCAGGAAATATTATCAACCAATAACTTTTCTTAGCTTTTGACATTTTTATTTTAGTTTTCTTAGTATGTTTTTTACCATACATAGGATTATTTTTACCAACTACAGTTTTATTTTTCTTAAATGTTTCTTTTATTTTATTTATCGTTTTAACAGGCAAAGATCTGCCATAGAATGGATGATTTTTACCTTCTAAACCTTTTACACCGTCGCCGCCAATAGTTAAATTATATCCATTATAAAATGAATCAAATCTTTCTATCATTTTAATTTCAGCTTTATTTAGTTTATCAATAGCATATTCTCCTAATATGCTCCATTCAAAACTCTCAATTCCATATTTTCTAATAGCTTTATAGAAATGACTATTTTTATATTTTCTATTTGCTTCGTGTTTATGCTGACTTATCCTTATATTTAAGGGATACAAAGTTTGCCCAATATAAACTTTATCATTGACCTTATTAGTAGCTTTATATACAACACCAAATTTCACAATTACTTGTCCTCCATTGTATGAATTCCACACTCACCACCACATTTATCTGTGTTCTTCCATCTACCAGATCGTTCTAAGTCCTCATCATCAACTTTAGATGTACAAGGATAACATCCGAGACTTCTATACCCCTCTGCATACCATGGATGTACAGGTATCTTATTTATCGCCATGTATTTCCAAATATCTATCTCTTCCCATTCTAAAATAGGATTTACCTTAACTATTGAATCAGACACCTCTATTTCCTGATAATTGCCTCTTGTTTCTCCCTCTGTTTTTCTCAACCCAGTTATCCACGCATCTAATTCTTTCAAAGCTATTTTAGTCGGCTCAACCTTTAGTATTCTACAACATTCATTAGGATCTGTGTTTGACAATCCCATAGAAACTGCCACATTAGACTTAAACTCGTTCAAATTTAACTTCCATAATTTAGTTATCATGTCTTTATACTCAAAAGTTTCTTTAGGCTTAAACGGAGTCATTATAGTATAGACTGGTATATAAGGATCAATTTGCATAGCCAGATGAAGCACTACCATACTATCCTTACCAAAACTACTAAAGACACCTATTCTATCGTACTTATCTATAGCCTTGGAAATTATTTCTGAGCTCGTTTTTATTTTATCATTTATCGTTTTCATATTTATCTATTCTCCAAGAACCATTCTATAGTTTTTTCAATACCTTCCTTTGTATCAGTTTTATTTACCCACCCAAGCAATTTTTTTGCCTTAGATACATCAGAATAATTACGTTGTAAATCTCCAGCACGCTCGCCTACATATTCCACATTCATATTTATATCATACTCTGACAATTTAGTAGTTATTATATCAGTTACTTGTTGTACACTGGTCTCCTGATTGGTAGCTATTTGTATAACATTACCGCCTATACTCTCAGCTTTTTCAACAGATAGCATGAGAGCATCCATAAGATCGCCCACATAACAATAATCTCTAGTTTGCGAACCATCACCAAATATTTTAACAGTATTATCATTTAGCGCACCAAGTATAAAATTAGGTATAAGCTGATCTGTTTTATTAGTAGAATTAGGCCCATATACATTACTGAATCTCAAAGCTACTGTAGAAATACCATACGCAGCACTATACACATGACAATATGCTTCTCCTGAGCCCTTACTGGCTCCATACGGTGCTATAGGTCTAGGAAATAACTTCTCATGAAACGGCGGATCATATCCCCCAGAAGCAGCACTAGTAGAAGCAAAAATAAATCGTTTAACCTTATTATGCCTAGCACCTTCAAGATAATTCACTGTGCCGACCACATTAGTCATACAATCATCCCTAGGAAACTCAACAGACACTGGCACACCTGTGTTAGCCGCCAGGTGTATAATAACATCTATACCTCTACACACTTTCAATGCAAAATCTTCATTTTTTATGTTGTATGGAAAGAAATGAACCTTACCAGGCTTAACAATGAGCATTGTTGGTTCCACAAAACTACAAACACTCTTTAACATATTTCTTCTACCAGACTGAAGATTGTCTACTATCCTTATATAAGCATTCTTATCATCTCGTAATATCCTCTCTACTAAATTCGTACCTATAAATCCACAACCACCAGTAATTAAATAATTCATAAATGCCTCCTATTTAATAGGTTTTTTTGATCCTTTACGATCTACTTCCATACCTTCCTTCCACAGCGATGTAGCAATAACTTTAGAAAAATCACATCTATCTTTATATTTATCTGAAATATCAATGACTTCTGACATAAGTCCCTCATCTAATGTAATAGGATCTAACCCCAACTTCAAAAAGTTTTCATTAGATACACGCAATGCGTTCTCTACATCCTCATTACGTGGGTTTTTATAGTATCTTATCTCAGCACCAGTCATCTTTTCTATCTTTTTAGCCAAATCTATAAGGGTATGAGCCTCAGTCATTTGATTAAATATTTTTACCCTATCCCCACTCTTTGGCGGATTTTTAATTGCCAATTTTATACAATTAACTGTGTCCTTTATATGTATAAAAGCCCTTGTCTGCTTGCCTGTACCATGTACAGTCATAGGATGTCCTGTAGATGCCTGCATCAAAAATCTATTCAATACTGTACCATAATCTCCGTCATAATCGAACCTGTTTATTAATCTCTCATCCATCGTAGTTTCAAACGTATTAGTGCCCCATACTATACCCTGGTGCAAATCAGTAACTCTCACCTTGTCGTTCTTATTATAATAATAAAAGAACAGAGCGTCCTGAGTCTTTGTCATATGGTAGATGCTACCAGGATTGGCAGGGTATAGAATTTCTACTTCTTTTTCTTCCCCATCGACATCTACTTTTACTTTCAGATACCCCTCAGGGATCTTCATACCAGCAGTACCATATCCATACACGCCCATTGTACCCAAATGAACAACATGTATATCCAAACCAGACTCAACCACTGCACACAGAATATTATGCGTGGTATTCAAATTATTATTCACAGTATACCTCTTATGGTGTGGTGACTTCATAGAATAAGGAGCGGCTCTTTGTTCCGCAAAATGAACTAATGCTACTGGCTTCAGTTCTTGTATAAGTGATAACACTCTATGATAATGCTCTGATACATCTATATACTCAAACCTAATATTCTTACCAGTCAGTTCTTTCCAAGCCTCAATTCTTGTGTGTATAGGTTGTATCGGTGTAAGAGATTCACATTCTAATTCTATATCTGTTTTTCTCCTCACCAGATTATCTACTATAGTAATATCATACCCTACATTGGATAGCCCTAAGCTTGTCGGCCATCCACAGAATCCATCTCCACCAAATACTATTATGTTTTTATTCATTTTTTCCATGCTCCTTTTCTATATCCTTTTTCTTCTCCTACATGTGTATAATGCTTTTCGTCATGCCCTAAAACAAATTTTCGTAGCTTTAGTTTCTTAGACATGGGTGTCAGCGTACCGGCTTCATGCAGCTGCTGATCCCATCCTATTCTATCTATCATCTGTTTGACCAGTTTAGTATTAAAAACACCAGTAGCCACAGAAAATAAATCAAATTTAGTAAGTTCAATACCATCTATTATTGTTTTACCAAGATTATTACTCGGTCTTATTAGCTTACCCCTACTTAACATTACTTCAACTACATCATCATGATTTTTCATAAGCTCTATAATAGGATCTATATTTACATCTATTATAAACTCATTGTCGTCCTCTAAATGAAAAAAGTAATCAGACATGCACTCTTTAACAGCAGGAGCAAAAAAGAAACCTGGCCCATATTTTTTTGACGAAACTACAATCTCATCAAATATGTCTCTATTGCCTATTATCCAGTCCAGCCCTTGCGTTCTACGTTTTTTATCATCGACCCTATCCTCAACTATCACATATCGAAATTCATGATCATCACTTTTTACTCTCTGCCTAAATGAATTGATAGATACTTCAAGTATATCTGGTCTTGCACAACTATTTATCAAAACATCTATAACCATATATTACCTCCTTCTAAATTTTTATCCGACATACTGTGCCAATGATAAATCCTAGGTGTAATGTTGTGATACTTTTTACTCCTAATATTAAATTCAGGTGGCAGTGTATGTATATGTAAATCTTTACATTGCCACAACGATACCCTAAACGACGGCTGATCTTTTACCACCCCCGACAATTTGCACCACACCTTAAAATTTTGGCGCCACACTTCGAAAAAATTTTCTACGGCCTTAGATTTCTTAAACAGTATAACCCCACCAGCATATTCTGGAAACCCATCAGAAATATTTTTATAGTCAGGATAAACTTTACTCTTCTTCTCATGTTTTCGTATCAAATCTTGTGTAGCAGCCATATCAAATCTTTCCATTAGGTCAAAAACTTCAAGTATAGGTCCTACTATACCAGTATCACTGTCCAAATAAAGGGTGTTTTCATAAGGCGATTCATATAAATAATTTTGTTTTACTCGCGCATTCTTTGGTTTAATAATTTTAACGTCATCAATATAACTATTCTCAAAAAGCTTGTCTGTAAATAATGTTATATTTAAATCCGGATGCGTAGTCTTCACTGTTTTAACAGAATGCTCTAACTCTTTTAAATACCTCTCTCCAAACGTTATATATAGTACACCATTTTTCATTTTTTATTTCTCCGCAATTATCCATACATGCAATAAATTTATTTTATCATTCATCATTGCTCGTTTCTCTATAGGCTGTCCAGGAATAACAATCTTACCACGCTTACCTTTAAAACAGTCCAGTACCATATCCAGGTCTCCCATGCCTTCACACCGGTGTATCTTAGAAAAATTATCACAGAGAGATTCAAGTCCCGCTGGAGTATATCTAAAATAATCATATGGAACACCATGTATAGGATGCAGTAAGCATGACGTAAGAATAGATATCCCGCCTTCCTTTAACACACGCCTGACTTCCTCCACTGCTATCCAAGGCTTACGTACATGCTCTAACACCTGATCAGCAATAACATAGTCAAAAGTATTGTCCTCATGAAGCATGCCCTGTATATCTACATCCGGATAAGGCGGGGCTGATACCTCACACCCTTTTGGCAGCATGTCTACTATAGCAGGATTCCTTATAATAATAGAACTATCCCCTTTACCTCGCAAAGAATCACCTACTAATAAACATTTACCAGCTTTTAATTCAGACGACTTCAAAAACTTTTCTATACTGCTATACATAGCATATCTTGAAAATTTATATCTTTTACTACCCATTATAAAGCTCCTTACCTAATTTTAAATAATGTTGATACTCTTTCTGAAATTTTGGATTATTAAAATGCGCATATTTGCAATGCCATATTATGGATTCATCATCAAAAGCATTGGGTCTATCACTTCCGCCTAAATCATTAAAGCGTTCTTCCATTTCCACTAATTCTATGCCACCTTTATGCTTCTGATAAGCTTTATACATTTCAAGTTGCCCCATTCCCCACACAGCGTTCTTTCTCAGCCTACAATACCAATCACAAATAAAACTATATGTCTCATCAGACCTGCCTATACTAAACACACCAGCATTAAATCTCACCTTTTCTGGTTTGTTATCTCCTCTAAATAATATCTTCAGTTGATTACTATTTACCTCTGTAAGGCCAGTCAAGTCGCCTCTTACTACAACATCTGTATCTACCCATGATACAGACATATTGTATTGTTCAAAAAATTCTCTTATTAAAAATATACGCCGCAATATTAAACTTATCCCTCTATCATCCAACTTATCCACCGAAATAGGTATAAATGCATACATACTAAAGGATTGGCTTAGTCTATCTTCTAATTCCTCCGGGTAATCTACTAAATAAATAAACGCTTTATGAGTAGGCGAATTAGTACGCAACGAGGCTAAAAAAGCAAGTAGTTGTTCGAAATAAAACTTATCCGGTGTAGAAATTGTAATTATCATATTAATACCCCTTCTATACGTTTTTTTATTTTAGATTTAACCTCATCATCTATACCATCAAACATGTCTAATTTCAATATAGTTTTAAATTTTCTATCAGCAAATACATAGTGGCAACAAATCTTTACCAGTTGTTTTTTATCAGCTAATGGATCAAAATCATCTCCTACCCACTTCTTCCATTTACCAGAGTTATAACATAGTTTATATATCTTATCAAAAACTTTATCATCAGACACCCTGTCCAAAATACACATAGTTTCTATAACACCAAACTCTGGAGCAATATTAATAGCGTCCAATCCTAAATCAAACTTCCCTTTAATGATATCTTCGGATAAATAGTCACCGTTGTGTTCTTTGGACAGAACAGAAAACTCTTTACACACGTCTATCATATTTATTAATCTTTCTTTATCATACTCTCCAGTATTTCTATCTTCCTCCAACAAAGTTCCAGATTGAATCACTGCATATAGTATCTTACTAAATAACTGATCACCCAATCGTTTCTTTAGTCCTTTTAAAAAAATATACAACCCATCTGGTGTAAGTTTCCTTATTGATTCCTCTGTCCCCACCTCATATAAACAATTTTTATTTACCTTATTACAAAACTCAATACATTCAGCGGTCTTTGCTATTCCCTTTTCTATATAATAAAATTTCTTCCATGGATCAATGTGTATAATATCCATTAGTTTAGCATCTCGTTTTAATGAGGCAAGTCCATCATCTTCTTTTTTACCTTGACCGGGACCAGCATGGTCTCTAACAATTATCATATCAGATGAGTTTTGTCTAATATACTTTACAAAACTTCTGGTTGTCCATCCATTGACATATCCTCCATCGTATTCTATCTGCCTCCTGGAGGCACAAAAACCTACGTCAGATACTTCAATTGCAGCATCTACAGTATTTTTACTCATTGGTCCTATATATAGTTTTGGATACTTCATACCATTGCCCTTTCCTTCATATCAATGAACTTATTCAGTTCAATTTCAAATGAATGTTTAGGTTTTCCGTTAGGCCCATAGTCATAGTTCAATAGATTAATAAAACCGAGTCTCTGATAAATTTCTTTCCTATAATGAATTTTTCGATCGTTATGCTCAGCATTAAATTCGTTAATGGCTGCTGCTTCTCCTTGCCAGGGATTATAAGTGACTAAAAAATCTTTGTCGTCTACAATTAGAGTAATAGCAGGAATATATTTAGTAGTGTCTTTATCTTCAAGAATTTTCAAACCTGATACAGTAGAAGAATACAAATCTAAATCTAAGGATATAAATCCAAGAGAATAGTCCGTATCCAAACGGTTCACTAAAAATTCCCCTACAGTGTCTTCAACATCTCCTTTTATTAATTCGGCTCTACCAGAAAAAGTTGTGACCATTTCATCGTAAGTATATTCAGAACTAAATTGACCCTCACTCCATACTTCAGGATGGTCTTTAAAACCTTTCAGTGGCGGCAGCCCAGAAAAAGTGTCAAACCCATAGATACGATATTTCATATCTATTTTTTTTATCTTTATCTTTTTTGGTGGGTCCGTTATATAATCAACAACTTTAATAATAAATTCTAAACCAGCACCATTATGTACCCCTAATTCTACTAAAGAAATCCCTTCTTTACCCAAACAAATACTTTGAGCAGTGGCTAAACAGATAGCAGTACAGATGTCAGGTCTTTTAGAAAATTTCGAATCTTTGACCATCTTTTTACATATATTCTGTATATTATCCGTTACTCTCATCTAAGTACCTCCACTATTTTTTGGCCAAGGCGCGGGTTATCACACCCAGGAAACTCACAAAATCTAAAGTTTATATCAAATTCTTTTACCCACTCGTAGAAAGCTCTTTGGGTGGTGTCGTTATATTTTGGATTCCTTTCATAAAACCAATCATCAATAGCAATAATAGTACCTTCTACAATGAACTCTCGTAGGTCATAAAACACCTGTCTAGCTGGCGCATAAAGATCACAGTCTACATGCAGTAAAGCTATATTCTTTGCTATTTTTAAATACTCAGGTATTGTATCTTCAAACCATCCACTAAACCACACAACATCAGATACAGGTGGTACATTACCATTAGTAGAAAACGATCCTTTTCCTAATAACACATCCCCATCTGGAGTTATCCAGTCTTCCTGTAAACCTATGAACGAATCAAACCCGAACAAGTCATGCCTCACATTGTTTCTATCCAGCTCAAGTCTTATAATTCTTATACTCGTACCTTTAGCTACTCCAAATTCCAACACATGATCAAGATGCTCTGGAACTAAATTCCTAGCTGCATGTTCTATGTATTGATGCTTCATATCTGCCATGGTTTTCTCCTCCATGATCTAAACAGGTTTATTTTTCCAAAATAAAATAGAAAAACATCTAGTGGGTAATTATGAAGTGGAGCCATATTCAACCATATTATAGAGGACAATAAATTAACCTTGTCCACAGAGAAACCTTCAGTCTCTAAAAATTCAAATAATACCTTCTGACAATTGTATAAATTATTACTCATCAACAAGTCCACTTCTATTTCTCCGTTGTTACTCACTGAGAAATGACCGTTATTTATAATCTTATGGTTAAATATTAAATTATGATTAAATTTACTAAGATCATAATAAATATCTCCTTTATCTATCTCCCCGCCAAAATCCTGCCTCCAGTCTATTAGAACAAAATCATTCTCAGATACTAATATATTGTCTGGTATAAAATCACCATGAAAATTATATTTATCAGCATTACATAAGTATCGTATTGGAACAGAGTTTAACATATTAAATACACTAGGCACAACCTCACCATTAATAGTTTCTTTTGTATCCATAATAGTATGATTAGTAAAAAATTTATACAGTCTTTCTTTAGTCTTATCAAAATAAAATTTACGACATGTTTTCTTAAAAGCTGCGTCACTTTTACCAATCTTTTGCCACAAGTTCTTTTTACTCCAGGAAAGAAATTCTTCCATGAGCTTGGGATTTAGTACTTCAGACAACAGATCTCCTTCTACATATTCATAACTATAAAAATTAGGCTTCGTAGATATGATACGTGGTACTAAACCATCTAAAATAGAAGCTCTGTCTACTCGTTTAGTAACCATATCCTCATCGTAAAAAAACTTTACTACCTTATCGTCCAGTATATATATAGATTCAGTATCTTTATCCAGCACATCTATATTCTCAAAATGTTTTCGAGCTTCTTTAAGCTTATCAATATTACCTATGTCAAGCCAGGAGGAAAAAGTAATATGTTTGAATTTCAACCCGCCCCGTAATAAATGTGGTATTATATGAATATCAGATAGCTGCCTATTGCTAGGATCATTACTGTAAACAAATTCAGCCTTCTCAAAAAACTCCTTGTAGTTGAAAATGCCCGACAATCCTATGTATACAGAATCAAAATCCGATTGTCCCTTCGGGTAGACATCAGTCACAGCACCAGCCATAGTTCCTAATGTAGCATACTGCGTACTACTTCCACCAACATACCCACCAACCCAGTTCTCAGAAGGAGTAGGTATCTCATCCCCATTAAGTATAGTATCACATGTCTGAAAAATAAAAGGGCGGTCTATTACACTTTCTGCTTGTAACAAAGAATAAAGTACACTACTTCCTGGCCCATCGTAGTTATCAACCTGCACAAAAATAAATTTTTTATCTGGATATGCAATCTCCAGAAAATCCTTTACTTGATTTCCAAAATATCCCAGCGTAACTACAAACTCTACCTCTTCAGGATAATAGTCTATAATGTGGCATATAGCTGGCTTTTTTCCCAGCCTAACCAATGATTTGTTTGTATAGTTAGTAATATTTCCTAACCTACTACCTACACCACTTGTTAATAATAATACCTTATAATCACTCACTCTCAGCTCTCCCATAATCATCTACTAAACGAACTACATCATCCAGTCCGGAAGTGGAACTTTCTAAATATAAACAATCCTCAACGGACTCCATACGATGTATAACTCCAGGCTTTATAACAAAAGTATCATCTGCTGTTAGAATCTCATGGTTCTTACCTTCTTTGTCTAACCATAATTTCATAATACCTTCCAATACATATAGTGTTTCATGCTTCTTCCTGTGTAGTTGTAAACTACACTTATGGCCAGTCTTCATAGACAATTTCTTAAATGTATAAAATTCATTAGTCTCTATAATAGTTTCACTTCCCCACGGTTTCTCTATAAAATTACTAACTTTTGTCTCCATATACTTCAGCCCCTTATTTCTATCAAGGCAGAATTCCTTGGTCGTCGAATCTCCATCAGGCTTCTTATCATTTATTAAGACCCTGACTCCTCCTCCTACTCCCATTATAAGTTCATCGTAGAAAAAACCAGCCCTACTTAATTGGTGTTCCGTCTGTTCCCTTACACTCTTTCTGCGACCAGTCATTAGTATAATATGACATCCCTCAATGTCCCACTCTTTAAATTTTTTATGAGCGCCTGGCAGAACTACAGGCTCACCTAAATGCTGATTACAAATGTCTCCTTTATGTTTAAAGATAATACCGTCTATATCACAAATAATAGTTCTTGGCCTTGTTATCATATTACCTCCACTACTCTATAAAACAAGTTTCATTATTAATATTTATTAAAATATCATTCTTTATTTCATCTGAAAACTGAGCTGCTTTTAAAACAACAACAGGTTTCTCAACATCAAACAAGATCTTAGGCAACCTAACAATCATATTTGTACCATACAATCTTCTACCAATTTTGTTAGGATCATTATCAAGAACACAAACAAACTTATCAGGATCAAGTCCAAACGCAAATAAATACTGCGTAAATATATGCCCTCCAAATACATAGAAATCGTTACCTCTCATTCGATTTACTCTTTCCGCAAACTCCTCATGAAACTTAACAAAACTATGGAACATCATCAGGTTCCTTCTGTATAAATTTCTCAACTCTATTGTATCTACATTAGAAGTCTTTTCGCATACAATGAATATATTATACGGGTTGAACAACTCGGTCTCTATAATTCGAAAGCCAGTTCTATTTATAATAAAGTATAACAAAGACTCACCAATCATATATGTGTGCTCAAAGTTAATACTGTTGGTAAATTTCGCTTTCACCATCTCGTCTAAAAGTGGCACCGACATAATCATTCTTTGCCCATCTTTTAACATCCGTGCAAAAGTTTTCATATACTCTATTGGATCATGTAGATGCTCTAATACATGAGAATGTACAACAGTATCAATATCATACTCTACGTTGTAATTATTATAGTTAAAAAACTCTTCTCTTGTAGTTATATTAGGGCTATCTGATTTTTCACAGTTAGTATCAAACACTGTAAATTTCAAATCACTGTCATTACCAGTCACAAGTTCGGCCAATTTTAGATTGCCACCGCCTATCTCTAATACACTATCACCGCAATACCTACTTACAAAACTAGCGAATAGTTTGTGGTGCTTCTCCCATGTCTTACCATAGGCACTATTGTGCCCCTTATGATATAAAATAGACAAATCAACGAGATCTTTCAGTTGAATACACCCACACCCCTCGCATACGGCCCATACCATATCCTCAAATACATCGTCACTAATAGATATATTATCAGATACACCCATGTACACGGGGAATGATTCAAAACTATAAATATTATTTAATTTACTATGACCACATATAACACATCTATTTCTTAACCGCATCCCTGTCTCCCTTAGAGTAAAGATTACCTAACCGCCATCTATATAATTCAAAATCATAGTGTCTATAAAGTAAATACTTAAGAATGCTTCTCTTATATCCAAGATCTAACAAACAATCCCACGCGGCTTTATGTTGTGAAACTCTATATTTATAATCTTTTACACCAGCATATATTTTTGTAAACTCATTTATAATTTTTGAATCAGCTAAGTACCACATATCAGATAAACCAGGCTTAGTAGCTGATCTATTAATTCTATTAAGTTTAGCATTTGGATTCTCTCCTAATCCGTCAGGAGTATTAAAATTCGGAATATAAAGATGATTAGGCTCACACTTTGAAAAATCTAAATCAACAAAGAACAAAGTATCAAATCGTGTAAGCATAGCCCAGTCATATTTAAAGTCGTTCTCATATTCATATACCATCATCAATTCAATTGATCGTTTAAGACTATACCATTTACTAAGGGACCTAAATCCTTGGTCTATTTCTTTGTGTCTAATCTTTTTAGATTTAACTTTGCTGTTATATACAAACTGTATTTGTTTTTCAAACTGATATTTTTTAGGCTTATATAAATTCACTAAATCATCTTGTACGTCAACAGACCATGAATGTATAAATATATCAGCATCATTAACATCTATAATATGTTTTTTATATGTCTTGTAGCACTCTTCAAAAGGTATATTCTCACCTGAGCCGCCTTTTCCTTCTATACCTCCAACAATTCCATATAAACATATAGCACTATTCATTATACATCCTCCAGATACTCTACTAATTTTCGCATATTATCTTCTCGTGTACCTATAGTATGCTTCAAGCAACTATACATTCGTTCTATACAATCCCAATTAGGATTTTGTATAAGTTCAGCTGCATGTTCTATATCTTTCCTGTCATAAACCATAGCCGTATTATCTTTAAAAGCATAATCATGTATCATCCCATTCAGAGGCTCGTCCGCACAAACAATAAGACAGCCACACAAGGCCGCTTCCATTGGTACATTATGAAGACCCTCATTTTCTGTAGGCGCAAACCATATATGACATGAACTATACAAATCGTTTAGGTCGTCCACTGTTGCGTGGTGTTTAAAGTCAACAAGGAAATCTTCCTTCGGTTTTGATGGACCCATAGCTACATACTCATAGTTTTCTGTACCAAGTATTTCGGCCAGCTTTACAAAATCTTTCCATTTCTTCCGTGGCTGATTAGTATGTAAAGCACCTATTCTAATTTTATTTTTAGAGCGAAGTTCTCTATTCTCCCACCAATCAAAGTCTATACCCTGATAAATAACTTTAGATTTCACTCCATATGTAGCCAACAATTGCTGTAGTCCTTTTGAATTAACAAAATTTACTATACCAGAATTATATAACCCCCTTAAATTATTATCAAACATAGCCCAATCCTCATGTGCTCTTATATACCATGCTTTCTTAGGCGCATTAGCATGTAAAGTAGCTACTACAGTAGTACAAGCTGTAGCAATTATAACATCCAAATCTGATGGAACATAAGGTATAATAGGTTTATGTTCAAGCCATGTAAATTTATCCGTAGTGCCTATTATATCACATCTATGCCCTAATTTCTCTAATACTTTAGAACATAATACAATTGTTCTTGTACCGCCATTATTTGCCAATCCACAGTGTGTCATATTAAACGCTATATTCATTATCGTCTCCTTATTACCATTTCACCTCGTAAAGAATGTACAAAGGTTGAATATGTCTCAATATGCATTCTTTTTAGCCACTGATTAACACCACATTTTACCGACTCTATATAAATAATATCATCCACTACAATTATACCGTCTTTACTCAGAGCTTTAAATGCAATATCCAAATCATGCTGAACTCCTTCCACTGTATGATCTCCATCTACATGAAAGAAATCCACTTCGCTGATGCCCAAGTCATTTGTAGCTTGAGTATCCATTTCTATCAATTCGTAATCATATCCTGTTAGAATTTTCTTAGTCCACTCAAAAAATTTTCCATTCTCGCCGCCGGCTCCTCCATGAGTACCATTATTTGCATCAAACCCTATATACTTTGCACCAGGGCAAGCTTGTAAAAATGTCCACGCAGAATACCCTGCACGTACACCTATCTCTGCTATCAGTTTAGGCTTTTGGTCCTTACACATCTTATACTTAACTTTATAGTACTCTTTGTACTGCGCTATACGCTCTGCAGTAGCAGTAGGATCTCCAGGACATATTATACTTTCATCAAATACAAACTCTGACTTCATCGTGCTTCTCCTATAATTTTCATTAGACAATCCGCAGAAACTTCTGATGAAAAACTTTTTATTGCATACCTTCTCGCTTCTTGGCCTAAAACCTTCCAGTTTTCCAAAACATAATCCGATTTAGAAATTATAGACCCAGTAGTACTATTTACATAACGGCCGTCCTGTAACATAGATTTATCATATAGAAAATGCAACCCAGCCAATGAGTACTCCATCTGCGTTTGCATAGGAAAGCCCTCTTTACCATAGGCAGTAACAGCTATAGCTATTTTAGAGCGCCTTAGAACGTCTCTAACCTTTATATGTCCTAATAGTCTTCCAAATTCAGTTACATTTGGTAAATTAAAAGCAGGCCTTACGGGCATATCAAACTGTCTTTTCTCCATGTTGTACTTACCACCCCATCCTACCGATGCTATCTTTAATTCTGGATACTTTTTGGACAGTACTACAACACACCTCGTATCTTTTGCATTTCTTCCAACAACTACAAAATCAAATTCTCTTTCACCTATATCATCCTCAGCTGGCATCCAAAAATTAGCATTATCTCCTTTTACCCATGAATATAAATTACTACCTACCTTACTACCAACACCACTATTCAAAGACCCCGTAGTTAATACAGCATTCCAATTATTAGATTGTATTCTTGGGTATATAGTATTATTAGAAGCATAATATATGGCTATAGGCTTCTCTGGCGGCGTAACTGTGGCAGCACGATTAAAGAAAGCATCACAGTCATTCATCCTATTCTTAAGATCTTTTTCAGACACTACCTCGTAACTAATACCATGTTCAATAACCGCAGATCTTGCGTTCTTTGGATCAGGAACAGAAATTACATACATAACCTCGTCAAAATATCTTTTTAATGAGTATGCTAAAGACGAAGGCCAATTAGAAAGATTTTGAAAATTATAAAACTCTATATCAAGCTTCGGCCCTGGAATTTTTTTACCACAGTTACCTTTGTGAAGCATTAAACGTTTCATTTATACCCCCTTCTTACCTACTATCCATGTAACTCTAGTATCTTCTATTTCTATGATATCTAACAACTTACCATGTTTAGTTACCAACTCTTTGTATTCAGATTCTGAAGCAAGAAAACAATTTCCTGGTGTAACCGACTTCTTCTTACCAAAATACCCAAAATGCATCAATAGTATACCTCTATCATTTAAACAACTAAGCCATCTTTCAAGACATAAATCTATATCATAGGTATGATCAAATGAGTTTGAATATATAAAATCTACATTATTAACCCACCCATCTTTCACTTCATGCATATCCCACTGTATCATATTAGAAAATTTACAAGCTGTTTTAGAAATATCAGTACCAATAATATTAGTCTTTAAGTATTTCCTAAACTTTTCTACTTCAAAACCATTTCTACTGCCATGACAAATTCCAAATTTAATATCTTGATTATATTTTTTCAAATAATCAGCCATAATTTTTATGTCAAATTCTTTTACCCATACCGTCTTAATTTTTTGTATATTTAATTTCTCTTGGGCTTTTTTATATGACTTAAAATTGAATTTCTTTTTCCAATAATTTTTCATTTGACTTTGTCTATAGTCTCCCTTATAAATTTACCAGCATGGTCAAGAGATAAATTCTCTTTATAATATTTTCTTGAGGTATACGCATCCACATTATCTAACACATACCTAACCTTCTCCCAAAAATTATCCACATTAGCCAGTTCTCCTGTTACCCCACTGACTATATATTTTTCTCTCCAAAATCTTACCCCCTCTAATACAACAATAGGTATGCCGCAGGCTAATAACTCAGGTATTACCCTTGGACAAGAATCAATATCACTACTAACAGTTACTATACCTACTTTACATTTAGCAATATTTTCAGCCATCTCTGGTCTCAACACCCTATACGATGTAACATTATCAGGATATTTAAAATGGCGAGGATTATTACCCAGGTTCAAAAGTTTTATATCCTTCGGAACTGTACTATATACAAAATCATGCCCCTTAAAAGGTTGAGCACCATTAGCCGGAAAGCATACATCATACTCTTTCTCACTCTCCATAGGATAAAATAAATTATCAGCTGCCGGCTTTATAAATAAAGTTGTCAGTGGTAATGCAAATCTACTTTCACATACTCTTACCTGCTCAGGTGAGTCCTGTAGTATAATATTATATGCATGGAACCCTTTCTGAGGTAAGAATCTTCTACCAGCCCCATAATATATCTTTATAGCCTGTGGAAATCTCTGTAGTACAGAATGATACTCCATAAAGCCACCCCTACAAAAAATCACGTCTGGGTTAAACCTGCCCTTATATGTACTAAATGATGGAACCCACCTCTCTACAAAGTTTGAAGTGAATTGTTTAGATCTATTACCGTTCCAATACCATAACTCCCCTTGATCTTCTTCCTGTAATAAACTAACAAATAAATGCGTCCAAACATCATCGACCTTATCCAACGTATCAAAAACTATCTCCTGCGGATTTCTATCCTGAGGCACCTGTCCCCTTAACATTAGAAATTTCATTCATCTTCTCCTTTGTTAATCACCCACCAAACATCGCCCACAATGTTTGCATTTGGAAGTAGTTCATCCACCGCTTTTTTAACATTATAGTTAGAAGGATTTGATATATTATCTTTTTTATAATCAATATAGTCATGTCCAGACACTATACCGCCGGCTTTAACTTTAGTTGACCAACACTCTATATCAGCAATCACAGATTTATACCCATGTCCTGCATCAATAAAAACAAAATCTAATGAATTATTTTCTATATGCGCCGAAGCCTCTATACTTTTCATACGTAGAGTGATCGTTCTGTCTTTATAAGGCTTTATTGACTCTGAGTATGCTTGCCAGTGGTCTTCGTTCTGCCAGTGGTCTACGCAATACAACTTTTTCAATCCTGGTAAGCTTTTCAACAGTAAAACAGCGTTATTCCCCATTAAAACGCCTATCTCAGCCCCGACCTCATGCGGATATTGTGTTATAAATTTAGAATATCTTCCTCTCCATTTAGGCATTTTTCTCTCCTATATCGTAAGTTATTAGTTTTTTCCACTCATCATGAATTCTTAAATCATTATGGTCTTGATGATCTGTAAACAAATAGCAGGGCATTTCGAGCCATAGAGCCCAATATAACAACACACTAGGAAACCCAACAAAGTGTTTACTGGTACGTATAGCCCCCAATGCTCCAATAAAATCAAGTTTCCCACATAAATTAGTACCAACATCAGCTTTGAAATCTTTATCTGTTCCAAGCCATAATATATCGTCTGTATTATAAGTTTCCAGCACATATTCTACCACTGGTTTATATTTATAACTTCTTTGACCACCAGAATGTACCTGTACTGCAATACATTCGGATTTTTGTCTTATACCTTCAGTATCAAACGGGTTGTGATACCCCTCATCCACACATGGCTGCCAGTGATATGGTCTAGGAGGTATATGTATATACCCCTTAGAAAATACATTAAAACACTTATCATACTTTTGATTATGATCATACCACCACTCTCTTATATTATGTACTACGTAACAATCATGTTTAATATCAAACATATCCAAAAGCTGCATGGATAATTTTAATCTACTCTCACTTGTATCTATATGAGTATAAACAAAAGGTTTATCATACTCAAGTAATTTCAAAATAACTATAAAACAATCTCCTAAACCCCCAAATCCTAAGCACTTATCCATTTATCCCCTCCATCACAGTCTTAGCCACTATCTCTGGATCTATCTCCCTGCACTCTCTACTCATACAAATTTTAAATCGCGGGGTGTTCTGACACGACAAACAATCTAACTTATTGTTCTGTAAAATTCTACTATGTATATGAAACCTCTTATCATAGTTCTTCATAGTAGAAGTATAAGTAAATATAACTACATTAGACGTCTTAAGACAATTTGCATAGTGATAGAGTCCACTATCATTACCAAGAAATAGTATACTATTATGTATAACTCCACCAGTAGCCAGTAGTCCCAGATCAGTTCTGTCAAGGGTCCCTTCTATATATTCATCTCTACTACCAACAGAACAAATCTTTAAATCAGGTAATAGTTCCACTACCTCTTTATAATAAGGATAACTTTTTAGCCTCCAACTATCAGACACAACTCCTTTCTTGTTATATCCATCATGTATAACTAAATCATACTCCTCTGTAAGAGGCGCGTAATTACATTCACCAGTCCATAGTAGATCTTCTTCTTTAGCACCAAGTTTACGAGCCAAATCCATATATGTATCCACCTCAGACCGATCAGGTCTCACAGAATCAGACATAGCTAATAAAGGAATATTCTTCAATAGTCTTATGTTTACATGATTCCTAGTCCAATAAGTGGATACCTTCCCCACATAGTCCGTTGGATTAATACGTCTAATTTCATTACCGCTGAACCATTTACTGGCATATGGGGTTATGTGAGGTATAGGGTAGTGGCCAAATGCATGCCACACGTGTATTTCGAAGCCTAAGACCTCTTTTATAGTCCGTATAGCAGGAATATTTTCTATAACATTCCCAACCCCCTCCGCTGTCATAAAAAGTAGTTTCTTATGCGCCACTATAAATGACCTCGTTAAGATTAGTTATAATATCTACGGCTATTTTTTTAAGTACTTTATCAACATCATCTTCCTCGTACCCACAATAGTGGTCGTATCCATCTGATAATCTGTCTTCATTAGCTTCTAGTATTTTGACGATTAATTCAATCTGTTTCTCTAAAATATACATTTTAATTCTCCT
>SDBV01003906.1_pt1 | contig 21658 bp, 48 predicted proteins | sample 2277081 | NCBI WGS metagenome assembly SDBV01 (sample SAMN10402039, study PRJNA504765) | marine sediment metagenome | isolation source: marine sediment core GS10_PC15, 223 cmbsf | place: Arctic Ocean: Southern Knipovich Ridge | collected 2010 | reverse complement strand
TAATTTATCAAGAAAAGGATATAAACATAAAGAAAGTTCTAAAAAAAAATTATCAGAAACATTAATGGGAAAATATTATATTGAAATTACTAAAGAGAAATTAAACGATTTATATACAATAAAAAAATTATCTTTAAGACAAATTTCTAAAGAAACTGGTTTTTCAATTACTGCTTTACATAATGCTTTGAAAAGATTTAATCTTCCAACATTACATAATAATCATCTTTCATTAGAAAAACATCCACAATGGAAAGGTGGAAAATCCTTTGAACCTTATGGTCTAGCTTGGACAAGACAATTAAAAAGAAGTATCAGAGAGAGAGATAATAATGTATGCCAAGTATGCAAAAAACATAGGTCAGAATTGAATAAAGCATTACATATACATCACATTGACTATATAAAAACGAACAACTTTACTTTTAATTTAATATCATTATGTAATAATTGTCATGGTTTGACTACTTCAAACAGAAATCATTGGACACAATTTTTTAATAATTATCTAAGTGAGAAATATAACTACAAATACACAATAGACCAAAAAATAATATTGGAGTTCACTTAAAATGACAGACTTATTACATCTACAGAACGAATCATTTCAACTCTTAACAAATGGAAGTGTCGTTGAGGCAGTAGTAAAATCATACGAAATCGGTTGGACATTTGGAGGAATTATCTGGCTATGGCCCATAATCTTCTTAATAACATTGGTTTTAGTAGCAATGAAAGTAGACAATCCTGCAATGATAGCAATATACGCAATACTAGGAAACGTAGCATTAGGAACAATGCTTCCACAAATATCTGGTACATTCTTTACATTAATTGTCGTAATGTCCATAATGATATGGCTGTATTCTTTGTTTGTAAGCCCTAGAATTGAATAGGAGAAAAGTTAAGAGAGAATATTACCCTCTTTTCTCTAAATCTACATACTAATTTAAATATGATGGGTTATTTAATAGAGTTATGAAAGCAATGTCTAAGAGGGGACAAGCCATTGGCATTAGGGAATTGGTTACGACTCTTGCAGTCGCAGGCATACTCTTTATTGTTGGTGTTCTTATCTTTTCGAAGGTAGACGCTTCCATAGACACAGGCAGTTTTACGGCTGACCAAAACACTACAGTTGCGACCATTAGGTCAACAGTACTGGACAGTTTTGAGCTAGGCGTAATCAGTTTGATTGTCTTGGCAGCAGTAGTAATACTTGCAGTCTTGTTCACACTGGGCAGCCAGTGAGGATATGGACTCCAGTATGAAGTAGGCTGTGGGGATGCCTTAAATACCCCATTTTTTTTTAAAATGATGTTCAAAAAAGCACAGACGGACCCAAAAGAACTCGTAATGGCTATAGTTATAGCAGGAGTATTATTCGTTGTAGGCCTTCTTATATTTTCAAATGTTTCTAATTCTACAAGCAGGATAATTGACCCAAACCAGGTAACAGTAGTTAATGAATCAGTAACAATAACAATAACATTAGATACAGATACAAACTCAACAGTATTATCGCAGCTTGGATTTATAACAAATAGTGAAGTTGTCAGAAACGGAACAAAAGGTTCAGACCATACACAACTTACAAGAGATACAGATTATAAAATAGGACTTCATTTTGGGGCAAGTGGAGAACTACCAACACAGGCAAATTTCACATTGCTTGGTATCAATAACGAAACCCCTCCAAATCTTAATGGAACACCATTGTTTATTACCTATAACCGTAATCAGCAAAGTTCGGCACAATTATCAACAGCATTAATACAAACAACAGTTTTAGACAGTTTCTCATTAGGAGTTATAGCATTGATTGTCCTGGCAGCAGTAGTTATCTTAGCGGTATTATTCAGATTAGGAACACAATAAAAACCCGATTTTTTTAAAAAAAATGATGTTCAAAAAAGGTCAAACCGACATGAGGGAACTCGCACTGACTCTTGTTATGGCAGGAGTTCTATTCGTTGTAGGTCTTCTTATATTTTCAAATGTTTCTAATTCTACAAATAATATATTTGACCCTGTATCAAATAAAGCAGTTGATGAAGGAGTTACAGTATCAGTAGAGTTAAATTCTAGTGATGCTACAAATTCAACATTATTAGCAAACTTAGGATATGTAGCTGATTCTGAATCTGTTAAAAATGCCTCTGGTGCACAAGCACCATTAACCAGAAACGTAGATTATTCAATAGCTTTAATCGGTGGAACATCTGGACAATTACCAACAAGAGGAAATTTCACTTTAATTAATGTAACAAATAGTACAACAGCAGATGTAGGATTCAATAACACCCCACTATTAATAACTTACAACTTTAATTCTGAAAGTGAGGGAAGAATATCATCAACATTAATACAAACAACAGTTTTAGACAGTTTCTCATTAGGAGTTATAGCATTGATTGTCCTGGCAGCAGTAGTTATCTTAGCGGTATTATTCAGATTAGGAACAGGTTAAACCAATTTCTTTTAGACTTTGGACATTAACTATCCATAAACTTAGGTTCTAAATCATTACTAAGCATGGCCTCAGAGAGAACAGCAGAGTTATGGCATATAATCCTAGCAAGTATTTCGTTCTCTTGTGTTACAGGTAGTTTACACCTACAGAAGTCCCCATATTTACGCTTTAAAGCACCAAAGGTACTTTCAACATTACTTCTTCTATGATAATGTGAAGCAAACAACATCTGATGCTTTTTCCATAAGTTTATCATAGTATGCCAAGCTGTTCCGGTACCTTTACTATAAGCTTTAACATTCTTCTTAGGCAAAATATAGGGTACAGCACCATTATCCTGTATCAACTCACAATTCTTCCTAGACAAGTAACCAGAATCAGCAGAAATCTCTTTGACTTTAAACCTTTTAATACCAACCATCAAATCCTTAAAAACAGGACTTTCATGCCTTATGCCCTCAGTAACCTTTGCAGATACAATAATATTAGTCAATGTTCCAGAAATAATATGAAGTTTGTTATACTGCTTATGTTCCTGCCTGTCAAGCCTTACATCAATCCATTTCTTAGCTTTGTAGGCATTACTTATGCCTGTAGCATCTGCTGCATATTGTGTTTCTATTGGAATCAAAGGTTCTGCTATTATCTTGTATAGTTCGTGCAAAACCTCTGTTACATCCTTTGAGTTCATATATTTGCTTATGCAACTTTTCTTATAGACATTATCAATAATCCCCATTGATTTGCAAAGTTTTAATTCAGATTCCAAACGCCAAGTGGATAAGTTATGATAAGATTTAATACATATTGATTTTATAATGTCAGAGAAGAAAGCAGCAGGTCTTCCATACCCATACTTATTTTCCATGATAAGATAATCAATAGCATCTTTTATTATTCTAAGGAACATTAATTTTTCTGTTCTACAGGCTTGGTAATATACCTTCCAATCTTGAGTGTATTTCTTAGGCTCTATAGGAACAAAACTATTTAACTCCTCCTGTATATCATCATCTCTATTAAACAGTTTACTCTTCAAAGGAGGACTAACAGTTTTGTAAAACCATTCTGATTCCTTACTTAAATCCTCATACAAATCGTATGGACTTGGTTTAGTGTTCATATTAATTTTAAAACCTCCTCCTCGTCTACTCTAACTGGTAGACGAAGAAGATTTTATTTAATATTTAGTACGAATACTTAATGTATATTTAAACCTTTTGATTATTTTAAGATTTAGTACTAAAGAATACTGAAAATTGTACAATTTATTTTCTGAAAATTAAAATAAAAAAGGAAAGTTTTAAATATGATTACATAAATAACAAGGAATATGCCAATAAAAGAAGAGGAATTAAAAGAGTTGATTAAAGAACCAAATGTAGATATAGAGAAAATTACAACATTGAGTGATGATGGGAAAAGTCTATTAACAAGAATACCGACAGAGATTGTCTCTTTTCTAAAATTAAACAAAGGAAATAAATTCAGATGGCTTGTAGATTCCAAAACTGGAGAAATAAAATTAGAGGTAGCAGATGTTTCCAAAAAGAAGAATAGTAATAGATAGCAGGGATAGAGAAATATTACGGTTATTGCATAATGCACGTAGGCCTATGTCTGGTTTTCAAATAGCAAAAAGAATTAATTTAAGTCCACCTGCAATAAGACCAAGACTTAATAATCTTCGTTCTATGGGAATTGTCAAGCCAGTAAAGCAATTCGGAATGAGAAGTTTTCAGAGACAATTTTCAAATAAGAAAATAACAATAAAAGCACCAAGTAAGATATTGTGGGGATTAGATTTAAAGAAAAAGAAGAAATAATTATGTACAAGAATAATCCACTAGTCTAAGCAAATTTAATCCTCTCTCGTCAGAAGATTCAATTTTGTATTCTACTCCAATATATTTACGTAAATTCTTATCGATTATCTCTCCTCTAGCATCAATTACTATTTTTTGTGATAAAGATATATTACAATAATAATGATTAATATTCTCACCAATATCATATCCCTTATGACAGCGAGTATAATTTACAGGAGTAAATATACCTTCCTTATTTAGAAACCATTTTTTCAGTTTAAATATCTTCCATCCATCTAGGATAATACCTTCTATATCACAAGTATCTATATATAATTCTAAACTCTTATCATTCTTAAATCTGTATTCTTCAGAATGTCCAATACAATTATCAAATCTAGAACAGAAATCTTCTTCAGATGCTAATACTTTTTCTGACGTTTTCTCTATTGGGGTCTTTATTTTATTGAAAGTAGAAACTAACTTATCTTTCGATTTAATGAAAAATTGTTTTGTTTTATATTGTACTCTTGCGTCAGTAATATAAGAGAAAATAAGCAATGCAATTACTAAAATTGCCACTCCTTCAATTATATGTTTAAGATTCATCTTGACAATTTTTTTGTATCTTCAACACCTTTCTTAGATAATCTTCTAAGCTTGAATCCAAAACCCATGAATAAGGCTGCAAAGATAATCATAATAACTCCTGCAATTAATTCTTCGATACTCTTTGTTCCCAGGAACATAGTTGTAAAAGCAGAACCTACAAACCATAAACCCATGATGACTCCTATGTACCAGAATTTTGTCTTCATATATCCTCAAAACATTATAATTTTACAGCAATAATTCCACTAATTTATTCCATTAATGGAAGAAACTCCCATTAATTCTTTGAGGGAATGAATCAAATGAAAATATTGTCCCTGTTTCTATTAGTAAGTTAATACGATATTTAAGCTTTACTATCGGTAAGTAAACTTACCATTACTCCAGAAAAACACTAATTCTTGCAGTTTTATGGAAAGATATATGAAAAGTGATAAATGGAATATAGTAATGGTGATAGGTAAAGTTTACTCTCTAGATATACTGGAGGCTCTGCTACAAAGCCCGAAAAGATTTTCTGATTTAAATAAAGTTTGTCCTATTGAAAAGACAAGGTCACAAAGATTAAAGGAACTCAAAGCCATTGACCTGATAGAAGCTGTTGTGATGGAAAAAGGAAAAAGAAATTTCGTTCATTATAAGATAACTCAAGAAGGGGAGAGTACATTGAGAAAGGCAAGGGAGTTCTGAATCATTCAAACCACCTCATCATATATTAATGGAAAGCACCTTTTAAACTTTCTTATAGACTTTATGGACAAAAGGGTACTTTATGGGCAAAGCCCTTTTTTTAGAAGATATTATATACAAGTAGTAATATAAACTAAAATCTATGATAGAAAGCGTCTATATTACTTTGATAATTCTTGCATTTATTATGTTGATTACGTCTTTCTTTATACGAACAGAAGAGGGAAAATTCGGACAGCAAGTAATTTTATTGATTATTTCCGCTATATTATTCGGTGCTTTGGCAGCAGCTTCTTTTAATGTTGAAGTCTATACCTGTACTTCGACAAATTGCACTAAAGTATCTTCTGTTTTTGAAGATAACGCATGGATATTCGGCTTTTTTGCTTTAATAACAGGAGTTCTGGCATTGATTAAGTCTTTTGATGCCTTTAATTTTACACAAGGAAGAACATGAAACCAATTATAACTCTACTTATAGTAATTATACTTTTATCTAGTTCTGTATATGCTGACTTTCTAACAACAACAAAAATAGTAAATCCTTCTGGATGGGAGGATAACGGAAGTACAATAAGGACATTGACAGACAGACCAGTAGATATTTCTGGAAATATGAGTGTTGATGGAATTGCAGACTTTAATGGAAATGTAACTATTGGAGATGGTTTTGATAATGGAGGAATAGACTTAACAACTCAGGGAAACATACTATTAGCAGGAGACATACTAATACAAGGAGATATATTAACTATAGTAGACCAGGAGATTAATGGTACTTTCTCGCCAACAGAAGATAATAAGTTTAATTTAGGCAGTACTATTAAAAGATGGAAGGATGCTTTTTTTTCTAATACTATAATAGCACTTTTATTCTCAGGAAATAACTCTCAATGGAGCAGAGATTCAAGTAATGTATTCTTAACAACAATTACTGATAATGTAGGAATAGGAAACACAATTCCAAATGCAACATTGCATATAAGCGGAAATGTAATAGCAGATAATATTCTTGAAAACGGAACTGATGTATTTAATTTTACGAAATTATACATTGACCAAGCAAAAATAGAAATGGGAAATGTTGGTGATTTTACTGGTTTAGATGATGCTATGACTATTGATAACCTAATTAAACATGCAACAGGTTCTGTTATATTTGCATTAGTGGATGAAGTTGATGGCAAGATATTAGCAACTTGGCAGGAAGGTCTGGCTGATGCAGCAGGATTTCATAGAAATTCAAGAATTACTTCAAGTGATTTCGGAATAAAAAACGCAACAAAACTTTCAAGATGTAGTGAAATGGCAGAGCAAATGGGTGGTCCAGATGGGCTTGATTTAGATGGAGTAGGCTGCAATTCAACTCAGTTAGGAGCTTCTCTTTTACAGGAAGGCAGTATAAGAGTAGGACACAGATTAGTAGTAGGTGGAGGAAACAAATCAACTTACGGTATTCAGGTTTTAGGTTTTGCTTCTTTTAATTTAGAAGGAAATAACTTTGATATATTTAACGGAAGCGTTCATCCTCAAACTCCAAGAATAGAAGAAGTTGGTTTTGCTGTTGGAGAGTTAGTTACAATGATAGATGAAGATTTTGAGGACAATGATATTTCTCCTTTTCAAAAAAGAGAGCAAGTTGGCTCAGATTTAGATAATTGGGATGCTGATGAAGACCTTGATTTCTGCTTTGATGATTTATGTGCCAGGGCAAGAGGGGGAAATTCAAGAGCACCAAGAATAATGGAATTAAATGTCTCTACTGTAGATAGAAACAAATTAAATATTTCTTTTTGGATAGGGGCGAGGCAAATAGATACAGTAGATAATCTTTCTGTCCAGGTAATAGAAGGTTCAAACAGCATTATGGTTTATAATTTTACAGGATTAAGTGCAGGAAGCAATACAGATATTGAACCACCTGAGTTCATTACAGCTTTAATTCCTTCAAGTTTTGATGACAAAAGCAAAGTGTCTATCAGATTTAATATGAGTGCAAATTTTGGAGGAACAGGTAATAGCAGAGAAGAGTTCTGGGTAGACAATGTTAAAATGGTAGGCTCTGCAACTGATTCTACAAGAGCAAACGTAACAAGAAGAGATACTGTTTTTTTGTTAGGAAACGGCAACCAAAGAATATTTTGGAATGATAGCTCTAAAGTCTTAGAATTACCTCCAAATGCTACAATTATATCAGAGACAATTCAGGATTTAATTGTTTCAGGAACTCTTACTTTAGGAAGTGATAAGATATCTGGTTTTGAGGATTTAAAACATTTAAAAAATAATACCCCTGCAAATTTTACAACTCTTTTGGTACAAGAACCACCAGCAGAATGTCCTTCTGGAACTTTTATGACTTATACTAATATGAGTACAAGTATTTGTGTTGCAAGTAGTGGAGGAACTTCTGTCTGGAACAGTTCTGGGGGTGATATTTTTTTGAATGATAGCACAGGAAGTTTAGGTATTAGGAAAGTACCCACAGTCGCTTTAGATGTAGCAGGTAGTCTCACTGTAACTGGAGATATTATTGCTGGTGAAGCAGTAGGTGACCAATTTTTGGCAAATGCATTAGGAAGTAATAGTTTTGCTCAATATAGCTTTCAAGGCGATGAAGATACAGGTTTAAGGAGATTAGGTTCAAATTCAATGGTAATGCTGTTAGGAGGAACTCAAATATTTAGACTTGATAGTGGGCAAATGGGTACAGTTGCTTCGTCTTTCTGTAGTGCACCCGAATTATTCTTTGCAAATGACATAAATACAGGAATTACATCAGAATCGGGAGGTGATAATTTACAATTTTGTGCTGGATTATTAACATTCATGACATTTGATGAGAGTACAACTGATGTATTAACAATAAATGAAAATGGTGTTGACATAGACTTCCGAATAGAAGGAGACAATGAACCAAACTTATTATTCATAGATGGTGGTTCTGACAATAACATAAGCTTCTTTGGAGGTTATGTATCAACAGGTTTCACTTTTAACAGTAGTGGTGGATTAAGAATGAGTGGAGACTTAATAATAGATGGAACTTGCACAGCAGAAGGAGCAGATTGTGCTTCTGATATTGCAGAAAGAATGCACAGCAAAGGAAGTTTTGACAATACAACTTGTACAGTAACAGCAGAACATATAGATACGATAGTTCATAAATATTTTAATATGACGCAAGAAGAATGTTCTTATGAATTGGTTGGAAGTTTTTATGAATATGTTTGCAATGATGTTTCTGTTAAGGTTGAATACCAAGATGAAAGTGAGGTTTGTGTTGATGAATATAGAAGTGTTGGAAATAATCAATTTGAAAAAGTAATCCAATGTCATAATGATACAGCAACTTATTCAGAAAATGAATTTAGAACAATACCTAAGAAAGTGGATTGTAATTTAAACCAAAACTTTAATTTAGAATTTGAAAGTGGAGATGTAGTTTGTTCTGATACAGATTCACAAAAAATAAAGTTCTGCGATAGTGCTTATGATACAAGCGTTATTGGAGTAGTAAATTACGAAGCAACAATGATATTGAACCAAAGAGCACCTTATCCAGTTACTTTGGCTGGAAACATTCCTGTAAAAGTAAAATGCGATATTCCGATTAACATAGGAGATTTATTAGTTAGTTCAAATACACAAGGCTATGCACAGTCAATTAAAACAATAACACCAACTTCATTAGCACAAGTTTGGAATAAAATGGGTAGTCCTTTTGCAAAAGCATTAGAAAGTTGCAGTTCAGGAACAAAAACAATAAGAGCATTAATGAAATGAAAAAACTAATAATATTTGGAGTGGTGTTTTTGTTAGTAGTTGCGTCAGTATTAGCAGCTTCTTTAAACCTAGCAAGACATTCAAGAGTAGATTTTAAAACAATGAGTCCAAAAGAAGTAAAGACAATGGGTTATTACATAAAAGGGTATTATGAGAAAGATGGAGAGTATTATAGTATCTGTGTAGAGCATTCAATAGAAGGAGAAATAAAAGATTGGATTAGATTAAGTTTAGATGACTCAAAAAACCAAAATATTTATCCTGCACAAAAATGCAATGGAAAAAACAAACAATGGGTAGGACCTGAATTAGAACTTACTTGGATTAAAAATGCTTTTGTAACAATAAGAGTTCCAAGAAATGCTGAACCAGGAAACTATACAGCAACAATAAATAATATTGCCTGTTCACCTGTTGAAAAGAAAAGTGGAATAGGAGCAAATATATGCAATAGCGGTCCAACAGAAATAGAAGTGGAAGTTATATGAAAAAAATAATACTATTTTTATTGATAATAGCTTTGTTATCTACTGTAATAATTGCATCAGAATCAATGATAGAAAAAGAAAGACCAACTAAAACAAAAGACTTAGAAACAAAGGCAATAGAGAAAGAAAACAATACTAAACTGATAAAAATTTATAAAAAACAGTTTAAAGATTTAAAGAAGTTCAACAACTACAAGCAGTATGATGATATAACAATAATGAATGTAACAATGAAGCAAGGAAAAACAGAAAGCTATGCAAGGATTATAACGAATACAAAAAAATTCAATGAGGTGTTAAAATAAAAATGGCAGAATACATAAAAGGACAACCAATAGAACAACAACAGCAACCCCAAGACTTACAGTTAGACCCCACTATGATGGCAGACCCATTAATGAATGCACAAATGAACGCAAATGCACAAAACCTGGCATTGCAAAAAGAATACTTAGAAGTGTTGAAACACTACACAGAGGATGATACAATACCAGACGCGGTGAAGAAATCAAGATGGGCTATATTCGGAAAGAACATTGCATTAACTTTCTTGGAAGAAAAAGATTTGCCAGTTATTGATATGTATAGCCATATATTGAGAATAGACGCATTGATGGGACAGCCACAGCACAAGATGACATTCGAGCAATCCCATATATTAGACCAGGAACAGATGTTTTTATATACCCAAGCAAAGAGAGCAATAGGAACACATCAGGGAAAGGTAAATGAAAGGACATTGCAAGTAACACAAATAGGACAGCAAATAAGCACACAGACAGTAGGACAGCAAAGCAAAGGAAGTATGTTTCAGAAATTAAGAAGTTTATTATAATCTCATGGAGGTGAGAAAATGGCATTAGTAATAGAAATTTTACCAACTAAGTTAAGTAAATGTAAAACATTAAATGATAAGATATTATATTTTGATGTATTTCTTACGATAATGGCATTTGGTTTTATGTCTTTAATGTTTATGTTTTCTGGGTTAATAATGTCAGTTAATACATTACAACATTATGGTAATAGTGATATAGCTGATAAAATATTTTATACAATGATGATTTTTGCAATTTTATTATTAATTCCAATGTTAATGGCATTTATAAAAATAAGGAGAGTGAAATAAAATGGCCGTCGTTGATGCAAATGCCTGTTTAGCAGCAGGAGATTGTTTAATAATAACAAACAACCAATATTATATTTTTATTGCAGTATTTGTATTGATGTGTATATTTTTAATAAGTCTATTTTTGATTTCATTCTTTACACCGGCAATAATATTCTTAAAGGCAAAACTAAAGAAATCCTCATTAATATATTCAACAGGCAGGGGACAGGTTGGACAGTTCTTAGTAGCGTCTGGAAAGTTTCAGGGTATAGCAGATGTTCCAAAAGTAGGGCCATTCATAATAACAGAGAACTCACATACATTAGAGAAGAAAAGTAAAGTTCCATTATATCTTGCGTTTGGAGAGTTTGCAGCTACATTGCCTTTGAGTTTCCCATACTTAGTCCAGAAACTAAGAAAGAAAGGATATAAGATAACAAACATAGAAGACTTGGCAGAATTAGCAGGAATGGAATTTGATGAAGTTAAACATATATGGAAAGTAATAGAGGATTCAACAGAAGAACAAACAAAGATAAGAAACGAATTAGAGATAGACATAAGGCCATACGAAACAATACAGATACACAACTTGGCTAATATGTTTCCATTCAACATAACTCCTGCATTGGTGGAAAGCAAGACGCAGCACATGATTGGACTAAAACAGTTTATGTTCAATAAGATGACACCGCAGTTTGTAATGATGTTCTTGATGATTATGATAGGAACAGCATTGGCAGCAATAATCTTATGGAAGTTCATGGGACCAGGTGCAGCACAACAAGCAGTACAGGGTGGAACAACAACAATAATAGAAAGAGTCGTAACACAAGTAAATTTGACAGGATAAAACGGAGGTAAATGAAAATGGGAAAAGAAATAAATCATAAATGTTGTATATGTGAACTTACACAAGATGAATTACTTAAATATGGTGGAGCAATGATGTTAGCTGTATTTCCTACAGATGCAGATGGAACTACAAAAGGCAAACCACAACCACTATGTAAAAGATGTTGGAAGAAGTTTATAAACGAATAATCAAGAAAAATAAATGCCACAACTATCAAGACAGGAAATAGAAAGCCATTCCTCTGGTTTAACTAATTTGAGGATAAGCAACATAATGAAAGTAGTAAGTATAGCAGAAATGGAGGCAAACAACGCAATACCAGTAACAGTGCAACACGCAGTTTCATACCATTCAGCAGTATTGACATTGTACTTTGAGACAAGTGAAGCATACGACACAAATGTAAACAAAGACAAAATAAACAAAGAGATACAGAAATGCTTTCTACTAGGAGAGAAACTATCTTTCTACATGAGATACAGTGCAGCAACAAGACAGATAACAGTAGAACAGTCTATAATGAATTCAAAGAAATGGAGATTCCTGATGCACAAGGGTTTGCAGAATTTAAACTATTTTTTCAGGTTCGGACAGCATGACCCAAAAGGAATAAAACAAGCATTGGAATTATTCAAACAGTCAGAAATAAATACAAAAAGAATCGAGGTAGAAAAAAATGATAAAATATCTGGACACGATAAGCAACTTCCAGACGAAGTTAAGGAACAATCCTGAACTGATGCCAAGTTCAGTAAACACATACATAAAACTAATGACAGAGATGACAAACAAATACGGCATAGACCCAAGCATAGAGCAGTTAAACGAATTTATTACAATAAAATCAAGAAAAAGACAGGGACACACCACAAAGGCAGCAATAAGATATTACCTGGATTTTAGGTGGAGAAACAACCTATACCCACAATTAGTAAAAGCAAGAACAAGACCAACAATAAGGAAAAAAACATTTCTAAACAGGACACAGGCAATAGACATAATAGATTCAATAGAAAAACAAGAACATCAATTAGTGGCAAAGATGCAGTACTTTACAGGAGCAAGAGCAAGTGAAATAATATCAATAAAGAAATCAAACATAGTTCAGGAATCAGAATACAAAAGAATAAGAATAGACATTGTGGGAAAAGGAGACAGGTTTGACCCGATATATTTGACAGACAACCTATGGACAAAGATACAGCCATTAATGATAAAAGAAAGTGCATACTTGTTTTTAAAAGACGAAAAGAAAATATTGACAGAAGAAAGATTAAGAACAATGATTGAGTCATACTATAAAAGATATTACCAGAGTTTAAAGAATGCTGCAAAGAATAATGGATTTAATATTGCAACTCACGATTGGAGAAGAAGTTTTGCACAGTCATTGAAAGACGACAACATAGACACCCACGACATACAAAAAGCATTAAAGCACAAGAGCATAGACACAACAGAAAAATACTTCAAGGATGATTCAGAAAAAGTATCAAAGACAATGTTGAGGCATCAGCATGGAATCTAATCCACCAATAAAAAGAACAATAAGAAAAGGAAAAAAAATATATGAACTCAAAGACAAGAAAGGCGGTAACATGAAATTAATATTAAAACATCCACTAACAAAGTTAGCAAGGAAAATGAGGGATATGCTTTTTATGAGGACAAAGAGACAATGAAACACCTAAGCCAAGAAACAAAAGAAATAATAAACAATTCAGCATACAAAAGAATATACAAAAATATAATTATAATAAGAGATAACATAGTAAAGAAAAACAAAGACTTGCTAAACAATGGAAAAACGCATGATTACCAGTGCAACTGCAATATACTTAAAGGCATTGATTTATCATTAAATAAATTACCAAAACCCTAATCTCATGGAGGTGAGAAAATTGAATTATAAAAAGTACATTACAGAAAAAAACCTATTATATTTCTTTATTGGATTGTTATTGATAACTACCGTCTTAGATATTTACACTGCCTTTTCAAGTCCATTGTTTGAAATAGCAGAAATGAATCCAATCTATATGCTTACAGGAAGTAAAGCACCATTATTGATTCTGACCGTAATAATAACTTTATGGATAATAAAAAACATAAGCAAAAGCATTTCAATATTCAAGATATTTTTATTTACTTTGATGACAATATACTTAACAGTAGGACATTCTGTAGGTATGTATTCAAACATTATGGCAACACAGCAATACGAAAAAACCATTGACCAAGAAAAAAAAGAAGAACTCATACAAGAGTATAAAGAATATGACAATAAAGATAAGTTTATAGGATACTCAATAGTAGTAGGCATAGTAATGGCAGTACCAGTATTTTTATCAATGATTGCGTTCATTGTTTCAATGCACTTCTACAACAAAAGAAAACCACAGAGAGACAAAATCACAGATGAAATATATAAGCTATCCAGTAAGTTAAAAGTAAAGTAACATAATCCCACCATCTAAAGATGGGGGCTTTTAAAGAAAATGGAAGAAAATTTAGAAGAACAGGAATCATGTAAAGTATTGAATCTAATTGATTCTTGTAAACATAAAGATTGTAAATGGTATGATAAGCCTTGCGTTGATTGTAAATATAATCCAAGTAGATATTATAAAACAGAACCAGTTGATAGATATGAAGAGGTGAGTGGCAATTCCTCCCATAACTAAAGTTAAGGGTATCCTTGCCACACGGTTATGAAAAAAGAAGATTTAATACTATTGATATTAGCAATCATTGTTTCAATTATTATATTAGTAGTTGGAGCATTAATTGGAATACCAGTAATAGAACAATCTAATATGTATCTTCAATGTTGTAATGGAACACCATGCACAGATACTTATTATGATATAGAAACAAACTTATGTCATTTAACTTTATGTGAAAACAACCCAATGTTTAATCAAGATGATTGTACTTATGAGGGTGCAAATATAACTAATGGAACTATGATATGAAAATAAAATGAGCCAATCAAGTGTATTGCAACTACTAAAAAAACATCCAGACAGATGGTTTACAGTAAAACAAATAGCCAAGTCATTAAATCAAAACCAACCTTCAATAAATAATAATTTAAGAAAATTAAAACATTGGAACTTAATAGAATACGATAGGCAATTTAGGGGGTTAATGAAATACAAGCATAAAAAATGAACAAAATAATAATCATAGCAGGAGTATTGGTTTTCGGAGTGGGAATGCTAACGTGGATAATGTTAGAGATTAGAAAAGACCCAGACCAATTCAACAAACCAATAAAGGTTGGAAGCAAAAAATGGTTAAGGAAACAAAGGTGAATAAACAATGAAATATGAAGAAGTGTTATTCAGTTTACATATAAATAAAAAACTCAATGAGAAAGGTTATAGTGATTATGTTGGTATATTAAGAAGAGAAGTTATTGATTTAAAACAAAAGATAATAGATTTGGAGAATGAACTACAATATAAAAAAGGTGAGAAACAATGAAAGAAAAGTTATTGAAAGCAATACCATACATATTGATAATAGGAGCATTGGCATTTACATTATACGCTACCATTGAGTTACAGCAATCAGAGAACAAATGCAACACCCATCTTATAGAGCAGTACAGCAGATTCAAGGATGATGCTTGTGAGATTTGCACAGGGACAGACTACGACCCAAACCTATTAAACTTCACAACCAAATTAGAATGAAACCAAATAAGATTCTTTTAATAATCTTAATATCAGTTTTCCTTTTCAATGTATTTCTTATTGTAAAAAACCCAGACTGCCCCCACCATGTTGATTACATTCAATACGAAAAATCAATTAACAACTTCTACGAAAAAAGAATCATAGATGACAACGTAAACGGGAAATACATCTACACTTACTTAATGGCAATACTTTTGACACCATTCAAATATCTAGGATTCAGTATATACAACAGCATGGTTTTCATTACAGGAATATTCCAATTACTAATTATCTATTTATTCTACAAGTACACCAAATCAATAATGAAAACCTTATTGATGATCACAACCCTAACCTTCCTTACATTCATAGGCCAACCAGATACAATAATGATGGCAACCATTCCATTACTTTTATTCTTCATCTACAGGGATAAACCATATTCAGAGTTCCTCATAATGTCAGCGAGTTTCATAAGATTAGACTTCGCTATATACTACTTGTTCTCAAAGAGAAAGAAAACAACATTGATACCAATATCAATTACCTTTCTTCAATGGCTAAATGGAAGATTCTTTATTGATTCGGATATAGGATTGAACACAATACCACTAACAACAATAGCAATCTTCATTATGAGTTTTGGATTATATATATTGCTCTTTACATACTTAGCCAAACCAATCAAAAACAACTATGACCACATTATCCATGCAGCAATAATAATCTTCCTAATCTTCTTTTTAAAGTACCCATCCCAAAAGGTATTCTTTGTTCCAGTAATCCTGGCCTTTATGATTTATGACTTCAACTTCAGGAAACTGAAAAGAAACGTAATGATTGGATTGGTAACCACATTGATAACCATAAACATTGTTATGGGTTTTTATGCAGATATGAACAGGGCCAACCTATGTACTCCCAGAGCTTACTACGAATACTCATTGAACTACGAAGAAAGCATATACTTCGGAACACTACAACCTTACCTGGATTACTACAACAGACCAATGGATGAACCATATCAATACCAGGTAACTATGGATTGCAAGGATGCTGAACACTACTTCTACGCAGAGGATTGGAGAAACCCAATGCTGTTATTCAAACCTGGTAAGCTATGTTTAGAACCTTAATGAGAACCCATAGGATTAAGTTCTACATATCATACGTTCTTTTCTGGACATTCTTTTTTTCCAATAGTATTTTTTAGACTTTCAAGTAAGAAGTTCTCTCTATGGGAACGCATTGAACCCCTATCTATAGTTCCACACCAAGTAAAACCACGTTTTGAATTAATCTATAAGTTCTATTTGAAACTAGGAGAAAACAATACTTTTCTCCTTTTACCCTTAGATAAGAAAGTTTAAATGATACTTTCCTATATTATATATCTATAATATGTTAGTTTTAATGTTAATATTTGGGATGTAGACTTACTCTTGGAGAGAGTTCGATTACTTTCAGTATAGACAATAAATAAAAAGACTAGTCTTTATAAAGGGTATATACTGTAGACTATACTTCTAACGAAGGTATTATATATGAGTGTGTGTATAGTGTGTGTGAGGTAATCAAAAATGAAATGTCCAAATTGTAATACAGAGAACGGCTATCCAAGATTTGAAACAAAAGAATGGGTGTGCAGAAAATGTGGAAAGATAAGTCCCTTTAAAATTATTGAAAAACTAAACCAAGAAACCCCAAATAAACAACCCCAACAAAAAGAGGAAACTACTCCAGGACCTAAAGAGGTGAAAGAAGAATGAGAAAAACAAAAAAAGATTTAGAGTTAGAAATTAAGGAATTAAAGGAAATAGATGAAAGATGTAGTGACTTAGATAGAGAAGCAGGAGAATTAAAAGAAGAAAACAAAACACTTCGAGAAGAGATTAAGAATTCCATTATTAAAGATAATAACTTCTTGAGAGGAATGGTATTACATTTAACAAGTAAACCAGTAACTCATTTAATAAAACCTGGTGAAAAAGTAAGAGAATGGAAATCAGCAAAACATATAACAACAAAAAGAATTTCCGACCAAGTCGAATATGATAGAGGGATGTATTAAAATGAATCCCCAACTAATGAATAAGTTAGTTAATGAAAGAATAACCAAATGCAAAGAAGGCCATCTATATGTAGATACTTACAGAGGCATAGCAAATGGCTATACTACAGCAGGAAAATTACATTCTTCAATTCTAAGTAAACCAACCCAGAAGGACAAAGAAATCATTAAGTCACCCAATACAACTTCTGATAGTGCAGACATACCTTCTGGGTTTTCTGATGTTTTAAAACAATGCGGAGTTGATGAAGTATGAGTAATAATGGTGTAATTGAAGCTGTAATTAGTATAATATTTCTTGCATTAGGTTTTGTTCTTGCTGGAATTATTTTTCAATGGGGCAACTTTGATGATGCAAAAGAGTTAGCCCAGGCAATATGCGAAGAAGAATACAACATGGATTACAAAAGCTACAACAATAAAGAACTAAAATGCAAACCTAAAGAAACAAAGAATGAAACATTATATGATGGTATTGTTATACAAGTAGGAGGTGGATGAAATGGGATTAATGTTTGCTAATGATGTACCAATATGGATAATTGCTCTATTGACTTTTGCTATTTTATTGATTGGTTCTATGATAGGTATGGCTTTTGATAATAACGATATTTTATTAGCAGGTGCTATTTGTGATGAAAGATATGGAACAGAATTTCTAAGATTTGAATATGAATGTAAGGGATTTCAATTATCGTGTCCTATTGAGGAAATAATATGTAAACAACCAATAACAAAAAAAGAGAAATATGATGGTCTAGTTGTAAGGGTAGGAGGTGGATGATGGTGAGTAAACTAGCTATTCTTTTTGGGATAGTGATTGTATTAATAATATATCTTATTCCATCAGTAGTACATTATGAAAACGAGTTAGATAGGGCTTGTCAGGATTTAGGATTCAAAACACAATCATATAAAATGCAAATGCAATATTGTGAAGATACAGAAGGAAATTTATATTATGTTAAGTTTGATTGTAAGAATTGGTTTTGGCAAGAATGTACTGGGAAATTAATATCAATCGGAAAAGCAAGAACAACTTAACGAGGTAAAAAATGAAAACAAAAATAGAAGAACATCATCATTGGCATTTAGATATAATGCTAAGAGAATTATTTATTGGAGTAATGATATTAATTACAGTATTAACAATGATTAGAATAATAGATGATGCAAGTTCTCGTAATGAGGATATGTATAAAGAATGTTTAGACGCTTGTACCAAAAAACCAACATCATGGAATCAAAACCCACAAATCATTAACTATGGTTATGATAGAGTTGAATGCGTAAGAGTTTGCAACTCATTCCATTATAGTCTAACCAGAACAACCCAGACGAGGTGAGAAAAACAAAATGGAAATAATGACTTTTATGTTTTTAAATTTAATATTAGCAGGGTCTATAATATTTAGTTTTTTAATTATACTAGGACAATAAAAAATGAACAAAATAATAAAGAATTTCAAAGAGAAAAAGTTTTTTATTTTATTTGCTATTTTGGTTTCTTGGATTGTATTATTCTTTACTAATACTTTAGATATAATTAGTATGATGGGAACATTTCTTTTAACTCCAATTCTTTATATTGGACTATCAATATTATTAGATAAACCTAACGAGGTGAGAAAAACAAAATGCCAGTAAATCTATTAAAGTATGGAATAGCTTTAATTGCAACAGCAGTGATTCTTTATTTTAGTGCAAGACTAATATTGACAAAACTAAAGAAAGCAGGGATAATAAAAGGGAAACAATGGAAAGAAATCGAAGAAGAAAAGCCACCATTGGAATAATTATTTTATTGTTGTTGTTAATCGTATCTTGCGACGTTAGAGGACAACCAAGAGAACAATATTGCAGAGAGCAAGGCTATGCTTCATTTAAATGGGTAGCACCTCTTTTCAGTAATTTTGATTTTTATTGTTTAGGACCAGGACAAAGATTAGTAACAGAAGAAGAGTTTAAGGAGTGGGAGGAAAGATGAACCTTAAAGATTTTAAATGGGAAGATGATAATAATGTTACTATATATTTTGATAATGACTATATGTCTTTGACTCTAGATAATATACCTCATTTTGTTAATTTTCTTAAAGGTAATAAGGGTGGTTTTTATCTTATTATGAATAATAACAATCACCCCTGGGTTGCAATCAATAGAGATAAAATTAAGTATGTAAATTTCAAAGAAGATAAAAAATAAAATGCCAACACTAACACCAGAACTATTAAGTAACTCATTAATCGTAATGGGAATAGCATACATAGTAATGGCAGTACTCTACATCTATACTTTATATCTGAATTGGAAGCAAAGCAAAGTAAAAGAAGAAATGATTAAGTTGAATGAGACCGTTAATAAGATATTGAAAATACTGGAGAAGAAATGAAAATCGGAACTGTCTGGATAGCAATTATATTATTAACAATCATATCTGGAATAGGATTATTTTGGTATAGTGGAACAATAGAAAAGAAAATTGAAATAGTAGAATGCTATGATAATGAATATAATGAAATCATTGGTTTAGAATGCGAAGAAGAAAGTTATGTTCATTTAAAAGATACACTTATTATGATTTCACTTTCAATTATTTTCGTAGTAGGTTTTGTGTTTTCAGTATTCATTGCTCTTATAATACCAAACAATTTTAATGAGGAATGGTAAAATGACATACAAACACACTAACTTTTTCCAGGACATAATCTTATTGAAAGCAAAAGGACAATGCGAGAAATGCAGCTTTGCAATAATAACAACCTGGTTTGGAATAATGTTATTTATTGTTTTTATAATACGGGTGATACTGGGAAAATGAAATCAGAAACAGCAATGACAATAGCATTCCTACCAATACTTATACCAGTTATAATATTACTTATCTATATATATTCACAAATATTTTTTGAAGGAATTACAAAATATCCAATTCAATTTTTTATTAGTATTGGATTAGTTATTTGGATGCTTTATTGGATTAAGAAATCAATAGATTTAGAATAAAATGAAATACAATCAAGGAGACTACAATTTATACATTGCAATAATATGAAAAAAAAAGATGTCAAAGAATTATTCAAATGGATATGGGAAACAAGACCAAAAGATTTAGAAGAACAAATTAAAGATTATGAAAAAATAATGAAATTAGAAACATATTAAAAAAACTTATCGAGGTGAAAAACAAAAATGGAAAAAGAAGTAGCATATGATTTCGGAACAGGATTTGTTGTTTTGGCTTTTAGCGGAGCAGCAGTAGGGACAACTGGATTTATACTATACCAGTTATTTAAATTGACATCTCTCTATGAGATTTTGACAACAATACACTTTTCTTTAATCGGAACAGTAGTAGTACTATTCGGATTTTTATTAACAGTATTTACTGGAAGAATGGTAAACAGGATACTCCAAAGCAAAGGAGTGAAGATATACTAAGAGGAGAAAATGGGATTCATAATAGATTACAAATTATCTTAGGAGTACTATTTACTTTAGGAGGAACAAGAAGTTCAAGTAGTGAAGACGAAGGTGATGACGAACCATTAGATAAAGCAAGATATACAGACATGGAAACTCTCAACAAAAAAGAAGAAAAGTTTAAGAAAGATTATTATAAGGAAGAACCAGATTATGACGATGCAAAGCAAAGCAGATTTAAGTCATGGTTTAAAAGAAAAGGAGATGATAAATAATGAAACCAAAAACAATGTTATACCACGAAGATTGGGTATTAAAAAAAAGAATTGAAGAAAGCAGTAAAGAAGAGATATACAATTATGTAAAAAAAAGAGATAAAACATTTTTTGCATTGGGTTTAGTTTTTTTATTAGGATTCGTAGTAATGGTGGGCTTCATGGCTTACTTAGAATCAAATGACCAAACTACAATATCACAAGACACAGCAGTTGTTCTTGGAGAAAACCTATGCAAAAGTCTAGGACAAGGAGAACTAATTAACTTACAGAGATTCATGGATGAAGAAAGAATAAATCTTTACTGCGAAAACAAGACAATAATATTATATCCATTGAGTTAAAGAACTATGAACATACCTATGAATATACATAAAAC
>SDBV01003905.1_pt1 | contig 21661 bp, 23 predicted proteins | sample 2277081 | NCBI WGS metagenome assembly SDBV01 (sample SAMN10402039, study PRJNA504765) | marine sediment metagenome | isolation source: marine sediment core GS10_PC15, 223 cmbsf | place: Arctic Ocean: Southern Knipovich Ridge | collected 2010 | reverse complement strand
CTTCAAAATGACTTGATATTGGCTCAGGGAATAACAACCCATGTAGGCTCTGTAACTCGTAGGTTTTCATGACTATGAAGCTAAACTATTTTTCCAACACCTCAAAATGAGATTTAGCCGTTTTTTTGCCTGTCTGTAGGCTTCAATTGAATCGTTCAGGTTGAGTTTGTTGACATCCTCTAAAAATATAGCATTGGCATGACCAGGAGGCATGTCCCGTGTAATTTCTGAACCATTAATAATGATCAGATCATTACCCTCTCCAGCTTCTAAAGCCACTTGAAAACTCCTATTCCGGTCTGGATGAGGAATATCGGATTTATGCGGTTGATACTCTATATGATCTGTAATGGAAATCGCATCAAGACCATCTTTTATCGCTTCCTGCACTCTGATGTTTGGCCAGACACTTCCATCCGAAAATACGGAATGTTGGTGAAAGTCGCATTTGAGGGTTTGATAACCGGGTATATCCGGGAATTCAATAATTCGTTCGTCAGCCAATTTTTGAATATCCTGACTGTAAACAATAACAGAAAACATGACGAGTAAAAATGTAGTAGTTAGTTTCATTTTGTTATAGTTAATTTCCCAAACACTAGTTATCAAATCAATTAATCTCCCTAATCCTGATATTGCGAAAGTAAACCGGTGCACCGGCATGTTTGCCCTGGAAACCTATTTTTCCTTTGGTAGGCAAATCTGCTGGTGCATTTGACAACCACTCTGGCGCTTTGCTTCGATCGGGATTTACTTTGGCGTCTGTGTATTTAGTCAAATCAATTTGGTTTACTTGTTCACCATTAAGCAATACATAGATCATATTGTCGATGCAGGTAATGGTGTATCTGTTCCATTCGCCAGGTTTTTTCACTACCGATTTTGTAGCAGGTTTGCGTCCGAAGATTGCTCCGCATTGCCAGCTCTTAGGGCTACTAGCCCATTTTTCGTTATGATCGTCGGCGATCTGTACTTCCACCGAATTCGGAATCCAATCTTCAAGTTTTGAACAGTAAACCACAACACCACTATTGGTGCCATCGGCATTTTTAAATTCCAGATCGATGGTGAAATTGTCATAATCTTTCTCAGTCCATAAAAACTGGTCTTCGGTTGCGGTAAATTCCCCGTTTTCATATGACCATATGCCTTCCGGGAATATGGCATTGGAAAGATTAGCGTTGAAGAGTTCATGCCATGATGCAGAATTCGGATGTTCAGTTAATGGATATGTTGTCTGACTTTCGCAAGACATTGAGATGAAGACAACAAACAATATGGGAAGGGGGAATCTATGTACAAATTTCATATGAATTGAATTTAAAAATTTAAAGTTGGCTAAAGATATTAGTTGATAAATAAAATTCCAATATGGATGAATTTCGCAGATATTCAAATGATCTTTTATAATGTTTCCATAAGAAATCAGGTTCAAGATAGAGTTTTTTTATATGGAAACGCTCCCATAGCGCTATCAATCAAAAAATTGTGCCGTGGTAGTGCTCCCATGGTACTTTTTTTCAAAAAGTTGTGCAGTGGAAGGGCTCCCATAGCGCTTTTTTTTCAGAAAGATGGTCATGGTAGGGCTCCCATAGTGCTTTCTTTCAAAAGGAAGGTCATGGTAGTGCTCCCCTCGTGTTTCTTTCAAAAAGATGTGAAAACATAGTATTTATTTCAAAAGAATGTCGCATACTAGCGTTCTCATAGTGCTTTTTTTAAATGGAAGTCACCTTTTTTTATTTAGAGTTAGCTTAACATTTAATTTCAACATATCTCAGAGTCCCATAGCTGGTGACTGAAGCAGGAGTAAACGACATCGTTTACATGGGGGAAGCCTTATCGACTTCACTAGCAAACGGGGTCAAACAATCTATCCACACCTGGCCTAAATGAGCGAATTCAGTGATTGTGGACACCAAATATCGAGATGAAAAATCCCATCACCTGTGACACAGCCTTGCAACACAGGTGACGCAGCGATGTAACACAGGTGATGGAGCGATCTAACACAGGTGATGTAACGACCTAACACAGGTGATGTAACGATCTAACACAGGTGATGCTTGAAAAGGGGCGTTTTGGCGTACATTTTAGTCGGCGCGTTGCGGACGTAGCATATCCAATGCATCAAAATTTTATCGATTTCATACCAGTTCCTTCAGCAAGGGCTTTGGCGCTGGTCGTTTACCATAAAAATAGTCGTCCATATGTACTGCGATGTAGCGGAAAAAATTTGATCGGCTGATTCCCCAACGGATAAATTTGTGTAACGAGTGGTCTGGATGCGAGTACGGGCAAACCGCCATGCAGCGACCACAGTCGGTTCCTGCCTTGCACCAGAAAGTGAAACAGGATTCCGAATCAATTTTCCACCGTTTCAACCCATTGACTAGAGTGGGATCCCCTTTCTGAATCGATTGGCTGGGGCAACAATCCGCACATTTTTTGCACATCCTACAAAAATCAATCACAGAATGTTGTTTGATGTATTCATCTGGTAACAACTCCATATATGTAGTGACTACTGCAATACGAACCCTTGGACCATGTTTGTCAGTCATCAATATTCCCATACGGCCAATTTCACCCAATCCTGCATCACGTGCTACCAATGGGCAAATAAGCTGGTAATTCCCGTCAATATGGGCACGGGCATCATGTCCCATGTTCCTTATCAATTCTGCTAGCTGAGTAGCTATTTTTCCTGCGTTCAAATATTGTTTGGCAGATTCCACCACTATTGCGGCTTGAGGCGCTGCCATCACCATTTCATGATTCATTTCTACGGTAAAGGCAATGGCAAAGCGATGTTTATTTTCAATAAGGTTTCCATATTCATCACCCCGGTCTTTGTGCGAATAGAAATGATAAGGTTTGGTAATAGTTATTCCGACATCCAACGCACCCAGGTCAATAGCATGCCTTTTGATGATTTCGGTAAGCGCTTTCACATCCAATTTTGTTTTTTCGGGATTCACAGTTCCTTTGATGTATTGGTGGATGTTACTTATCTCAGAAAAGTACTCATCAGCAATCCGAAACGCTTTTTCATTGTAATAGGCTGATTTTGGAGATAATAGTCCTGGCTCTCTCCGAAAAGCATTGTCCAATGGTTCGCGTTCGGGATATTTCTTATAATAGCTTGTATATTTTTTACTGCCTGGGACTAACTCCTTTCTGGAAAACATGATATCCCGTTCATCGTGCTTTTCTTTAGGTTGTGTATCCGTATAATCAGGATCATTCCGGAAATGGTAGAGGAATAATATTGCGAAAGCAAAAGGAATTGAAAGAGTGATGTAAAGTGCAATTTTTGAATGAATGACGAAAATGAGTATACCAGCGATTAATAGGGTTATTGATAGGAATATAGCTTTTTGCGCGGCCATCTTTCCCCCTTCCTTTTCGAACATGAAACCAAGATAAAGGAACAGGAAAAAAGTCAGCACAGATACTGCGAGCAACAGTAAAAATAAGATATCAGTCAATGGCTTTTTTGTACTATTGATTAATCCATGAAAAGTACATCATTTGAGTTTAAATGCCTACATTTTGGTCAAAAGACAGGGTTTATCCGGGTTGCTCCACCTCAAAGTCACCAGTTTTGGGACTCTGAGGTCACAAAGGACATTGAAGTTTCACTCATCCAGATAAAAATCCCCATACAAATTTAAGCGCTCCAGGCATTCCAATACACTCCAACTGTTCAAATCAGGTTTCCAGTTTACCTGTTCGATGGGCAATGATTTGTACCCTTTGGCCTGAATAATAATCTCTTGTGTGCGGGACAGTAAGTCTGTGATCAGCTTTGCTTGTTCGATTTTCATTTAGTTCCAGCCGGAATCCGGTAAAATCCAAAATATAATTACATAAAAAAAGACAGGATAGCTACCCCATCTTTTTAATGGCCGATGTTGTTATTTTTGACTCCATGGAGGAGCAATGTCATTCATCCTGCTATAAGCGATCAATTGCCCGAGGTGTTCATTACAATGCGACAGGGCAATAAGCACGGCCGTTGTTGTCGTGTAATCACCCGGAAATGGAAATTCTACTTTATTCGCCAAAGCATCGTCATTCACATTTTTGATAGCCTCAGTAATTAAATCTGCCGATTGTTTTAGGGCTGGAGTGATATCTCCTTTTGTTTTCAGATCCTGCTCCAGGGTTTCCATATTTACACCATCCGGAAGTGTCGCCCCAAGTTTTGCAGCAAAGAAATAGTTAGCTGAGATGACATGATAAAATACACCCGAAAATGACCTGACGCCTTCTTCCGGGCTCCAATCATATTTATCAGCAGGTACGGCTTCGGCCAGCTGCATAATTTTTCCTACAGTTTGGGTGAGCATTCCTGCGCTTTCATTTTGAAATTGTTTTTGCGCAAATGTTGAGGCGCTTACAAAAAGCGCGCAGATAAATAGCATTCGTCTCATGCGGTTAATGGTTAAATGTTTGAAATCATATATATAGAAATTGTAAACGACGTGATTTAATAAAGAATAAATTGTAAAAATGTCTTTGACCGAACATTTGAACCTTTTGCCATTTCGTTTTGGTGCGATTGGTGAGTTGCAAAGGGAGGGTAAATATTTGCTTGATTTCATGGAGGCATCATTTTTATACTGCCGATTTAGTTATATATTTTTTGGTTCTACCCTGAATTTAATGGAAGATCATAAATAATGTCAGAAGTCGGAAGACCGCATCGCCTTTGGCAACCGAAGGGAGACCGAAGCTAAAATGAGTAAAAAGTCCAAAGCTGGTTTACGAAACATTAATAGTTGTTTTTCAGGAAGTCTTTTCTTCTGAATCCTGACTTTGGTCTTCCGTCTCTTACATCAAATGTTTCCATTAAAATAACAGAACCCATTTTTTCTTATCGGCCACGGCATTATAACATCCATAGTTATATTTTGTTGGCACTTGAGATCTATGAAACCTTCCATTAGTCTTGATTTTAATAAGAAATTGCTTCTTCAGTAAATAGTGTTCGCAATAGAGAAACAAAATCTGTTCACTCATCATCGATTTCACAACATTCATTTTAATTCAATTCAAAACCACTTATTTTTTATGAATATTTGTGAAAATAATTGTCATGAAAAAGAAAGTACTTATCATATCTATTGCACTTGCTTTGGTCGCAATTTTGGTTATTTCATTTACGATGAATAAATCAAAAAGTAATCAGGAAATTCTTTTCAAGCTTAAGAGTGGGCCTTTCGAAATTACAGTGGTAAATTCAGGAGAGCTGGAAGCAAAAAATTCTGTACCAATAATGGGGCCGGACAGATTAGTAGCTGCGCGACTCTGGGCCGTAAAGATCGAAGATATTGTTGAGGAGGGAACTATTGTACAGAAAGGCGATTATGTAGCGACATTGGATAGAACGGAAATCGGGGAACGTATCCGAAATGAAGAGCTTGACTGTGAAGAAAGTATTAATAATTTTGAGAGTACACAGATCGATACAGCCCTTGATCTTCGTGGCAGGCGAGATGAACTCAAGAAAAAGTTATTAAATGTCCAACGAAAAAAATTGGAACTTAGAAATTCACAATATGAGCCACCGGCAACCATTCAACAAGTTGAGCTGACGCTTCAAGAAGCAGAAATGGATTATGATTTGGCCAGGGAAGATTATATCCTTCGCAAAGAAAAAGCTACTACATCCATGAGGCGCAGACAAATTGATCTGATTGATGACCGGCAAGACCTACAGGTATTGACCGGTTTGTATGATAAGTTTGTGATTTACGCTCCGGAAAACGGCATGGTGATTTATCGGAAAGATCGAGGTAACAAGGTTAAAAAAGGGTCATCAATAAGCGCTCGAAATCCAGTGGTGGCTACTTTGCCGGATCTCTCCAAAATGCTTTCCAGATGCTATGTAAATGAAGTAGACATACGTTTAATAAAAATTGACCAGGAAGTGAGAATTGGGATTGATGCTTTTCCTGAAAAGCAGTTGACGGGAAAAATCAGGAATATAGCCAATGTAGGGGAATCACTTCCATTTGGTGGCGCTAAGGTATTTGAAGTTGAGGTTGAAATCAATGAAACAGATATGGATCTGAAACCTGGCATGACTAGCAGCAATGAAATCATAGTAATGCAAAACACCGGGATTTTAGCTTTGCCTTTGGAATGCCTCCACAGTAGAGGTGATTCTTTGAGTTATGTATACCTGAGAAATGGCATGCAAACAATTAAAAGTGAAATACGTGTCGGCCAATCGAACAGCAATAAAATTATAGTTGAAAATGGATTAAGAGAGGGAGATCAGGTTCTTTTGAACCTACCATCAAACTCTGCGGATCTGAAGTTTCAATATCTCCAGTAAGTCATGCGATATACAATTTTCATAATACTGATTCTTCTTTTTATTTCGAACGAAGTCTTTTCTCAGGAAATGAGGGGATTTCTGTACGGTACTGTCACCCTCAAAAATAGCAAAAGCTATACCGGGCAACTGAGGTGGGATAATAATGCAGGCGCTTGGGATGATTTATTTGAAGCGTATAAAAATGAACCACAGATCCAGGAGCAGATTGACATTCAGGGCTATGAAAAAAATGAAGAGGCATCTGATGAAGTCTTTGAATTTAGCTTCATGAAACTCTGGGAAGATAAAGATTCAAAATCGAGATTTGCCTTCAAGTGCCAGTTTGGTCATATTGATAAAATCACAGATTTCAGGGATAATAAATCTGTTACTGTTTTATTAAAAAATGGCGATAAAATAAAACTGCGTAATAGGGGAAATGATATTGGTAAAGATGTGATTTTGTATCATAATAGCCTTGGAAAATTAGAATTTGATTGGAAAAATATAAGAGAAATAGATTTCAATTCTGCTCCGAGAAATTTGAAAAATTTCCATGGAACAAAGATCTATGGAAAAGTCTTGACCGTTGATGGTTCGTTGGAAGGTTACATTGTTTGGGATTTTGATGAGGAGGCCTTTTACAAAGACATCATCGATGGTTACAATCAAAAGGTAGAATACAAAATCGAGTTTGGAAAGATCACCAGTTTGCGGCCTGAGCGTGAAGGATCAATATTAACCTTAAAGAGTGGGACTGAGTTGTTCATTAGAAATTCTTCAGATGTGAACAAGGATAATGATGGTATATTCATAAAAACAGAAAATTCTGGAATGATCAATTTAAGCTGGTCGAATCTGATTCGAATTGATTTTACGAAGCCAGGTTTTAAGTCGCCCGGATATTCTGATTACGGATCGCCAAAACCACTTTATGGAAAGGTGGAAACCATAGAAGGTCATTCCTTCAAAGGGCGACTCGTTTATGATTTGGATGAAACCTGGGATATTGAAATATTGGATGGCAAAACAAAAGGAACTAAATACTACATCCCGTTCCATCTGATCACAAGCATCACCCCACAAAATTACAATTACAGTCTGGTGGAGCTTACCAATGGTTCATCCATCATGCTTGGCGACGAAGGCGATGTCAACCACCACAATAAAGGTACATTAGTCTGGCTCACCGAATCAAAAACCAGGTATATTCCTTGGAAAAAAATTAAATCCGTAACTTTTGCTTCAAATTAAACCGGAACGACTTTGCGCAGACAACTTATCATAATCACCCTAACCCTCGTATTTCTTCTGTCAGGAGCATGGTTTATGTATCAATCTGAAATGGTAACGATTTATACTATTGCCATGTATTGGGTGATTTGTGTTTTATTCCTGGCCGTGGTTGGAAATTATTTGATTTATCTATGGCTCAATCGCCAGATGCCATGGGAAAATGACGCTTTAAAAAGAATACTTTTTCAGCTCCTATTTAGCGGTATCTATACCCTGATCTGCACCAATCTGTCGTATTATTTGTTTAAGGCAAATTTAACAGATGTGCCGCCGGATGCACAACAAATGACACTCCTCAATGTATATGCCCTGTTTATCATCATTCCTGTTTTCTCTATATTCTTCGGAATATATTTTTTAACTAAATGGAAAAAAGCTACCATTGAAATTGAAGACGCCAAAAAAGAGGCCATAAGATCCGAATTGCTAGCATTAAAAAACCATTTGGACCCACATTTTTTATTCAATAACCTGAATATTCTATCTTCATTGATAGATACAGAAAACGAGTCGGCGCAATCGTTTTTGGAAAAGTTTTCTGACGTTTATCGCTATGTATTGAAAAACAAGGATTCTGAAGTGATAAAGCTGGAAATGGAATTGGAATTTCTGGACGCCTATATTTATCTGATCAACACCCGCTTTGAACATCAATTGGAGGTAAATATTGAAATTGAAACATCTGCGAGGGAACTATTTATTCCAACGCTGACCATTCAAATGCTGGTAGAGAATGCATTGAAGCACAATAAGTTCTCGAGGAAAGATAAACTCAAAATTCATATATCATCTGATTCAGATACATTGGTCATCAGAAATAATTACAATCCAAAAGCATCCAACACCCATGAAAATGGATCGGGATTGAATAATATTGAGAAACGGTATGAAATATTGTCTTCCAGAAAACCAGTTGTGGAGGTTTCAAATCATCTATTTATTGTTAAAATTCCGTTGTTAAAAGTTTATTGAGATGAAGGTAGTAATCGTAGAAGATGAACATCTGGCGGCATCCAAACTGGAAAAAATGATCCTGAAGTACGATCCGGGAATTGAGATACTGGAAAAATTGGAATCGGTGGAAACAACTGTTTCGTGGTTTAAAAATAATAATTCGCCAGACTTGATCTTCCTGGATATTCAGCTCACTGATGGCACCAGCTTTGATATCATCAAAGTAGTAGAATTGAATTGTCCGGTAATATTTACTAGTGCTTATGATCAGTATGCATTGGAAGCCTTCAAGCTACAAAGTATCGATTATCTTATAAAACCCATCAGCCAGGAAAAGCTCGAAAAAGCTATGAAAAAGCTCAAAAAGATGAAAGATAATTTATCTTCCACAAGCGCGGATTTCACTCAAATTTTGAATGCAGTTAAGGGCATCGGTAAGGATTTCAAATCACGCTTTCTGGTAAAATCAGGTAACATACTGAAATCTGTCAACGTGATAGATATAGCATATTTTTATTCGGAGGACAAGCTGGTTTTTATGAAAACTAGCTCCAATCAACGATTTATTGTCAGCGAAACTTTAGACGAGCTGGAAAATATGTTAAATCCATCAGATTTCTTTCGTGTCAACCGTCAATACATTGTCAATTTCAAGGTCATTCAGAAGGTGCATCCACACTTTAACGGAAGGCTAAAAATCGATTTCAATCCCTCGCCTGATGAAGATATTTACATCAGCAACCGTAGGGCCACTCCATTCAAAGAATGGATGGATAAGTAGTTTCTTAGCGAAACTCAGCGTAATTCTTACCTGAGCTAAGGGCTATTACGCAAAGGTACGCAAAGTATCCGCTGAGGTACGCAAAGGGTACACCACGAGATGAAAAATGCTCAAAATTATCCTGAAAGTCTTCGGGAATTAGTGCGATCTAAGCCATTTTAAGTCCTGAGCAATATCCATCCGGTGACGCCGAATAGACCTTGCTACCTACACAATGTAGCTTCGACGAACAAGAATGCATATTCCGGCGCCAAAAAGGCATTCCTGCCCCGGTCGGGATTATGTTTTATACAAAAAATAGACTCCACTCACGAAGCTGATATACATTTTTTTAAAAAGTTGTAGCTCCTATGCCGTAGGGCAGGGGATACGAAGGCGGACAGAATGGAGCCTGCGGTGTCGAACCGACATTGTTGGATACACCAAGTGGGTTCGACGGTACTGCGTCTATCTGTTTTCGCCGGAATGGACTTCCGACGGTGCCGGATTCATATTACATCAGGAAATTGAACCTCCACCGACTCAGAAGGCACCCTACTAAGCATATAGAATTGGTTCATGGCCGTCGGAATCCTGTTTTGCCAAAACAATATGGACGCTGTACCGTCGTGAAGGGTGTACGACACTTTTGCAATTTGTTGATATCTTTAAAAAGTTCACGCAAAAAGCGCAAAGGTATTGCAAAGAACGCAGAACTCTTTTGTTGCTTTGCGTGTTTTATCTTAGCGTTCTCTGCGTGAAACAGCTTTTATTTTCTTTTTTAATAAACTTCCACTTGTGCAAATCTTGTGCTAGCAACTTATTTTGCTGGTATTTTACCAAATTGTCGTACACCCGTCGTGAACACTTAGGGTCTGCTCAAATATAAAGTGCTATGTTGAAAAATAAGTGTGCTGCAGACCTGTCTGCCGAACAGGCAGGTTTGGAATATTTTTTCATGCAAAACCACAACAATAGCCGGGTTATTGTGAGGATTTTGAAAGGGCAACTATTTCGAGGATGTGGTACAATTATACATCATAAATGTAATTTATATTTGAGCAGACCTTAAGATCTATATTTTATCTCTCTGCGTGTTTTGCGCTTCTTATATTTTCTTTGCATGAGATTTTTAAATCATAAAACCAGAAACGGACTGGGGAAAAACCCTGTTTTTTTATATTGAAAATCATGAATCCAAACTAATGATGGATATGCAATTTGTCGTACACCCGTGGTAACTCATATAGATTTTCCGCAAAATGTAGTACACCCTTCTGCATGTCACTATCTTCACCTCCCATAGTATCTATCTGCAATTTTAATCCATTATTCTTGTATGCAAGACAATTATATTTATCTTGCCTAAGAATTTTTCTACGCTGCATAAGGCAGCGTTTAATAAAACCTAATTTCTTTCTTTTAGAAATGGAACAGCCGGACACTCAAATGAAAAGTTATGAAGAAAAGCCAAAAGATAAAGGCTATAAGTAAAAAGGCCGGCAGGAGGTGTTTATGAGTTTTTGGGAATGATGGATAAGGAAGAAATTAATTATTGATGCGATTAATGAATTAGAATTCAGGACATTCTAGTTGGGTTCAGATGATATGTTAGAAACATTATTTATATCTGAATAAGACTAAACAACATAATTAATTTATTCATATTTAAAACCATCATAATTATGCCCAGACTACAGAAACCCGAATCGGCAATTGACCGATTGTCTTTATTAAAGAAATCTACTGAAACTGCGGATAAAGTTCAGGAAGGGGATAAAACCTATCTGACGCCTGCCACCCTCCAACGGATTGCTGACTTTACTCCTCAATTTGAAGCCGGCATGGGTCGGCTTGGAACTTTTAGTAGCCTCAAGCAAAAAGAAATAAGGGAGAAAAACTCGGCCATGTCGGAGTTGCAAACTTATATGAGAGACATATGGGCAGGAAAGCGACGGCACATATATCGCGAAAATCTTCATCTTGAGGTGTTTGCTTATTACCAATTGCCACAAAGTGGCAACAACCCTGATCTCACCCAGGAAGGACAATGGCTTGAAACCGCACAATTTATGATTGAAGGCGAAGCCAATGCGATAAAGGCAGGATATCCTCTCATGGCAAACCCAAGCATGGCTGAAATGGAAGCAAAGCTTGTGATAGCCCGTAAAGAAAGAAAAGAAGCCTCTGAAGCCGATAAGCAATTCGACAAGGCGCAGGAAGCGGTATCTGATTTGATGCCGGAAGCAAAAAAAATCATCGACCGCATCATTGCCGAGCTCAATTTTTATCTATATGAAAAAGACGACGCCAGCAGACGTCGCATCATGCGCAATTACGGGGTGCGATACGTATACACGATAAATGAACAAAACGAAGATGAAGACGACAATGTGCCAGAGGAGCAAACTAATAAAAAGCCCCCGAAACAAGATCGGGAATAGCATTTAGTTTGGCAATAACGCCCTTCTTCCTAAACCAGTGCTTTTGCTATAAGATTTACGCTCTATCCAAGGTCAGGCTTGCACCTATTCTTTCATATAAGGATAGCCAAAAGTCCGGCATTTCAATCCGGGGTCACAACCCGGATTTTATTTGGGTTTAGAAAAATGCTACTTCCGGCAGGAGTTGATTTTTTAATAAAACGAGCAGATGCCTTTGGCAGGATATACGTAATAGATTATGATAAATAGACCAGTGGAGAATTTAAAAACAGCCTTTAAACTGAATAAAGAAGGTTTTACCAATTACCGATATAGTAGAATATCAGGAACAGTTCCGCATATACAAATCGGCTATTACAAGTAGTATATAGTTAGCGGTTATTTTAAGAAAATCAAGAAGTATGAAAAATATGCGAACTGCAATGATCCTCGTATCACTAATTTTATCAGTAAGTTGTTCAGGCCAGAAGCAGAAAGAGAATATTCCGAACAATGCTTTAATTGTATCAGATAGTAGTTCAGACAAAAAGAAAAAAGATAATATTCCGAAGAATGCATTTCCAATCGTTTATCGCAACCACATATATATAAAAGGAGAAGCAGAGGGTGTTAAAGGTAATTTTGTCTTTGATACAGGAGCATTGGGTTTTTACTATGACAGCACTTATTTTGCTAATAATAGTTTTCCCTATACAAACTTTTTTACAGCTTACTTATCTGGTGCAGGTAATTCAGCTCAAAAAGTTGAAGTAATTAAGGATACAATAAACTTAATATTTGACAATAATGTGTACCGAACTAATGATGTACCAATTATACAACTAAAGCCGATAATAGGGGATTTTGCTGATGGTATTCTGGGAATGGAGTATTTCTATCAGTCAGTAATGGAAATTAATAGCGAAAATGGATACATGCGCCTTTTTCAAAGCATTGATTCTGTTGATGTATCAGCTTATTGTAGGATCGAACTTATAAAAAAAGATAATCGCCTTTTAATACCGTTAAAGATTAGAGTTAATGAAACACTAACTATAGCAGGAGTGTGTATGTTAGATTTTGGTAAAGGAAGTAGTTTATCGATAACGAGTTCCGCTGCCAATAAATATCGCTTGCATGAAAATATTGCTAAAAAGACACTTTATTATACAAAGTATGGTGGTGTTGGAGGTGAATCGTCCCATTACGAATTTATGTCTGCCTCTGTACAGATCGGAGACTTCGTACTCAATAATGTAACAATGGAATATAGTCTCAATAAAAGAGGAGCATTGGCTTCTGATAAATATTTAGGAGTGCTTGGAAATGATATATATGAAAGGTTCAACGTATTAATAGATTTCTTAAATAATGATTTTTACATAAAACCCAACTCAAAGTATGAGGAGCCTTTCGAGTTTTCTAAGTTAGGTTTTACATATGCTGATAGAAGTCAGACCATGAATGCATGGATAGTGAAAGGTCTTTACAGAGGGGCTAATGCTGAAAATCAGGGTTTAAAAATAGATGATAGGATAGTAGAAGTTAATGGAAAAAGTGTCAACCAAATTAATTATGAGTCTCAGAAAGGATTCTTCAATAAACTATCAAATGTGGTTTTGACAATAAAAAGAAATGATGTAAAAAAAGATATCAAAATCAATTTAGAACCTATTCAATAACAACCGCTAACAATGGCGAGCATCCATAGGGTAAGATCGAGAGTTTTCAGCGCGGTCCCTATCTATGATTTTTCGGAATTAGATAGTGAGCAACCCGCATGGCCAACACAGCCATTTAATCCCTACAGATGCTAGCCGGTGCGTTGGTGGCAATGTAAAAAATAAAAAGATGACCAAAATATCATTTATCAGTTTGATTCTTCTGACATTAATAGCTTGTGGAAGGAATAAAAGAGTACTAGAAAAGGAACAGGCAGTCCTTCAAAAGCAGCACAAGGACAATTCAATTTCAGAATTAACTGATAAATATGCAATAAAATATAAATTGGATACGATTGATTTTAGTTATTCAGTTCAATACGACAAAATAATTGAAAGTGGTTATCAATTAATAGATGACATTGATATCAACGATATCTATCGCAAGGACGGCATTCCCTATGTATCATTAATAATTTGGTCATGGCCAACATTTTTTTGTGACCTAACTGTCTCTGATGAAATAATGAATAGAATTATTGACAATCAGTCAATCGACCATCCAATTAAAGGAGATAATGCTGTATTAGTAGTAAAACTTTACGAGATTAAAAAAATAAAACTCAAAATTGACAGCTATCCAGGAGACGAAGGTTACTGGAATATAGAATTCGTTGACTCTGATGATTTTATAGCAAAAGGAGAAATAGTTGACCTTATAATAATTAAATAATATCAAAAAATGCAAAATCTAAATATTGACCTCTTCAAAATCATGATAGTTATTTTAGCTGGGGGATTCCTTTTCCTTTTTTACCAATATTCGCAAAACGGAAGATATCAAAATTATAAAGAAACAAATAGATATATTTTGGACACTCGGACTGGTAAAATTTATAAAATCGATAATGGAGTACCAAGCATTTTTAGCAAAGCAATAAAAGAGTAACCATTGTTTAATATTTTATTAAAAACTTTCTTAAGCATCGTTCTGATACTTTGTCTATTTCAGATGCCATATGGTTATTATCAATTTGTTAGAGTGATTAGTTTTACTATACTTGGATATCTTGCATACTCAGAACATCTAAAAGCTAATAAGGCTCTTTTTATTCTTTATCTCTTTGGAGCAATTTTATTTAATCCGTTTATCAAAGTTGCACTAGGAAGAACAATTTGGCAGATTGTTGATATAGTTGTTGCTGTTTTTTTAATAAGCACAACATTTGTTGATATTAAAAGGAGAAAAGTTAAAATCACAGCCACCAACAATGGCGAGCATCCATAGGGTTTTGTCGAGAGTTTTAAGCGTGATCCCAGTCTGTGGTTTCGAGGAATTAAAAGATCCTCTGCGTTTTAATCCCTACAGATGCTAGCCGAGACGTTAGTGGCAAGTTAAATAGACCTGACTAGAATATTAAAAATTAAAATAAGTATGACATTTGACGAACTAAAAAACAATCTAACACAAGCGGCAACTAACGGGTCACTGATGACGCCAAAGCATGATCCGAACAATTTGGGAACGACAGTCTTCAACTCATGTAGAACGGTTCTATCATATGATCTGGCTACTAACTTGAACACATTTATTTCTTCAGGAAAATTTACAGTATCAGAATATGAAAATAAAAGGTTGCCAAATTCTCCGTTGTATTTTGAAATAACTCCCAATCCTGATTCAGGATTTAGTGTGCCAGCTTCAGGTGTGACAGCAAATTCAGTTTTTGCATCGACCGCTGTTGATAGATTAGTTGCAGTTTCGGGACAAACACAAGGTTGGCATTTGTTCGGGGAAGATAGTTCGGTGATACAGAGAAAATTAAACAATGGCGATTTGATTAAAAAAATAAATTAATTTAAAATATGGGAATCACTTTAACATCCACACATTGGTACGAAATCATATACTCTGACCAACAAAGAGTTATATTTCAGTTTTTAGACACAACGGCAGACGGACGGTTACGATGTAGACTCTGCAATGGAGAGGAGACACTCGAAATATTTAGAGGGACTTTTATGGAGATTATTGGACATGGTGAAAATTCTCCATGCAAGTAGAAAACCAGCCACTAAAATAAATAGGACTATGAGCGGTCTGCAAGACCGAGCGAGTAGTCCCCCGCTTTCCTTCGGGGCAAGTTATGTTGGACTACATCCCGGGCATTTTGCTATGGACTTATCAACGGTTATTGAATTTCTCGGGGGAAAATGTAGGGAGCAGAACCTGGTTGCTTTTTATGTCTAAGCAAAAATAATCAGAAATGTTTCAGCCTGCAAAGGATTTTGGCCAAGAAACTTATGAGTGCAGCCATGATGTAACCAGGACGATTTATTTGGATTTGAAAGAAAGCTGATCGGATTTCGTGTCAAAAAAGCTATCCCGAAGGGATTTAGTTCAACATTATGTATGCAATCATAGCCGCACTAGGCAAACGCTCGAACCAAAGCTACGATTCATACAATTATCGTTGTATGCAAGGCGAGAAAACCCTATAAATTAGAAGATTTTGATAAGATTTGAAGTGAAAAAACAAGAAATAAAGATTATTGTAAATTGAAGTTTGGTGCAAGAAAAAAATAATTTTTGCCCGCCCGCTTCTGCCCTTCGGGACAGTTAAGGAAGCCCACGCGCATTGCACACATTTGCAAATCACACTGGCTGACCCACAAACCGAAATTTGCAAAAGAGTGCAATTTCCCTACCTTCAAGCTTCATTCAAACATTTGGGTTATGGATAAACGACTTTTTGGAATTGGAGATATTCATGGATGTTTCGATTCATTAAAAGAATTGATTGAAACTAAAATCCAACTTCAAAAAAATGACAAACTTATTCTGCTCGGTGATTACATTGACAGAGGTGATAAAAGTAAAGAGGTTGTTGATTTCATAATTGAACTTCAAGGAGAGGGATTTGACATCGTACCTCTTATTGGAAATCATGAGGCATTGCTACTTGATGCTTTCGAAAATGAAAAGAATATCTCAATATGGATTCAAAATGGTGGAGATGAAACATTGAAAAGTTTCGAAATCAGTTCTTTAAAAGATATTGAATCAAAATACATTAATTTTTTTAAAGACTTGAAATATTATTACTCTTTTGAAGATTACCTTTTTGTTCATGCTGGTTTTAATGATAATGTACTTAATCCTTTTACAGATTATTATTCAATGCTATGGAAATGTAAAGAATCGTACACAAATCCTTTATTAGCAAATAAGACTATTATTCATGGTCATAATCCTATAAGTGTATCTAAATGTGAAGATAGGATTCTAATTAAACTTGATGTAATTGATATTGATACTGGCTGTGTATATAAAGATAAAGAAGGATTTGGAAGACTTACTGCATATGAGTGTAATACTCAAAGAGTACTTTTTGTTTGACTTGATATTATAGATATATTTGCAATTCGCGAATCGCGAATTGATAAAGATTATTATGAAGAAGCATAATGGAATGCGTCCACAAGATATTGTAGTTCTATTGAAGATTATTTCAATAAGAGATGATAAATGGCGCAATATTGATGTTGCCAATGCTATTGGAATAAGTCCTTCTGAAGTTTCTGAAGCATTAAATAGATGTAAGATTGCAAGACTTATTGATAGTAAAAAAAGGAAAGTAAATATCACTTCATTTACAGAGTTCTTAGTTTACGGTTTAAAATATGTATTTCCCACAGAACCTGGTTCAATTGTAAAAGGAGTTCCCACAGCACATTCTGCATCACCAATTAAAGAACATATATCATCCAATGCGGATGTTTATGTTTGGTCTAATACTAAAGGTAGTCATCGAGGACAGGCCATTGAACCATTATATAAAACTTTACCTAAAATAGTTCAAGGCGATAAACTGTTCTATGAACTTCTAACTATTGTAGATACTATTCGAGTTGGGCGAGTAAGGGAAATAAAAATAGCAATTGAAGAATTAAACAAACGTCTAAAACATGCCTAGTACAAATATTATTATGCTGCAAAGTGTAGCTAAAGGTTTGGGAGACTTGAAAGATGAAATGGTATTTGTAGGAGGTGCAGTTGCTGAACTTTATGCTGAAAATCCGGCAGCTTCAGAAATCAGACCAACACTTGATGTCGATTGTGTAATCGAAATAAGTTCAAGACTACAATTTGCACGATTGGAAGAAAACCTCAGAGCAAGAGGATTTACAAATGATACATCGGAAGGAGCGCCAATTTGCAGATGGATTTACAAGGATATTAAGGTTGATGTAATGCCCACAGATTCAAAAATTCTTGGATTCACCAATAGATGGTACGAAGAAGGCACTGAAATTAAAATATCAAAAACACTCCCTGATGAAACAGAAGTATTTGTATTTCCACCAGAATATTATTTAGCTGCAAAATTTGAGGCTCATAAAGGACGCGGTGGAAATGACTTGCGACAAAGCCACGACTTTGAGGATATTATTTACATTCTGGATAATTGTCCAGATATTTTGCCGAATATCAATGATTCAAATCCTAGTGTTAGTGAATACTTAAAAGAAGAATGCCAGAACTTATTGGGAAATCAAAATATAACTGAGGGCATTGAAAGTGCTTTACCTTATGGTTCAGGCGAAGAAGGAACTGACATCATTTTAAAATTAATTCAGAGTATAGCTGATATTGGATAATGGAGTAAGGTAAATTGACATATTAATTGCCTGAAGGGTGGTTAATTGTAAAGCCAGAAGATATTTCAAAGCAAATTACAGATGGGTCACATAATCCTCCCAAGCCTATTGACAAAGGTATTTGCCTGTGTAGCACAAAATAGAAAATATGAACATTCTTATACCACAACACTTGTTTAAATCATAGAAATCCGTTGGGCATGTCGAAGTAGGATAAATTGGGATCTCTGATCCAGGTAAAATAAGCATAGATTACCTAATCCTCCATTTCACCTATTGTTCTTGAATCCGGCTAGTGCCAAGCGAATTTACGACACAGGTTTACGCTCAAAATATAATTCAGGTAGGACAATCTTTATTTCTTTCTCAACTTCATCAACAGCCTCTTTCATTTTCCAATAAAGGATAAAATTTACCTTAGATTCTATTATGCTATAGCCATTTTGCTCTAAGGATATTCTTCTTGAAAGAAAATCTTTAGAAAATTTAACAATCATTTTGCTATCCGAATTTACCAGCCCATCATCGCTTATAGACAGTGCTTGCCCACTTTGAAGTGCATTTATACGATGCTGGATATAAGCAAAATATCCTAAGTTAATATCTTTATGTGTAAGTTGATAAACGAGTTGTTCTGGCGCAGAGTAGGATTTTTCATCATCGATAAGCTGCATTTCTTCAGCCTCAATTGCCTTGAGATAACTTCCATTATAATGAATGGATAAATTTTGTTTTGCACGCGTCATCGCCACATATAACTGACGCTTGTCATTATCCGAATGGACGTCAAATTCATCAAGCAATAAGAATACATTATCAAACTCTTTCCCCTTGGCTTTATGAATGGTCGATACATTTATGGTCTCACCATGTTGGAAAGTGAAATCTTCAAGCTTTGATTCTTTTATGAAAACCTCAAAATCCGATGTGTATTTAACTTTGTTATTTGTTTTCTGAAAATCTATAATTAAGGCTTTGCAAAGATCATAATTAGAACTGTGGGAGTGTTTTTTAGCAAACTTCCTCTTTGCATTATTCCAGGCGTCAATGCCGATTATCGGCATATTTTCATCAAGGTGCAAATCATCGTAAAAGGACCGGATTTCATAGAGATTAAAGAGGTTAAATCCATCATTTGACTGGATTAGCTTTGCCGGCAATCCATTTTTAAGCAGTAATCCGGTAATCTGCAAGGCCTCATTATTTGATATGGTTAATATACCTGTTGTTCCGGACAATTCCGCGCTAAGAATATCATTGACCAGCGGAACGATTAGCTTATTACTTTTGTAATGGAAAATTCGAATTGCGCCATTATCTTGCTGAATGGAGACAATTGGAGTGGTTTTAAAGCGTCGATAAATTCCTTCGACAAACTTATTCGTAAATTCAACAAGGTTCTTTTTACTCCTGTAATTTTCTACTAACTCATACTTTTGCGCACTTTTTTCATGAACAAATTGCTCAAAATACTTTGAATCTGCGCCTCTAAAAGTATAAATGTTTTGGTCATCATCACCCACTGCAATCACCCTCATATCTTCATTTTTATCCATTAGGGCTTTTACCAGACCAAACTCAAAGACATCCATATCCTGGGCCTCATCAATGACCAATACGGTAATGGTGATTCGATTGATTTCTACCTCACCATTGATAATCCTTTCGGTAGTACTCTGAATTATTTCGTCTGATTTTTCTATACTGCCCACTCTGCCCAGCAAGTCAAAACAATAGGAATGAAAAGTCTTTATTTCAATGAAATTAGCAGCATTACCAAGCAAATCCAGTAACCTCTTTTTGAACTCGGTGGTAGCCGCTCTGGAAAAAGTAAGCATCAATAATTGCTCGTGTTTCACGTCTTCCATTGAGTACAAAGCAGCGAGCTTATGCACCAATACTTTGGTTTTTCCACTTCCCGGGCCGGCAGCAACTACAATATTATTTTTATCATCTTTGATGATGGCGAGCTGCCGGGGAGATAATGTGCCGAATAGCTGGCGGAATTTACCGGGAGTAATATTCCGCTTTATATCATCACTCCGGCTGCCAGGAAAATATTTATTTAAAAAGGATGCGTAGTTCAACTGGAAATAATCTTCAACAAATCTCAGCGCAGCTTCATAATCTTCAAGCATTTTATTTGCATATTCTCCAACAATATGAATCTGCTGCATTTTATTTTGATAAAACTGGTCGAGCTGTTGGTAATCTTCATTTTTGTATTGGATCTGATTATTCTGCTCAAGCCTGTCTATAGTCAGCCTGTTGTAAACAACTAAAAAACCTCCTTCAATTTTGATGGCTTCAATTCTCGACAAATAGAAAAGCGTATCTTCAATATCTTCAATCGAAACATCCTGCTTGAAGAGGATCGATTCCTTTTCATAGTGATCTTTCAATTCATGGATTGAAAATTCAACTAAAACCTCTGTTTTATTATCGCTTTGTACATCTCGTGTTTTATTGAAAAGATAGGTGACAATAAATTTTGACAGTTCATGCCTGCTTTGCTGCCTTTCCTTTAAATCTTCTTTTGGCGCTGTACAAATTATGGAAATATGATTTTTTGAATAATCCTGATTATGTCGTTTAATCCAATTTTTGATCGCCCAAAAATTAAGTACTGTCTTAATTTTATCCGGATTTACGTTTAAGCATCCATCCGCTAGCGCCCCCTCGTTTAATTCCTTCAGATTATATACTTTTTCCTGCTCGTCTAAATTCGGTAACAGGAAATTTTCGATTTTAGCAAATGACTCCGCAATGGATAGGGACCGGTTTATATTGTCACTTTGCTTTATAAATGCCGTTAAATCCTTCGTATCTGCCAGTATTTTTTCTTCCCGCAACAGCGTAATGATCTTAATCACCTCTTCCTTCACTATCCCCAAATGATCAGCGATATAATCTACTCTTGCTTCAGCCTCTTCATCATTTGAATGTTTCCTGCTTTTTGTAGAGAACAATTTTTTGATAATTCGAATGGCTTTAATTTTTTGCTTTTCATCAAATCTGGATGAGCCATTAATCTTGTCAATCGCTTGTTGTGCATTCTTTGATAAAATACTATTGGCAAATATTCTAGGGATATTTTGCCCGCGTTTTAAATAACCGGAACTCTCAAGCGCTGCAATAGCAGTCGTTACGCGCGTCTCTATTTCAATAACATTGTCGTCCCAACCGGCTTTTCGTGCAATCTCCAAAGCTGAATTTGACATAGAAGATCGAAACTTTGTGATGTATTTGATTGCCCGCCATATTTGTTGAATTTCTTTCACAGATAGCTTGGTTTGGTTGAGTAAAATAAAATGCTTACTTAGATCCTCTTCATTAAAAAGCACAAAACAATCAGCCGAAATATTTTCGTCACGACCAGCCCTTCCTGCCTCCTGCACATAATTTTCCAGGGAATCGGAAATTTCATAATGAATCACCATTCCGATATCCTTTTTATCTATTACCGCCAAATTCGGTTGATTTTTCAGGATTTCAATTTTTCAAGACACTCTAAAGGTTTAAAGTTCTTCAATATTTTTTTGATTTTTAGCGGTACTCCTAAATCCAATTCCTGTTT
>SDBV01003904.1_pt1 | contig 21662 bp, 15 predicted proteins | sample 2277081 | NCBI WGS metagenome assembly SDBV01 (sample SAMN10402039, study PRJNA504765) | marine sediment metagenome | isolation source: marine sediment core GS10_PC15, 223 cmbsf | place: Arctic Ocean: Southern Knipovich Ridge | collected 2010 | reverse complement strand
CGCTCTCCAGTGGGTACCGGATTTGCGCGGAAGAACTTGGCGACTTCGCGCTTGTACCCATTCGTGAGCAGCGCGGGTGTCATTTCGACCAGGTAACTGCACATGTGCGGGGGCACCCGTTTGCGGATGCGATCCCAGCGGCGCAGCATGAATTTCCAGGTGCGTTCGCGCGCTGCGGGGTTGGCGAAGAGGCGCATGAGCAGGAAGGCCACATCCTGGGTCGCGACTGCGTCGCTCAGCGCAAATGTCAGGGTCTTGTCGATGAGTTTTTCGTCGCGGAAATCACCCAGCGCGAACAGGAAGCGGCGCTTTTCCTGGGCGATTGCAGACGCCATCGCGGCTTCGACGAAGCGGCAATGGAGCGCCGCGTCGCCCGCCCGCGCGCCGAGCGAAACGACCGCGTTTGCGAGATTGGCATCGATCGAGCGGCGGTCGGCGAGGTAGCGATCGCAATGGTGTTCCGCGGCTTCGAGGACGCGCGGCGACTGGCCGATGTCGCCGACGATGCCCAGCAGGGCCGCCCGCCTCAATCGCGACTCGTCCGGCTCGTGGGCGGCCGGTTTCCATCCCAATCGCGCAAAGGGTTCTTCGAAATGGTCGAGAAGCCACGCCTGCAGCGGGGTGCTGCACGCCGGTGCCGCGTTCGGGATCAGGGAGCCCGCGATGAACGACAGCGGTTTGCGCAGCGTCGCGAGCACGTCGGCGTCGGTTTCGTGCGCGAAGCCACCGGCCAGATCCAGCATCGATCCGATCTTCGATCGCCCAGCTCGCACCAGCGCCCATTGGTGGTCGATCAACCCCATCCGCTCCACCGCCTTGAGCGATCCGAGTGATTCGGACAGTCGGCGGATCTCGTCGGCATCGTGCAACGGGCGGAAGAATCCGCCCTCGTCCGCATTGCCGTAGATGAAGCGCGGAGCGCGTTTTAACGCAATTCGATCTTTCGCACCGCTCAGGAGGCGCCGCTCGAGCGTTCCGCGTCCACCCTTGCGTTGGCCGCCGATTCGCCCCACCCAGGGAATCGGCCAGCGCGTGGGGGGCTTGCGGGATCCAGCGCGTTTGCGGGTGCCTTGCTCGAGGAAACGCTGCTGGCGAAACTCGAGCGCGTAGCGCCCGCGAGATTTCGTGCGGCGAATCTCGACGACCGGGTAGCCCTCCTGCTCGATCCAGGGTCGAACGAGATGCGCCACATCTTCACCCGACGCTTCGGAAAGCGCGTTCCACAAATCTGCTGCGACAGTGTTGCGCTCTCGGTGTTTTCGGATGTAGGCGCGAACACCGCGGCGGAACGTGGTGGCGCCGAGGTAGCGTTCGATCATGCGGACGACGGCAGCTCCCTTTTCGTAAGTGATCCGATCGAAATTTTCGTCTGCTTCTTCGGGCGTGCGCACGCGGCAGTAGATCGGGTGCGTGTGTCGGAGCGCGTCGAGATCGAGCGCGGAGGCCGTCCCGTGCTGGAAGTCGAGCCACATCTTCCACTCCGGCTTCCAGTCGTCGACGATCGAGAATGCCATCCAGGTCGCAAACGCTTCGTTGAGCCAGAGATCGTCCCACCACGCCATCGTGACCAGATCGCCGTACCACATGTGGGCGAGTTCGTGGCAGATGACTTCGGCAGCTCTTTTCTTTTCGCTCAGCGAGGCGCGCCTGGCGTCGATCAGCAGCAGGGTCTCGCGAAAGAAGATCGCACCGGCGTTCTCCATTGCGCCGAATTCGAAGTCTGGCACCGCTACGAGGTCGAGCTTCGAATAGGGGTAGGGGATGCCGAAGTAGTGTTCGAGCCGTTGCAGACACTCGCGCGCCGCCTCCAGCCCAAACGATGTCTGCGCTCGCTTTCCGGGCGTGTGCCAGATGCGAATCTCGGTCGGACCCAATGCAACGGGTTTCGAAGCTTCGAGATCACCGACTGCGAGGGCGACCAGGTAGGTCGAAAGCGGCGGCGTCTCCGCGAAGTGAACCCTCTTGCGGCCATCCGCGAGTCGCTCGGTTTTGCGCACCGCCCCGTTGGAGAGCACCTTGTTGGCGGCGCCGGTCGTGACAGAGATCGAGAAGCGGGCTTTCAGTGAGGGCTCGTCGAAGCACGGAAAGAATTTTCGCGCGTCCGCGGCTTCCAACTGCGTAAACGCGTAACGGCGTTCGCCCACCGAGACGCCGTACAGGCCGCAGAGGTCCTTGCGCAGCCGACCGGCGAATCCGAGACGTAGGACGGCCGCTCCGGCGGGCACGCTTTTATCGAAATGGACCTCGATCATCCCGGTCGCGGGGAGTTTTGTCACGCGCCCGCGGCGGACCCGACCCGCGATTTCGATTCTCGGTTTCGACAGCTTCAGATCGATCGCGTGAAGGCGGATGGAGCGGCGGCTCCTGTCGAGCTCGATCTCGAGCGCGACCTCGCCACGAAACGCACTGCCTCGCTGCGGGTCGACTTCGACGTGGACGTGTACGCGCTGCGGCCGGACACCCGGATCGAGTCGGTGGCGAGGTGTGCGGGGGGCCACGGCGGGTTCAGATTCGAGTTGCGGCTGCGTTCGCGCGGCGTTCGATGGTTGCGCTCATGAATTTCCTCGCAATGGCTGCGGCATCCTATCACTTTTGACGCGCCCCGCGGCTCGAGCCGCGTACTTTGGCCGCAGGCCAGCGCGCAATCGGGCGATCTTCGATCCACCCGTGTATGATTTGCACGCCGCTCTTCGCGGCTACGGCGTGCGATTCGCCTCTCCCCCCAAGCGTCGGCTGCAACGAACAGCGAGGGAGTGCATCGATGGCCGGCGGCCCGAGAGCGCAGTGGACGAGTCGGCACGGCTTCATCCTGGCCGCGATCGGATCCGCGGTCGGGCTCGGCAACATGTGGCGCTTTTCCTACCTCGCTGCCGAGAACGGGGGCGCCGCCTTCGTGATCCTCTACCTGGTGATCACGCTGGTCGTCGGGTTGCCGGTGCTTCTGGCCGAACTCGTTCTCGGTCGGGGATCGCAGAAGAGCCCGATTCAGGCGCTTACCCACTACGGAGGGAGTTCCTGGAAGCCGTTGGGCCTGGTCTTCGTCAGCGCCGGTTTTCTGATCCTCTCCTACTACGCGGTCATCGCGGGTTGGGCGCTGCGTTATGGGTTGGCTGCGATCGCGTCGGGCTTCGACCCCAACGCCGCGGAGCGTTTTGGCGAGGTGGCTTCGGGTTGGGGCGCCTTCGGATATCACCTGGCGTTCATGGCGCTCACGGTCTTCGTCGTCATCGGAGGCGTGAGTCGCGGCATCGAGCGAGCCTCCGTGGTGCTGATGCCGATGCTCTTCGTGCTCGTCGTGGGCCTGGCCCTCTACGCGGCGACCTTGGACGGTGCCAGCGCGGGCTACGCGTATTATCTCGGGGCTGATTTTTCGAAGCTCCTGTCCCTAGATGTTCTCAAGGACGCCACCGGCCAGGCGTTTTTCAGCCTCAGCCTCGGTATGGGGGCGATGCTCACCTTCGCGAGCTATCTCGGCCGCGACATCAACCTGCCGAGAGCGGCGTTGATCATCGCTGGGGCAGACATCGCGATCGCATTCGTCGCCGGGTTGGTGGTGTTCCCGATGATCTTCGCCCTCGACCTCTCTGCCGACGTGGGCGCGAGTACGGTGGGAGCGCTCTTCATCACGCTGCCGAAGGCGTTCGCCGAGATGGGCGTCGTAGGCCGCGGCGTTGGCATTCTGTTTTTCGCGGCGCTGATTGTCGGCGCCTTGACATCCGCGATCTCACTGCTGGAGGTCGTGGTGAGTTCCGCAATCGACAGTCTCGGCTGGTCGCGCCGTCGGGCGGGTATCTTGCTGGGCATCGCGGCCGCCGCTCTCGGCGCGCCGTCCGCGTGGAGCACGGAGATTCTTGGAGCCGTCGATCAGGTTGCCAACAACATTCTGCTCCTGGGAGGTGGCTTTGCGCTGTCGATTTTCGTGGGCTGGGTGATGACCGGGCCGATCGAAGAAGCGAGTGAGGGTGCGGCAGGTGTTGTCTGGTTCGGGAGCTGGCGCAATTTGCTTCGCTATGCGGTGCCCGCCTTCCTGTTCTTCGTCTTGGTTTACGACGCGATTCCGAGCACCTTCAGGACGATTGCCGAACTTTTTTGACGGCTGTCCTCGACATCGTGACGATTTGCTCCCCGCAGGGTATCGTCCCGCCCGGAGCCCGGTCGTATGGGGCAGATGCGCCCACTCGTCGCTCGCGTCACCGGACCCACGAGATGGAGGATCTCCGTGGTCGAACAAGCGCGTCTTCCGAAAGCCGCCTGGGTGCCCCTTCTGTCCGGGCTTGGTTGGCTGTGGATCGCTCCGGGACACGGCATCTTCTTCACACTGCTGACTGCACTGCCGGGATCTCTGTTGCTGGGATCGGGTGTCGCGCAGCTGCTCATGCCCGGCGATCGGCGAATCACCCACTACGCCGCGCTTGGTGGTCTGCTCGGGGTGGTCATTGCACTGCCCGCGCTCTTCGCGGTCGGCTTCTGGGCGGGCCTCTTGTTGATGGGTCTCTCGGCCTGGAGTTTTACGGCGGCGGGCACCCACTCGCTGTTCGCGGAACCGCCTGCCGATGGCGCCCCCGCGCCGATCCCGGCGATCCGGTTGTCGGCGGAGGTTGCCGCCGACGAAGTGCTGCTCGCATCGGTGCTCCCGTTTCTTTCCGTTCCAGGGCAAGGTGACGTGGCGCGCATCAACGCCGAGATGTCGGCTGCGCGGGAACTCTTCGAAGAGAAAGGCTGGTTCGAAAAGCCCGCGGGCTACCACAGAGTGCCGTCACCGCTGGACTCGCCGACGCTGCGCGCGGCGCACGTCCGCGGGACCGATTACGAACAGCTCACTTTCGAGAGCGGCTTCGAGCCCCATATCGATGAGCCCGGCAGAGACCGCTGGCTCTCCTACCGAGCCAATCGGACCGCTCGCGCCTGGGTATTGCGCCACCGCGACGCCAACCGACCCTGGTTGGTTTGTATTCACGGCTACCAGATGGGTCACGCGGGGATCGATCTGCTCGCGTTCCCGCCGGATTGGCTCCACCACGGGCTTGGATTGAATCTCGTCCTTCCGGTTCTCCCGCTTCACGGTGCCCGCAAGATCGGCCGTAGGAGCGGGGACGGTTTTCTCGCCGGCGACATCCTCGATTGCACGCATGCCGAGGCGCAGGCGATGTGGGACATCCGACGGATTCTCGGTTGGGTTCGCGCGCAGTCGGAATCCAAAATCGGCGTATTCGGCCTTTCGTTGGGAGGCTACAACGCAGCATTGTTGTCTGCCCTCGACGACGATCTCGCCTGCGCAATTGCGGGCATTCCCCTCGTCGACATACCCGAAGTGATGGTTTGGCACGGTTTGCTGTCCGCCATTGGCAATCGAGGGCCCGAGAACCTCGACACCGATTGCATGGCTGAAATCATGAAGGTGGTGTCTCCCCTTGCCCTCGAATCCAGGTTGCCCCTCGAGCGCCGGTTCATGTTCGCCGCGGTCGCCGATCGACTCGTGCCACCCGAGCAGGCGGTCCGACTTTGGGAACACTGGGATCGCCCGCGCGCCGAATGGTACCAGGGAGCGCATATGACATTTCGCGCTCACTCGAGTGTCCGCCTACTCGTCGAAGAAGCTCTGCGCGCCGCTGCCCTGGCGCTATAGGAGCGCGACCTAATCTTGGGCCATGCGACGCCGCGCGAGCGCGTCGATGGTTCTCATGTGGTTTTCTCGGGTCAGCGGATACCGGATCGCAGCCGCGATCGCGAGCAGCAGGATCGCAATTGGCACCAGGGAAGTCATCGTCCGGATCGACAACAACGCCAGTTCGGTCTGCTGGGTTCGTTCGAGACCGCCTACGAAACCCGAAAGCTCCAGCACCAGGCCCATTGCGAGCACCGCCGTTGCGCCTCCGATCTTTCGAAGAAAGGTGAAGAATCCGACGTACAACCCCTCGCGCCGTTCGCCGGTCGCGAGTTCATCCTCGTCGATCACGTCTCCGAGCATTGACCAGGGCATCATCTCCGCGACCGCGTAACCCACGGCTGCGAGTGACGGTACCGCGAACAGCACCCAGCGCGGCCAGCTCGAATCTGCCAGGAAGAGCGCGATTTGAATCGCGCTCCACCACGCTGCGCCGGCGATGAAGAGCGTTCGTTTGTCCCGTTTTTTCGCGACCGCGAGCCAGGCGGGAAGCGCCAGGATCACCACCACGAAAAAGAGTCCCAAGGCTGGTGCGAAGTCCTCTTCTCGCCCGATCGAATAGGCAAAGTAGAGCAGGAGCATCGCGCCGATCAGATCGACCGCGATGCGCGCCAGGAGGTAGAGCGCCGAGAGGTTGCGATAGGCGCGATGCGCGGCGAGCGCTCGGATTCCGTCGAGAAAACCCAGCGGAGCGCTCTTGGCGTAGACCGGTCGTTCGAAACTCACCGCGTATACCGCAAACCATGGAACGACCAGCCACACGGCGGTTGCGGCCGCCGTGGTCGCCCAGGCCGCCGAGTCGCCTCCGATCGCGTCGGCGACGGGCTTCATTCCCACCGCTGCCAAGGTCCCCATCACCGCAGCCACCGAGCGGAAGGTATTCAGGGAGGTTCGCTCGTCGTAATCCGTCGCCATCTCTGGTAGCAGCGCGAGATAGGGGACAGAGATACATGTCATCGCGAGGCTCACGCAGATGTATGTCGATGAGTAGTAGACAAATCTCGCCGCTTCCGACTCGAAGGGAACACTCAACCACATCAGCGCAAAGAAGAGTCCGAAGGGCAGGGCTCCGATCAAGAAGTAGGGGCGCCTGCGCCCGCTGCGCCAACGCGTCATGTCCGAGAGTCGCCCCATCCCCGGATCGGTAAACGCGTCGACGATGCGGGCGACCCAAACCACGAGACCCGCCAGCAACGGGCTCAGCCCGCCGTGTTCCATCAGAAATTTGAAGTAGAGCAGGGAGATGGCCGACAGCACGAGGTTCACGGTGTGGTCGCCGAGCGCGTAGACCGCCTTGTTCGCGCTGGAGAGTCGTTTTTCGGCGGGATTCGGCTCCAACGAAGCGACTCCTCGGGGTGTGGCGATTCGAGCCGTCGGACATCCTTGGTATCGCGTCGGCGCCAAACCGCAAACCGCGCGTTGGCCTTCGGCCAAAGCTTCCGCGGCGTTGCGCGACCCATCCTGGGCCAGCAGAATCTACCGAATGTTACGAGAGCTTCTCGTGGCGAACGAGCGCCGCGCGGGTATCTTCGCCGAATGACGAGGGATGCAAAGCGGCGTACCCGAGACAGGGTGCTGCTGTACCTCAAGCAGAAGGGGCCGCAGTCCGCTGCGCAGCTCGCCAGCAGGACTCGCGTCACATCCGTGGCGGTGCGTCAGCACCTCGACAAGTTGTCCAAAGAAGGCTTGGTGGCATTCGACGACGAACGCTGCCGGGTGGGCAGGCCACGGCGCATCTGGCGGCTCGCGCCCCGTGCCCAGGCGACATTTCCAGATGCGCACTCCGACCTCGCGATCGAACTCATCGATGCGATGGAGCGCGCATACGGCGACGAGGGTCTCGATCGACTCGTCGCCACGCGCACGCGCGCCCAGCTGAAGCGCTACCGAAAAGCCCTTTCTCCCCGTGGCGCCTCCGTTGAGAAACGCGTTGCAGCGCTCGCCAAGCTGCGGCGCGCCGAGGGCTTCATGGCGGAGTGGTCGAAGGAGCGGGGTGGAACGCTTCTGCTCGTGGAGAATCACTGCCCGATCTGTGCCGCCGCCGCGGCCTGTCCGTCGCTGTGTCGAGATGAACTCTCGGTCTTCAAGACCGCGATCGGGAAAGGAGTTCCCGTTGAGCGCGTCGAATATATTCTCGCGGGTGGTCGCCGCTGCGCGTATCGAATCGGGTGCGCTCCGGACGCCTGATTGCGGAGCTGGGATCCAGACCCCGGTGCGAATCGAAATTCGGGTCTCGTCTCGAAGCTGGGATTCAGATCTTGAAGTGGGACCGGATGAAGCGCAGGAAGAGCGAATCGGGCAAGCAGCGTCTTGCAAAGCTGGTGCCCCACGAGTCGGGACCAACCGCGTATCGCACCCTCGGCCAGCGGGCGGTCAGCGCGCGCTCGATGGCGCGCGCCACCACTTCTGGGCCGGGCGCCTTTGGCAAGGACTCCCGGATCACCGCTTCGCAGCGGAGGATCCGCTCGCCGTACGGAGAGCCTCGGTGGTCGCCAAAATCCATCGCGTCGTTGAAGTCCGTGTTGATGTCGCCCGGCTCGATGAGGGATACCTTGATGCCAAACGGCTGCAGCTCATTGCGCAGCGCGAGGCCGAGCGCGTCGATCGCGCCCTTGGTGGCCGAGTAATGCGCCTGGAAGGGGATTGGGGCGTGAGCGGCGAGCGAACTCACGATTGCGATGCGGCCGCGCCGAGCCTCGCGCATGCCGGGTATCGCCGCGCGCAGGGTGCGCAGCGTTCCGAAGAAGTTGGTGTCGAACTGCGCCTGGGCTTCCTCGATCTCCAGTTCTTCGACGCTGCCATACACCCCGTAGCCCGCATTGCAAACCATCGCGTCGAGCTGCTTCACCCGGCTCGCGATCTGGGCGAAGCCGGCGATCACGGACTCCTCGCTGCGGACATCCATCGCGATCCAATGAACCTTTGGGGCGAGCGAACCCAGCGAGCTGGGATCCCGGCTGGTTCCGAAGACCTCGAAGCCCCTCGCGAGCAGGCGCTCGGCGGCCGCGGCGCCGATGCCGGATGACGCGCCGGTGATCAGGACGGATGATTTCAAGGCTCGGCCCACTCTCGCAAATTGCGAATCGATCCTAACATCGAACTCCCCAGTTCCATTGCCGAGGGGCTCGCTTTGACCGACTTCCGCAGCGCAATCTTCCCTCTGCTGGCCGCGCTTGCGCTCGCCTGTACCGAATCGGAGTCGCCGCCCCAACCCCTGCCGCCCGAAGCGCTTTGGGTAGAGATCGCGGGCGAGCCCTTCGAGCTGGAACTCGCTCTCGACGCCGCTTCGCGCCACAGGGGGCTTTCCGGCCGTCTCGCGATCGAGCCCAACGGCGGCATGCTCTTCGTGAACACGGTCGAGCGTCCTCATGCCATGGTGATGCGGGATTGTGCAATCCCGATCGACGTCGCGTTCCTCGACTTCTCGGGTGAGGTGGTGGCGATCCACGAGATGCGACCGGAACTGCCCCGCCGGCCCGCCGAGAGCCAACGCGAGTACGAATCGAGGCTGCGCGTCTACCCGAGCGGCGCCCCCGCGGGATTCGCAATCGAGACTGCGGGAGGCAGGTTGGGCGAAATCGGCCTTCGGGTGGGTGATCGCGTGGCTTTCGACATCGCGAGCACGCTAGATTTCGCCCGCCGCGCCCGGGCTGAGCAGCGCTGAGGCGCGAGCCGGGGCCCGCCGGGCGGTTCGAGATTCGGATCTCAGTGGCCGAGAAAAGCTGCAGCAGCTGGACGGCCTCGCGCTTCCAAAGTGGGTCGTAAACCCAACAATTTCATGATTGTCGCGCTGTTGAGCCCAAGGCGATTGAGGTACCGTTGCCCGCTGCTGGGCCCGGGGGACGGGTGGGGGGCCGCCAAAGTGGTGGGGCCATCCAGCGAATTCAACCAGGAGTATCGAGATCTCAATGAGTGACGTTTCGCTTACGTCGCCAAGATGCCTGCGCCAGACGTTGAACGTGGAAGAGATCGTCAAGGAGGTCGGACCCGACTTCGAGCCGAGCCGGATCATCCATTGGAGCGATCTGCTGGCTTCCGCGTTTGTCGGATGGTTGGCGTTCATCATCGGCACGAGGGCGGGTTTCGGTTCGCTGCTGCACCTGATCGCGACCTCAATCGCCGTCTTCGCGCTGCTGCGCGCTGCACTGTTCGTCCACGAACTCTGCCATCTCGAGCGCGGCCAGATTCCGGGCTTCGAACTGGTCTGGAATCTCATCGCGGGTGTTCCGCTGATGATGCCGAGCCTGATGTACGTCGATTCGCACCAGCATCACCACGAGCGGATGGGTTTCGGGACCAGCGGAGATCCCGAGTACGCCCAGATCGCCCGCTGGAGCCGACTGGGGATCGTAACCTTCGTATTCGCGGTGGCATTGCTTCCGCTCGTGTTGCCGCTGCGCTGGGGTGTCCTCGGGCCGCTCTGCCGTTTTTTTCCACCGCTTCGGCGGCTCGTCGTCGGCAAACTCTCGACGCTCGCAATCAATGCCGACTACGTCCGCCCGATGCCCAAAGGCGAGCAGATCGAACTCTGGGATGCCCAGGAAGCTGGCGCAGCCGTGTTCGTGTGGACGGTGTTCGGCGCGTGGGCCGCCGGCTGGATCCCCACCGAAGCGATCGCCCAGTGGTGCATCGTCGTCGGCGGCATTCTCAGCCTGAATCAGCTGCGAACGCTCGTCGCGCACGGCTACGAGAACGAAGGCGAGCCGATGGATGCCGAGGCTGAGCTTTTGGACTCGATCAATCTACGGGGCTGGCCGATTCTCAGCGTCTTGATTGCACCGGTAGGGCTTCGCTTCCACGCTCTCCATCACCATCTTCCGTTCATCCCCTACCACAGTCTGGGACTCGTACACCGCCGGCTGCTGGCCGAGTTGCCGCAGAACGCTCCCTACCGGGCGACGCTGAGGGACGGTGTGGGTACGCTCCGCGGGCTCTGGCGCAACGCGGCGGCCCCACCTCGGGCGAGCTTCAGCGCAGGTCGCGCTGCCAGAGAACTCTGAGCAGCAGGGGCCAGCCGAAGAGAAAGGGGTAGCGGCGCTGCCGCTCGCTCGGGACGATCTTCTTTCCCGTGTGCCGCTCCAGTTTCCAGAGCACGTAGGGCAGCCAGTCGCCGAAAGTCGCCGCGCTCTTGAGCAGCTGAACGAAGCAGATCAGTTTGGTCAACACGCGCAGCCGGCTCCAACCTCGCCGCGTCGACGCCTTCGAGCCGCTGGGCAGCTTTGCTTCAATCTCGGCGCCCTCGTCGCGCACCTCAGCGCCTAGTTTCGCGAGCGCGGCGCGCGCCGCTCGGTCGTACCGATCGGGGTCCGCTTCGTAGAGGCTTTGGATGGTTTCTGGAGCCTCGGGCCGAAGCTCCGCCGAGTAGGTTTCCCGCAGCACCTGCTGCCAGAGTGCGGCCGTCGTGAATCGGGTCGATCCATTCTTTCGAGCCGATCCACTCTTTCGAGCCGATCCACTCTTTCGAGCCGATCCATTCTGAGTGGGAAGCTCGTAGAGGGTTCGAGCAACGGCCGTGAGGATCGATTCCACAACGCTGGCAACCACCGCTTCGCGCGCGCTGGCGTCGCGCAGGTGAACGGCCAGCGCGGGCTGGCAAAAACGCGCCCAGATGACCGAGCGCAATCCGCCGGGCCTCGCGCCTCGCTCGAAATCGCTCAGCGAGATCACCGCGTATTTGCAGCGCAGCGGGCCGAACTCGGTTTCGATCTGCAGGTAGAACACGTTCGGGGGAAGGGCCGCATTCGCCCAGGCGAGCCAGCGCGAGTGGTAGGCGTCGCGGTACGCGTCGACGAGCACGTAGAAGTCGAGCACCCCTTCGCTCGTGCGCCGGCGAAGACAGGAGCCGTAGAAGAGAACGGCCGCGACCGCGCTGCCGTGGCGTTGCAGGATCTCATCCGTAAGCCGCACAGCGGCGGCTGGCGCGGGTTGAAGGAGCTCGGCTCTGACGAGCTCCTCGAGATCGGGGGCCGGGGCGCCCACCGAGCGCTCAGGCGCGGACGAAGCGGATGCGCCGGTCGCCGGAGATGCGGACGATTTCGCCGCTTCGCGGCTGGATGATCTCCCCATCGACGGTAAATCCAGCGTCAATCCGAAGTTCGGCCACCTCGACGTTGCGGCTCGTATAGCCCGTATCGGGCCTCACGAACGACCTCGGCTTGCCGCGCAGGATGCCGGGTGCGGCCGCGGCGGTGCGCTCGCAGCCGCTGGCCAGCGCGGTGAACCGAACCGGAGCATTTTCGCGGCCCCAGAACGGATTGATCCTGAGGAAGAGCCGCTGCAGGCTGGACGCGATGATCAGCGTGAATTCTCCGCCCCCGACGAGTTCACCGTCGAGCACGATCTGGGCCTTGTCGGGCGTCATTACGCCGTCACGACGCTTGGCGATCGCTCGCAGAATCAATCCCGCGGTCACGATGCCCGCGCCGAAGGAGCCCTGGCTCCTGCCCTGCGGAAAAATGTTGTGAGTGAGGTCGATCGCGCGATGGATCATTCCGGCGCCGAAAAAGAATCCGTAGTGGATCCTGCGATCTCGCAGCGTCTCGACGCGCAGCAGCGGGCGGTCCACCCATCGGTCTTTGATTCGCCCCGCCCGCACGTCTTCCAGCAAGCCCTGCAATCCCTTGGCGGGGTTGCGGTGCGCGCCGATATCCATCGCGGTCATGTTCGTACGCCCACCCCGCAGCGGTGCCACCATCGGAATGCTCGGAAAATCATCGGTGGTCAACATCTGCGTCAGCGTATATTGCAGCGTACCGTCGCCCCCATTGACCACGAGCAGTTCGACGTTCTGGCGCGCGAGGCTCGCCAAGGCCTCGGGGACCGACCGAACGCTCGTCGTCTCGATATGCACGACTTCCGGGTAGTGCTCCAGCAGGCGAAGGATTCGCCTCACCTCGGGGTTGCTCCGGCCGGCGCGGAGATTGTTCACTAAGCCGATTCGCACGGGCTGAGCTCCTGGGGTCCTAGTTATCGAGTCGCGTGACTTTCGGGGGGAGGGGATTGGTGAACGAGATCGTCGTAATACCGGAACCCCTTAGCACAGTTTCCGGGGTGTCCTGCCCGGGCAGTAGCCTGAGTTCAAACGACGCGCGCGCCCACACTCGGTGTGGACGCAGCTTGAAAGATAACAAGAATCGGAAAGGTTGGGGAATCTGGGCCAATGGGTCGATCTCGGAGAGCGTCGGGCCGCTCTGAATGACGCCCTCGATCCCGGGGCCGCTGATTCGCAGCTCGCTGGGTGCGGGATAATCACCCCTCTTCTGGGCTGGCGGGTTGGTGAGGGCGAGCTGGAAGTCAGCCGTTTGAAACAGCAACTTGCCATCGCGGGCGACGGCCAGCCAGCGCTCGCGCTTTCCAGAGGGCGCCGTCCGATCCGAGAGGTAGACGGACGGGCCACTTCCGGTGGACGAGAAGTCGATCCTGCGCAGCGCGAGGTCCGCCTCGCTCTTTTTCATCCAGGTGTGGGTGAGGGAGATCGTTCCGCTCACGGAAACGGGCTCGCTCATGCCCTTGAGCCAGATGGTCCCGGTCAGCGGGGTTCCCAATTCCAGCAGATCGAACGGGTAGCGGTCGGACGCGGATTCAGCCCATCCCACCGGCCCTCTCGGCGAATATTCAAAAGCGACGCGGATCCCGCGTTTGGTGCTGTCGTATTCGAGCCGGTGCACCGATCCGCTCTGATCGAAGACGCTCGATCCAATTCGGATGCTGTCGCCGTTTGGGCTGAGCGTCCAACGCTTCTTGCGCCGGCCATTGTCGAATTTGGTCCGCTTTCCGTTCGGATCGATGAGTTGCCAGGTTGCGATCGCGGTTCGATTACCCGGGCCTTCGTTGGTGATCAGGAACTGAGCGAACAAGAGATGGTTCGAGTCGAAGTGAGCGACGATGTCCCAGTGCTCCGACGCCGAATTGCCACCCGGAAGATGGGACAACCCGTCTCCCCGTACGATCGCCATCGCGGCCGACGGCGCGAGCAAAACGGCGACCGCCAATACGCGGCCCGCCCATCGGCTGCGCTGCGACCGACCTTGCCCCTGCGACTGGCCTGGCCCCCGCGATTGGGCCCGGCGTTGCACGTGCTCTGGCGCGCTCGTTCGCGATCTCATTGGACACCCCCGCAATCCGGTTGCGATCCGTTGCGCTGCCGCTCCGGCTCTGCGTTAGACGCCTCGTCCCAGCATTCGATTCGAATGCCGCGAGACCGCTCGAAGAGCGCTTGCAGGATTCGCTCGATGTGGAAGCCCAGGCTTACGACAGTCCAGATCGCGACCATCACGAGCCCCAGATCGGGTCGCCCGCCCAGGGTTCCCACGCTGAGCAGCAGCAGGTTCGGATTGCGGCGGGCCGTGATCGTCCGGAACAGCGAGTCGATCGGCCGCCAGCAGTGGGTTTCGATCTTGAACGCGAAGATGAAGATGCCCTCGAGGCCGCGCCCGAGTAAATAGCCGGCGATGATCACGATCGTGGCGGCGTCGATGGTCCCCGATACGCCGAGCCCCCAAGCGAGGTACCAAAGCGGTGGGTGAATCAGGTCGAGGGCGTGGTCGAAGACGTTCCCGAACGGGCTCGACGTCAACGTGACGCGCGCGAGTTTGCCATCGACGGTGTCGAGAAACGTCATCAGCCAGCCGCACGCCAATCCGAGCGCGAACCAGCCCTTCCAAAAAAGCACCCCCGCGGCGATCGCGAGCAGCCAGCTCACCGCCGTCACCGTGTTTGGCTGGATCTCGGCGCGTGCCAGCACGCGAACGACAGCCGCTGCGGGTCGCGGCCAGAGCCACTTGGTGACCAGATCGGTGACACCTTTGTAGGACGACTGGAAGACGCGGTCTTCGATCTCGCGAATGCTTTCGGCGCGAGCCGGATAAATGTACGGCGGGTCCAACTTGCGAAGCCGTGCCGAGTAGGAGGGCGCGAGGTCGCCCGGCGCGGCGAGCCGGATGCCGGCCGCTGGCCCGCCGGCCTCGGCTGCCGGTGGCTGCTCGTCCTTGGCTGCGCGTCGCAGGGTGCGCAGCGCCTCGGCGGCGTGCGCGGAGTCCACGTGCGCGGCGACCGCCCCTCCCCAGCCGGCATTTTGCGCGCGATTTGCGACGAGTATGGTGTTTTGCGCCGCGAGAAGGCCCTCGATGAGGCGCTCGTCGATGATCGCGTCGGACCGCAGGATCATCACGCTCGGCGTTTGCGGATCGCCTGGATCCTCGTTCGCGTCGAGCGTGCGAACGGTTTTGCAGCCGGCTCTCGCCAGAAGCCGGCGGTGGCGCTCAGAGGTGCTGAGCGCCCACACCAGGACCTCGGAAGCGCGCTCGTTTCCGATGATCCACGCCGAACGCGAACTGTCAGCTGGTAATTGCGGCATCCGATTCCGCCGATTTTCGAGGAGGGAAGCTCCGCGAGCGGTCGCGGAGAGTATCACAGGGCTCGGAGCTGGGTTAGCCTTGCTGATCACCCGGGGTGGGGGGGAATCCCGTGTTTTCTTTGGGACACCTGTCGGATCTTCACGCGACGCCCGTCGTCGTCGAAAATCCGCTCCATCTGCTCAACAAGCGATTCTTCGGCTGGCTTTCCTGGCGAATCCGGCGCCAGCGATTCCATCGCGCCTCGGTCGTCGACGCGTTGATGGACGATTTGAGTCGCGCTTCGATCGATCACCTGGTGGTGACCGGCGACTTGACGAATCTCTCTCTCGCCTCCGAGTTTGGCGCTGCGCGAGAACGCTTGAAGCGGCTCGGCGACGCGCGGGATGTTTCGCTCGTGCCCGGAAACCACGACGCCTACGTGCGCGTCGCGCAGGCCGCCTCGTGGAATCTCTGGTCGGACTATTTCGAATCCGACGACGGCGAATCCGATGACGGCAGATCCGATGACGGTAATTCCGCCGAGGAGCGTTCCGATCCGAGAGATCGGTTCCCCACGCTGCGGGTTCGCGGCCCGCTCGCCGTGATCGGGCTGTGTTCGGCGCTGCCGACACGGCTGTTCGACGCCTCCGGAACCCTGGGTGATGCCCAACTCGAACGGGTCGAGAGCATGCTTCACCGCCTCTCCAAAAGCGATCTCTGTCGGGTGATCTCGATCCACCATCCGATCACCGAGGGTGCGACGCACCCGCGGAGGTGGCTGAGGGATGCAGAGTCACTTCGGGGTGTCATCGGCCGCGCGGGTGCCGATCTCGTCGTGCACGGTCACAATCACCGTACGCTGTTCGCCGCGATCGATGGGCCCGACGGTTCGATCCCGGTCGTCGGCGTGCGCTCGGCCTCCGATATCGGGCAAAGGCCAGAGCGCCGCGCCCAGTACCATGTCTACGAGATCGAGCGGAATGGTGAAAGCCGAGGTCCGCGGTTTCGGATCGCATTGCGAATCCGGGGTTACGACCCCGACTCGGGTCGATTTCGAGCGGAGGGAGAGCGGGAACTCGTCTCTTGAGGTGAGTTCGTGTGAGGAAGGTCCGCCGAACCCATCGAGTCGGAGCCCAGAGTCAGCTCGCCGTTTCGCCTCGCGCTGCGAGAATCTCCGAAGCGAGGTCGAGATCCGACGGTCGATCGACGTCGATCGCCGCTTCCGCAAACGGGAGAGGCACGGAGTGGATTCGGCAGCCGATCACACGGGATGCGCGTTTGAGGGCTTCTTCGAGGCTGAGTCGGCGCAATCCAAAGAGCAACAAGGTCATCGGGCCGAAGGCGCTTGCCAGACGCCACGGTTGTTTCCGAAAACTCTCCGCTCTGATCCAGAATTCGGCGGCCCGAGCGGCTTGCTGCGATCGGAACGAGAAGAGATTGGCGCCCGAGTAGCCACCATCTCGAAATCGCAGATAGGTCCGGGTGGTCGAGGGATAGCTGGCTCGAATCACCGACTCGGCCACGACACCCACCGCCAGGTCGGCGTCCGATTGCTCGGCGCACGCCGCGAAGTGATCGATGATGTTAGACGTCAACAGTGCGTGATCGGCGGTGGTGACGAGCACCCGGTCTCCGAGCAGGCGATCGTTCAACGCGTCTTGTACGCTGCGGCTTGGCGACGAGAGACTCGAGTGGTGGGTGATTGCGCCGCGAGCCTTCAGTTCGCGAAGTTCGGGTACCACTTCGAACGCGCCCGGGTCGTCGATGCTCACCGCGATGCGATCGACGCTCGACGAAGCGCGCAGGGCGCGAATCACTCGAACCAACATGGGTACCCCGACCACCTCGAGGAGCGCTCGGTGGGTTTTGCCCCGGACTTCCGCGAGTGGGTCTGTCGAGCTGCGACGCCCTGCGAGCACGAGTGCGTTGTACTCGTTCATAGGGAGCGGCCTCTGTGAAGCTCTGCGGGGATCAGGATGCAGCGCGATCGGAGCAACGAGTGGCTGCGACCTCCTCACATTTCCCGTCGCTGATTCGGTAGATCCGGTCGGCCACATCCATCAAGGCCGGTTGGTGTGAGATCGCTAGGATCGTCGCGCGCCCGCGCAGCGCCTCGATGGCTACCAGAACGAAGGCCTCGCTCTTCGGGTCGAGAGCCGTCGTCGCCTCGTCGAGGATCAGCAGCTTCGCGCCGTGAGCGAGCGCTCGCGCGATCGCGATCCGTTGGCGCTGGCCACCCGATAGCCGCATGCCGCGCTCGCCGACCGAGCAATCGACTCCACCCGGAAGTTCCGAGACGAATTCCCATGCGCCGGCATCTCGGAGCGCGCGTTCGATGTCCTCCGGCGTGACGTTCGGGTCGCCCAGGCTCACGTTCTTCGCCACGCTGTCGTGCAGCATGAGAATTTCCTGCGGGACGTATCCGATGAGCCATCGCCACTTGCGCAGGTCGAGTTCTCCGAGCGGAACGCCGTCGACGTAGACCTCGCCGGAATCGGGCCGCACCAGGCCCATGATGAGATCCGCCGCGGTCGTCTTGCCCGCACCCGAACCTCCCACGATTGCGGTGATCTTCCCGGCGGGAATCGAAAAGGAGAGGCCGTCGAGCACGACTGCATCATCGTAGGAGACGCGCACGTCTCTGACTTCGACGCCCTGTTCGAGGGTGGCCGACGCGCCGGTGGGTATTCTTTCGACGTCGGCGATCGCGGCGTCGATCATGCTGCGCATCGACCAGAGCGCGCTCGCGTCCGTGATCGCCTGCTGGTAGCGGCGCTGCATCTTGTTGGAGCTCGTGTTCGTTCTAATAAAGAGCGCTGCGAGTAGGAGCATCTCTGAAAACGGTGTTCCGATTAAAATCACGATGAAGACCAAGGCGCAAAGAGATGTGACGAGAACCGGCTCCTGTATCGCGCGCAGGGCCTCGCGGCTGAAGACGCGCCGCCGGAGCGCTTTGTTGAGTTGAGCGGTGTCGCTTTCGAGCAGTGACTCGATCAGCGACTCGCGTCCGGTCGCCTTGAGCAATTTTACAGCCTGCAGGCTGTCGGTCACCCGGGTGAGCAGGGACTTCAGATACTTGGTCTGCTTGGCCCCGGCTTTGCCCGACATGCGGACCAATTGGTGTAGTCCGCCCAGGGCAATGGCCGCCGCTACGGCTGCGCCGATCGTGATCGGTATCGAGATCGTGAACGCCAACCCGAGGTAGATGAGGCATTCGATCGCATGCCCACAGACCTGAGCCAAGTTTTCGTAGGCGATGGACGCGCGCTGGGCTTCGGTTGCGAGGGCGTTTGCGGCGCCACCGGCTCGCAGACGTGTGAAGTGACTCCAACGCGCGGCCATTAGGGACTGAAGCATCTCGAGCCTCAGGTCGGTGGCGATCCTGGCCACCGTGTAACCGACCTGGCGTTTGGAGAAGAGGATGATGCCGCCCTTCGTCCAGAACAAGATTGCGATGAACGGGAGCAGTACCTGCAGCGATGGCTCGAGGCCGATGCTCTCGAGCGCTCTGTCGACAGTCTCACCGAGCGCGGAGGTGCCTGCGGATTGCGAATCTGGGGCATCCGATGATTCCCGCATGGCGATCGCCAGGACGGGCAGCATCACCGAGATTCCGAGCCCGTCGAGCAATCCGCCGAGCAGGATGCAAAACAGTACCAGCAGGCTTTGCGCGCGGTATCGGCTGGCGAAGTAGCGGATGATTCTCACGGAGGGCTCTATAGCTTATTCGCCCCGGCAGATCGCGAGCGCGGCTTCCCCCGGGGGTTGGAAGGCGCTCGCCCGATCGGATTCCATCGGCTGGTCTCGCGCTAAAACCGCGCGGGCCGCGATCGGGTCGAAGCTGCGCGGGCCGTGGTCTCCAGCTCCCCGATCTGGAAGCGACCGGTCGGTCCGTCTACCTTGCGGCGTCCGGGTCGTTGCCATTTTGTAAGAAGTGTCCGCGTACAGCGTCGAGGTCTTCGGGCGAATCGATTTCCGACCACCAGAGATCTTCGATCGATACGGTCTGAACCTCAATCTTTTGGGCGAGTTCGTTCACGACGGAGAGATACCAATTGCGCAACGACTCCGGTTGGCGCATTGCGAGATCCAGTGCGTCTCGGTACGTCTGCACACCGGTTCCACAAAATCGAAGCATCCCGATCGACTCCCCATCGACCGTGTGGAGCGGGAGCTGCTTGCCGATTGCGCGCAGGCGCCCGTCGGGGTCGAGTGTGACCTTCATGTCGTCCGCATCGTACTCGGGTTTTCGATCGACGGTGACGGCAATCGACTCCTTTGGCGCGTCGAGAACCCGACGCAATAGATCGTCTTCGAAGACGGTATCTCCGTTCAAGAGAATGAAATCATCGGTCATTGCGACGCGGGCGATCCAGCAGGTTGCGAGGTTGTCGGTGATCGTATAGAACGGGTTGTAGAGCGTGGTCACCGCCATCTGGTCGAAGCGGGATTCCGCGATGGCGTGCTCTACAAGTTCGGCCCCGAAGCCCACGAGCACGGTGGTGTGCTCGATTCCGCAACGGGAGAGAGACCCGAGCTGAAAATCCAACACCGATTGACCATCGCTGACCTCCAGCAGGCATTTCGGTCTCGATGCTGTCAACGGCAACAAACGTTTGCCCTGTCCTGCGCTGAGTACGATTGCTTTCACGGATCTCCGCTGCCCTCTGTAGAGCAGGTCATTGCCTCCGACCACTCTGGAGGCCTAGGATTTCATCCATATGGGGGAGAGCCCGAACTGTAGACCAGGTCCGTCGGTGGCAAAAGCCGGGCGCCCCCCGCGGGCAACCTCTTCGGATGGACGCCGCGTAGAGCCCGGTGCGCCGATTCACCGCCGTCCGGGTTTGACCCTGTACCGACTCATTGCCAAAGAGGCCCTCACCCCTACGTTTTTCGCGCTCTTCGGCCTCACGACGGTCGTGCTCACCCAGAACCTGCTCGGACTCTCGGATCTCTTCATCAACCGTGGGCTGGGCGGCGGAACCGTCAGCTTGATCGCCTTTTATCAAGCGGTTCCGGCGGCCACGCTGATGTTTCCGTTCTCGGTCTTGATGGGTTGTCTCGTGGCACTCGGCCGCATGGGCGCCGATCTCGAGATTCTCGCTCTCGAGGCCTCGGGTGTCACGGCCGCGCGGTTGGTGTGGCCCTTCGTCGCGTTCGCGAGCGCAATGACCCTGCTGGCCGCCGGGCTCTCGCTTTCGGGAGCGCCGTGGACCAGTCGCTCACTCGATCAGGTGTTCGTCGATATCTCGCTCGAAAAACCCTGGTCGCAAGTTCGTCAGGGTATCGTAACACGATTTGGTGACTGGCGACTCGAAGCGCGGGAGGTCAACGCGCGGGGCGACCGTTTGAAGGGGATCTTGCTCTGGGTGCCCGACGTCGGCCAGACGGTCTTCGCTCGCAGCGGCCGGATTGACACGCTAGGCAATGGTGTCACGGAGATTTCGCTTCAAGAAGGGCGCATCGTTCTGCCCGCAAAAGACGGGCCGAAGACGATCACCTTCGATGAACTCACGACGCGCCTTCCCGAGAGCGGTGAAATCCGGCGCACCGTCGCGGACAAACTTTCCGGGCTTTCACTAGCGGAGCTTTCGGAGCGCGCGAGTGCCTTCGTACCCAGTTCCAGTCAACAGTTCTCTCGGGCAGCGATCGAATTCCACCGCCGATTCTCGATGCCGCTCGCGACACTGATATTTGGCGTTCTCGCTGTCCCCCTCTTTCTGGTTCGCACCAACTTCTCCAGAGCGGCGGGCGGTGTGCTCGGCCTGCTGTGCACGATCTCCTACTACGGTCTGATTCAATTCGGTGAAGGGTTGGCCCAGAGCAAGCTGATCGGCGTCGCGGCGGCTGCGTGGTTGCCCAACGCGGTTTTGTTGTTGCTAGCGGCTGTGCTGATCGTGCGCGCGCGGCGGGAGGGCGTTCTCGGCCACTCCTTCGATCGGCCGCAGCATCGAACCAGCCGATTGGTGAATCAGAAGGCTCGCGAGCGGCGCCCCCGACGCTATCCGCTGCCGCGTTATATCGCTGGCCGATTCATCCACCTGGCGATGCTTTCCTTCTCGATCCTACTGGTCGCGTACCTGCTGATCGACATCATGGACCGGCTCGCGTGGTTCAGCCGGTACCAGGCGACCGGACTGGAGATCCTGCGTTTCTACGGTGCGCGGGTGGTATTGCTGGCTTCGCGAGTGGTCCCGATGTCTCTTCTGGTTGCCGCGGCACTGACCGTCAGCCTGCTCGCCGTCGAAGGAGAGCTGATCGGCATGCGAGCCTGCGGCATTCCTGCTCCGAGGGCGTTGATTCCGGTGCTCTTGATTTCGGCCATGTTCGTTCCGGCTGACGCGATCCTCAACAACGTGCTGGTGCCCCGTACGAATGCGATCGCGGATGAACTCAAACGCTCCGAAATCAAGGGCTCGTACTCCCGGCAGCAAGAAGAGCGGCGCAAGAATGCCGTCTGGTATCGGTTGGGAAACAAGATTCTCGAGGCGGAGCGTTTCGATCCCGATCGCGGATCGGCGTGGGGTCTGTCGATCTATGAGATTGGCGAAGATCGACTGCCGGTGAAGCGAATCGATGCGACTGCGGCGCGTCACGTCGGAGACGGCTGGTGGCTCCTGACGGATCCGGTTCAAATCGACATTTCTGAAGGGAAGGTGCGC
>SDBV01003903.1_pt1 | contig 21666 bp, 31 predicted proteins | sample 2277081 | NCBI WGS metagenome assembly SDBV01 (sample SAMN10402039, study PRJNA504765) | marine sediment metagenome | isolation source: marine sediment core GS10_PC15, 223 cmbsf | place: Arctic Ocean: Southern Knipovich Ridge | collected 2010 | reverse complement strand
CCTATGAACTATCAGTCTTACCAAAGCGTCGTTATGTTTTTTAATGTTATACCACCTGACGGCATTATGAAAATTATTATAGAACGGGCCACAAAGTTCAGCGAATCCGAAAATATTACAATAGAAAATTTCCAGCTAATACTCACTGAAACAATAGAGACCATTCTCTGGAAGGGGTTTGAATGGAATACGAACTCATAAATAATTTTTTAGCAAACCATGGAATCTTGATGGAGATGTTTCTTCAAGACATGGTAAAAACATGCGCCTTAATGGCCCTCCTCAGTGGAATGTTCCTTGGCTGGTTAATCACAGAAACCAAAGATGGAAAAACCTGGAAGGCGCCGTTATGGTATGATGGAAAAAAATGGCGTGTAATACAACCACCAGAGATGGAAAGGGATTACAGCATGGCTAAAGACAAGAATGCAATACATCCGATTAGGCTCACACATAAACAGGTTGACTTTATAAAACACCTTTTATGTGAATTTAGCGAATATTTTGAAGAAGAGAATACAGACCTCAGCTCAGCTATAACAGCATCTGAGGGAAAAGAGAGCTGTTCTACTGAAGGGTGGGGAGACGGCGAATGTAGTTGTACACCCAAATGCACATAAGGAGCAAAACCACGGCAATAGAAAAAGTAGAAATAGAAGTAAAAGGCGTGAAAGACGGCAAAGAGACCCCAGTATATAATTGCATATGGGATGGTGATCTGGGAGACTGGATGGAAATTGGCGGAGAAGTTGTTTTAGCCTTAGATTACGATGAAGCTGTAGTAACTTTTAAAAAAATAGACAAAAAAGCCACAAGGAGCAAATTATGATTATTATTATATGGTCAGACGACGATGGCCAGTACATCGAAAAGTTCGGTGAGGGGATTGACGGAACGAAGAAAGCTGAAGCCAAAATTCTGGAGCTTCATAACCTTGAGAATTCTGCCGACAGTAATGACACCACGATAGATATGGTGATAAGAGGCAGCGAAGTACAATATGAAGTGCAAAAAGTAGCCTCTAAAATTAAGGTAAATAGCGCATTATAGCCGCGTACCCAAGTGGACTAAGGGGGTGGCTTGCAAACCCATTATTCACTGGTTCGAATCCAGTCGCGGCTTCAAGGAGACAGCCTATGATAGCTACACTTGCAAAATATGGGGATAAGCGGAGGGTAGAACAGGGGATGATTCGGGGCATTTGGGGTGCTCAGCACGCTGGTTCGATTCCAGTCCCTCCGAAATTTGAGGTGCCAATTTGACCCCGAAAGGATTTACGAATGTCAGAGATAACAGATTTTAATATACAAATATTGTTTTCTGATGGTGATGTGATGGATTATGACCACGAAAACCTTACTTTAGAAGAAGCAGTGGAATCAACATTTGAAGCTGCTAAAGAAATGTCTAAGGGCATTCTTATAGAATCTGTGAAAATAATGGAATTAGGAACATAAGCCCCTGTAGCTCAGTGGAGACCGTAAGGCGTAGAGCACGAGATTTCTAATCTCGGATTAGTCGTGGGTTCGAATCCCACCAGGGGTTCCACAGACCATTATCCATTTCCCAGTGGCAGTTTGGGCACAAGGCAACAAAAATTATACTGGTGCCAAAAATGCACCAAGCTCAGGTACTTCCAGTTTACAAGTGAGTTGGTAAATCATCTCAAAAAGAGGTATGGGATTACTGCAAACGAAAAGATGATAGAAGAATCCCGTACACCAAAAGTGATAAAGAAAGGCTAAAATATGCCCTTTGTAATAAGAGAGCGCCTTCGAACGGCAGGTCAGGATATGTATCTATTGTATACACCAGTTACAGATGATGCCGCTGGATCATGGACTTCTGATAAAAATATAGCAGAACAATATAATACAATTGAAAGAGCGAATGAAGTTGCATCAATGCTTAAATTGTGTAACGCTGGCACTGTGGAACATATGGTAGAGGAGGAAGAAGTGTCTGATTGGGTAATAAAATCAAACATAACAAATGAGTATATTGTTCAAGCACGAATATACAGAGAACCCGAAATATGGTCTCATAAGCTAAGCAAAGCTCTGCGTTTCGACACAGCAGGAGCAGCAAAGGCGTTTGCAGGTGATTTTCTATTAGGGGCGGTTGAACCAGATAGCGATGGACAGACTCTTGATATGAAATATATAGCGGTACCAAAGAAGAAAGAAAAAAACGGTAAAAAAGCTCTTTTTCAGAATACAGATATAGCTGAAAATGATTATCATTTCGTAGTAGCGTGTAATACACCGCTGAGGTATCTAAAAAAGTTCCTTTGGGCCAACAGAACTGTTGAATGGGTAGCAGACATCAGAGAAGCAAAACAGTTTAAATTTCGTACATCAGCAGAAACATCTGCAAGAAGGATAAGTACTGCCGCCGTTGCAACCTTTGTGCATGTTGTTGATAGTACAACACATAAAATAAAATATTGTGAACCAGGACAGAGTTTGGAGAAAGAGGAGATGTCAGAAAAAAGAGATTTTAGAGTCCAGATGGACCATGGAGTTGGGCACCAAATTAATGTGACATACAAAGATACAACAGAAATGGAAGCACTCAACCGCATGTTCGCAGAAGCGAAGGATATGTCCAACAAGCCGTTTACTGCCGGATCGATAAAAATGTATAAAGAAGCAGCACACGGCGGCGATAATGCTGGAAAAAGTATGTAGTGCCCCTGTAGCTCAGCTCGGTCAGAGCAGCTGTTTTGTAAGCAGCGGGTCGGGGGTTCAAATCCCTCCTGGGGCTCAAAGCGCATAAGCGCATATAATCAAATAACTATAATTAGGAGGTGTTATTATGTCGAAGTATCAACATTTTGCAAAAGAAATCAAAGCTAAAGACCCTAGCATTACCAACGCTGAACTCGGTGCGGCGGTGAAAGCAAGGATTGCTCTTGAAGATCCTGCTCCTACACCGTATGAGACCCATGGATTGCCGGACCCTACCGGTATTAATATCACTGACACCATTCGTGATAAGGCCGCTGACATTATTAACCAGGGTGCCCCTAATTTGATGATTCAGTATGTTCGCCGGTGCAAACCCAAGGTAGCGGCAGTTCTTATTGATGTTAACGACGGAAAGGTTGCTCATAAAATTATGAGAGGAGCACCTATCGGCGTCCTGGTGGCCTTTAAGGATAACCACGAAATTCTTATCGGATATTCGAAGTACAACTTCGCCACGGACGACGCAGATGTGCGGCTGGAAAAACTGGTATTTACCAAGCGGGACGCCATTAACACAGCAATCCTGCGGGCCTTGACTGATACGATCAATAAAAGCAGTATTCCGTATAAAGTGGCGGTTGATCTGCCTGCATTTATGTCCAGAATTGCAAAGTATTTTGGCGGAAAACCTACCAACATGGCCGGTACTACTACCTTATACCAGGCTTAAAATTTTGTGGAAGGGGGTATAGCTAAAATGTCAAGTGTATTTCAACCTGGAGAAACACCACCATTAGAGTTAGATGATGTGGTCGTCACTCTTGAAGAAAACCTTCATGGTATTGGGTTTGTCAAAGATGGTTATGCGGAACAAATCTATCCTGTGGAAGTTAAGGTAGTTGAATTTTCGGAAATTACTATGAAAATGTCCGACGGTTCCGTATTTAAATTGACGGTAGAGGAGGTGTCATAAAGTGAAAATCAACAGCACAAAGGGTTGGCCTGAGCTTGAATGTGGAATAAGGCTGTTCCCTATACACGAGAAGTGTGAAGGCTGCGCAAAGGTGATAGTCTTCGATGAATTCAGCGACTCCTATTGCCGTGTCTACGCAAATCCGCGTGCCCTCTGGCATAGAGGTTGCGCTATGGCCACGCATGTCGATTGGGGAAGCAACGAAGTACAAAGGGTAAGGTAAGACCTGGTCAGCAAAAGTCAAGTAAGAAAAAAGCGAGAAGAGCGGGGCAGTAGCAGTATGGATAAGAACACAATCGTAGCTGGTGACTGGCACGGTATTTGGTCACCAGTTAATTTTTTAATAAATCAGAAAAGACCTAAGATAATCCTTCAAACTGGAGATTTCGGATGGTGGCCAGGATTCCATGATACGCACATGATTAGCTCAGGTGAGTATGAAGACATCTCTGGGGAAATTATAGGCGATCCATGGCAGCGCTCCATTGCTCGCAGAGTGGAAAAAAGGTGGAATCAATATGGTCTTAAAAATAAGAATACCAAAATATACTTTTGTGATGGTAATCATGAAGACCATTGGGATCTCCGAAATGAGCGAGACTACATGAAGGCACCATGCGAAATGATGCCAAATGTTTACTATATGAAAAGAGGCAGTACGCTAAAACTAGAAGATGGCAGAACTGTTCTTTTCATTGGAGGTGCAGATTCCATTGATAAGCGTTCTAGACAAATAGGGTTTGACTGGTTTTCCGAAGAGTTAATAACTCAGCGAGATATATACAATTTGCCAGATACAAATGTTGATATTATTATTTCGCACACATGTCCAGACGAGCTCTATGTTAAACTAATGGCAAGAAGAGCAAAAACATGGGATAAAGAGCGGCCTCGGTGGAAGAAAGAAGACCCGTCAAGAGTTGCTTTATCATATGTGCTTGCGAAATATAAACCGGCACTATGGTATTTTGGCCATTTTCATATATTTGTCCGTGGTGAGCTGAATGGCACAACTTGGTGCTGCCTTAATACCATAGGAGATACAAAATGGTGGACTTATTTGGATTAAAGGAGGTTATCTTGACTGCAACCAAACGAAAAGACAAAAGTACAATCCCGACTGTAAAACTGAAGCACATTACTAATGACTCAAGTTATGGAAGCACATATGAGAGTAGCGGTTTCTGTTTTGCTGCCTGTTCAGAATTATCTAAGGACAGCGTAATTCAGTTATTTAATCTAAACGGATGCAGGGAAGGATTCATCAGGCAGTATAAGTCCTGCGTCCTTAGAAGCGAAAATGCAGAAAAACCGGCCAAAAAGCGCACTTCTTTGATTGTGTGGATAAACAAAGGTAAAGCTAAAAATGCATATGACTATAGTAATAACTCCGACGCTCGCCTGAATTTGTCTTACGAAGCTTGGATGGATAAGTCAATGAAAGTTGCTGTTATGATGCTTAACAAGTTTGAAGCACGGAACAAATGGCTGCGCACTAAAGTGTATAAAGTAGACCACAAACTTAGCGACAAAAATATTATCTACTATTTTCGTGGTTCCAGGTGGTGGCAATTTGCACCCCATACAATGTCATTGTTTATGTTGCTTATTCGGCTGTCAAAATACAACAGCCTTCATGAAATGCGAGGCAGTGTAACGCCCGAAACAATAGTTAAAAATATTTTGAAAATCAAGGGTGGTAGTGATCAGGGCCATGCACAGACGGCTGGAAACTGGTTGACTTTAATGGATAATCGCCGAGCCATCTATAAAGGCAGAAGTTTTGAAGACAACTGGGAAGCCTTTACGAGCGGAAGCGAAGGCATCCGCAAGTTAACTGATGGCGAAGCTGCTGATCAACAAACACAAAAACGATTCAACAAATTCAAAAAGTAGGCCGGTAGCTCAGTTAGGCAGAGCGCAGAGCTCCAGACTCTGGCGTCCGGGGTTCAAATCCTCGTCGGCCTGCCATAAAGGAAAAGAGGGTTGACTAACTGCCGCAGATGGATACGCGTTCCACAAAGCCGCTAAAGAACTCTTTTCCCTTTTCCTATAAATATAAGAATGGAGGTAAGAATTATGCAAGTAACAGGATACAGGTTTAAAGAAGCCATTAAAATGGCTGGCCTCGAACTCGATGCAGTTCGAAGTACATTTGATGAGTCGCTCTTCGTATTTGCCGGGGATGAGAGAGAAGACCCTGTGGCGATAGCGAAAACAATTGAGCAACTGGAATCACAGGTTGCCATGCTCCAAACAGCACAGGCTGAATACAACCTGGCTGTCGCCGTATCCGTCAAGGACACAGACGGTAATAAGATAGATATGTCCTTGGGAGCGGCCATCAGATTGGTCGGTGGTATGGGCCGTCTCGCCAAAATGTGGCGCACAGCAGCTCGCGGAAAAATCCGCGACCGATGGGACAGGCAGCGCGTTGAGACAAGATCGAAGGATTTAGATGTCGCGCAGCCCACCGTTCCTAAACGCGATGCACTCAACTTGGCTAAGCAGTATGAGAGATTCGCATCCGCCTTAAGGAATGCTATCGCTGTAGGCAACACCACCAAGTTGGACATTGCGGGAGTAGATGCAAGTCTGCTCGCGTAGTGGTCGGGAAAGATGTAGACACCATCTACTAGGAAAGAGATTTCCTGGAATACCTCGCTATCCTTGGGCTCCTTGTAACCTAAGTGGCATCTAAACTTTTCTAACGGTGTCGAAAACAAGCCCTTCTACTAGTTGTATAACGGCGGGGATACTTTACTTGCTCCTTGTCGCATCTTTCCCGAATTTTTTTTCATGAGGTAAAAATGTTTATACCATTAGCAAGTAAAAGGATCAAAAATATAAAAGCAAATGGTAATATACAATTCCACACTCTTTATGGTTGGGAGCCACCTAATAGGCTGGTTCCTAATGATGTGGTGTATGTGAGCAGCATCACAGGTATTACCATAAATCTGTTTGAATGCGTCATTAGTATAGGCAATAACATCATGATAATTGACAACCTTGGTATATACACAAAACCTGATGCTTTTCTTATTTCGTATAAAACACGCTTTAAAGCACTAGTGCATTTTTATCTCGGCTTTGCAATAGACGAGGCTATAGCTATGGCAAAAAATCGTGGTAAAAGTAGAATAATAGTACGATCAGCTCTGCCAGGCATTGCTGATGTTTTATTCAAAAGAAATTTTACAGTAAGACCGCAGGATATTTTCAATAAGCCAGAAACAACAGAAGCATTTAAGGGAATAAAAAGATTAAAGGAGGCACGACATGAGCGACATGACAATTCTGCAAATCTTGAAAAAGATCAAACATCTTGACCGTAAAATTGAGAAAGACGAAGAACGCCTAAAGAAATGGTGTTCGTACTTCGATGTTGACATACCGGAAGGTGAAAAACCGCCTTATATGGTTGAAGCGCTGTTGAAGGCAATTACTGATCGCCGCGATCATAGAGCTGTTTTAATGCATGCTCTTCACCGGGCCAACCTCGTTAACACGACGGATTATAGGGGTAAGACCCTAACATTGGATCAGCTGTTAATCCTCAGGACCGTTACTCTCCCTGCCCAGAAGGCCACACAGCAACTAATGCGCAGGAAAGAAAAGAATTTCAACAATCTTCGCCATTTGTCTGATGAAGAGAGGAAGGAAGTCAAGGTGATTACAAACTTTGAGCCGGTCGTAAGAGATCAGGCAATAGATACAATTGACGATGATCTTGCCTACATAGACCAAATTCTCGATGAAATAAACATTACTGTTAAAGTCACAGTTTAGCCGTGTCTTGCATGGTCAAGGATAAAGATCAGTACAAACACGACAGTGCCTTAGAAATGGCTGGACCACCAGCAAGTGAAAGTGTCAGGGTTCAGGTCTCAAGTGTATTGTTCGAAGGGCTGAAGGATTGATTTCTCAAATGAAAATCCTTGGATAGAAAGGGGTTTTACTGTTGTGTACCCTGCTGGTGCTCCCAAGGCTACTGGCTGTGCAAGATTTTTCACCTAAAGTAGGAGGCGCCATTGAAACCCATTAAAGTTGAATATACCAGTAATTTAGGACAAGATCACTACGGACACAATCAGGTAAAATTTGCTTTTTGTAGCAAAATTGGTAAAGACCGCACAATAACACAAGCGTCCATGTTTATGTCATGCAGGGAAGATGTCGCAAAAAATTTTAGAGGACGCGCCACCAATGTCTCATTTAAGTATATAGATATAAAAAGACTCCGCATTCTTGCCTACCTTAAAACCCCGCATGACCACAATCCAAAATCTCTCACCAAAGCCAGAATCGATGCCACAGATAAAATGGAAGCAGCTGTTAGGCTTTTAAACCATTTTGAAGAAAGGGCTGGGTGGGCTCTGTCTAAACTTTATCTTACTGATAACACTGGAAAGTTTGTGCGCCAGGCGCCCCGCTATGAATCCAATCCTGTCACAAACATGGAGCCATACATTCATATTTATATGGTTACCGGTTCCAACAAGTGGCTCAAGAGCAGCCATTATCTTTCTTTGTATCTTCTTATGCTCAGGATTGGAAACGCAGGTTTTAAGTGTAAAACCAAAAGCCACAAAGGGATAATGGGGGAGCTTGAACAATTTTCGTTAAAAAGAGCTGGCGATTCAGCATATGTTAGATCATCTTATAAGAAATGGGATATATTTCTCAAAAATCAAAGAGATCTTCTTAAAGGAAGATCAAGCCTCAAAGATTCATACAAATTAAAACTTCTTTCTTATGGACACAACGGTGGTTATAACGAAGGCATAGAAAAGCTTGTTGGCGGGAGGTCCTTTGATATGCCCCTAGCTGATCGGTGGTATGCTTTGTGTAAAAAACACAAAATACATCAGGTAAAAAATGTGGAGAGAAAAAGAAAATGATGTATGTAGACAAACTGCGAACAGAAGGCACAAAATATGTTGGTGATCTAAAAAAGTGCAAACGCTGTAGTAACAATGTCTACGAATACTACTATGAGAAGCCACATGTGGACAATAGTGACATTTTATGTGCCGATTGCAAATACGAACTCAATCCGCCAAAATTGCATCTTACATACATGATTGAGCATGGAATATGGAATGTAACCCAAAGTAGGTGGGAAAGGCAAATGGTACTAGAAGACTTTCAAGAATGCGGTTGGTTTGTAAGAAAGATAACAAAAAGTGCTGCGTCGGTAAGAAGAGTACCAAAAGACACAGGACATAAGAATGTACATCTTGAATTCTTCGGTAATATAAAATGCCTGAGGGTGCGAAGCAAATTCTATCCAGTTAGTTTGGGAATATGTGGAGAAGATATGTGTGTAATACAATCCATAGGAGGATAAATGAATAAATCAACAATCAAACCGGAAACAGTAATACTTACAGCAGGAGTTGCTATACTCTGTGTTATAGTAGTAGCTGTAATAAGCAGCACATTTAGTGCAAAAGCAAATAAAACAAAGAAGAAACTTGTTGCATCAATTGAAGAGTTTCTAGAGGTAAAAGAACAACTTAATATATGCAAGCGTAATATTGCTACCTTCAAAAACCTGGATGAAAAGAACATTTCTGACATCGAAAGTTATATCCAAGCAAATTACAAAAGAGTATCAACCACAGTGGCAAAAGAAATTGCCATAAAAACAGTTGAATTAGCTTCCAAATATGGCATTGCGGTACCCATACTTGTTGGAATGATGGAAATTGAGTCCAATTTCTTCCCGCATGCAGTGTCGCCCAAACAAGCGCGTGGATTAATGCAGGTAAGATGGAAGATATGGGAAGACAAACTAAAAGAAGAATTGGGATTTGTTGATCACTATCAACTGCACCATATTGAAGCTGGTATTGTAGCAGGTATAGTAGTATTTAAGTATTATATGGCTGAAAATGACAATAATATCTCTAAAGCTCTGTATGCTTATGTCGGCCAGGATAAAAAGTATGTAACGAAAGTCTATTCAGCCATGGGTAAATTTGTACTGCATGGTGTATCGACAATACCACAAACGGAGAAACACAATGCCAAAGGAACCTTGCCTTGACGATAAAGTAGAGCTTACAGATTGTATGGTCTGTGGAACACTGTTGCCTGAAAGTATGACTTGCCCACAATGCGATACCAGCCATAAGGAGATTCTCCCAGATGCTAGTAATTCAGGAATACATTAGCCTATTCGACAACATCGAAACGGCAAACAGATACCTCACCAAAAAGCTTCACATTAGAGTTAAGGAAGAAGAGCTATTAATACCTATTGATGAGGCTGAAGAGTCAGCGGACGAGATCAGTATCGGTGTTGGTGTCCCCGAAATTGTTTACCTGTACAACTATCATCCTACCAAGTCCCCTCGTAATAATAGTATAGTAGAAGAAGCCAACGGTCTAATCCTCAATCAAAAAGCTGAAGTTGTGAGTATGTCTTTTCGCCGTCTCTATTCCCTAAATGAAGCATGTGCTGATAACATAGATTGGAACAGCACAGTGGCTGAAACACAGGAAGACGGCACTTTAGTAGTAATATTTAGATATAAGGGGAGGTGGTTCATTCAGACCAAAGGAGATATACATGCTGTTGAATCAATGAAAACCTATAATATTAGTATACGCGTGGCAGCTCTGGCGATATTAGACGCCATGTTTGAAGAAAAGAGGGGGCCATTCTACCCATTTGAAAGCTACGGAAACTTCGATCTCTGCTATGCATTCGAGTTTGTATCTCCTTATAATAGGAATATAGCAACTTATCCTAATAATAATCTTATACTACTAGGTGTCTTCGATAAGAAGAAACTAGTAGAAATGGATGAAAAGTGGATTAACAGTTTTCAAAAGCATTATTGTGCTGGGCGTGTGTTTCCGCGCCCAAAGCTATATGGTGTAGGAAGCCCAAAAGATGCTTTTGAATTGACGAAGTATATGCAAGTGAAAGAAAGGGGGTTCGTAATAAAAGATCGCAGCGGAAGTAGAGCAAAAATAAAGAATCCTAGCTATCTTGCATTAAAAAAATTGATAAATTCGGAAGGAGCAACTTCTCCAGAAACATACGCAAAGATAGCGTTAAGCGGATATGCGACAGAAGTAAAGCAAAGTTATCCAGAATATGCCCTTATGCTTGGTATGTTTACATCTAGTATTCTTAACATAACAGAGTCTGTATCACATATGTGGGAAACTCTTTATAATAAACAGGTTGATAGGAAGGAATTTGCACGGAAAATAGACCATTTCCCAAAAATGTTTAAAACTATATTATTCAGAATGCGGCAAAAGAAGATTAACTGTATTGAGAAAGGTGTAAGCGAAATGAGACCTAAAACACTAGTTTTGGCCGCGAAAAGTGGTTATGGTGATTTATTCGACGAAGAAGTTGAAAGATTGAAGTGTGTAACAAAAGCCGGAGGCACAAATTGAAAATAGAATGGTATCCCGATAAATTAATGAACGAGATATATCAGCAAACGGGAATGCAGTTTGCCTTTCTCGGTCCACTTGAGAAGGAAGTACACAAACAGTGCCATCCATTCGTTTTGTGCAGAGACTTTTTGCATGACGCTGTTAAAGCACACCTAAATAAAAACAATTGGTCAATATTTGGATTTATATACAACTACGGAAAGTTTCCAGCTCTTGATATGGATATGATGCGGATGCTAGTGCGGAAAAGATTCTATAACGGTAAAACAACAGAAGCAACTTTGAAAGAAGCTCAAGCAAGGAAAGCTGCTAAAGACATAAAAAAGTTTGAAGAGGACATGCTGAATTTCTCTTTGCGTCTTATACATCACTATGAGGATACAGGCTCTATCAAAGAAAAAACTGTTGTAGCTGCCGATACTGATCCTAACGGCAATCCCGTATTTATTTTTACAGGCTCTGCTGTATGGATGAGCTCTCCATTCTTAGTATCAATGTACACATATCTCATCCGGCTTGGAGACAAAGATATAGTAGACTTTGATTCTGATGATGATTTAAGAAAGGGCTATCAAAACCTTATCTCCAATATGAAAAAGCCTGATAATGATATAGCATATCTGAAGAAAAACTGGGATAAACTTCACATTGTGATGGCGAACAGGGAAGAGCTGTTCGGTAAAGACCCAATACATCAAATATATTTCGATAGACTAAGTGATGGGGCTTATCACAATAATTGTGGAATTTTTAATCTATGCAATCTTACATCAGCAGATAAAAAGCTTAATGAAAAATTAGGGGAAATGGTTGCGGAGGCAAAAAAGAATGATCAAAGGGGAAAAGAAACAACTAATAAGAATTGAAGATTGGCAACCATCCGCCAGTGTTTATGCTAGTAGCGGAATATTGTTTTCGTTTGTAGCTAGGGTAAAGGATGCAGAAGATCGGATAATAAGGAAACAAGCCACACAATTCTTTTCTTGTAGAGACCATGTGAATGATGCCTTAAGGGCACATGTTCACCAACGGCATAATGGTGTTTACGGCTCTGGTACAAATCCTCCAATAGATATGGACAAGATGAGAATGTTGGTCAGGAAAGATTGCAAAGAGAAAGAATTTGATAGATATAAAGAAAGGTTTTTCTCAGCAAAACGCGTATTAAATTACTATGAGAAAGTAGCCGGTTGGGATACATCTAAAATAACAACTGTCAAAATGAAAAAGAAGAAAGATATTGCTGCCTGGCTTGTAACCGGACCCAAACAATGGATATCATATGCTCAATTGATGTCTATGGTCACACTTATATTTAGAGTCATAGGCAATTATGGCCCAATTGAATTCAGTGACAATTACGATATAGAAAAATGGTTTTCTGATCTAATTGAAAGGTATAATGATGATGTTAAATCCGGTATCTTTCAACAAGATGCAGATCTAAACACCTACCTTCCGGCATCTTGGGATAAGTTTCTCATGTTAGTTACACGATACGATGAAATTTTCACACAATCAGTTGATAAAGCATATCCAGAACAGGGTAATATCCATTCGGTCGGTGGTATTTACCATTTATGCTCATTTCAGGGTACAACTGATACTACATTGGACGAAAATATGAAGGATGTTTGGGAAGATTATTGTTGCCAAAAACAAAAGGACAAGGTGAGGAAAACGAAAGAAAAAATAGCCAAAAAGGGCGAAAATGCCTATAGAATTGCGAAGCCTAGCGGATTATGAGGTATGAGATGAAGAAACGAGTTACACTTGGAACAGATCCTGAGTTTTTCTTAAGACGAAAGGGAGACGGAAAACTTATCTCCGCTATTCCTTTTATTAAAGGCACAAAGGATAATCCTGAGCCATTGGAACACGGCGGAAATGTGCAGTTTGATAATGTGGCAATCGAGTTTGCTACTGACCCCGCAAAAGATGGCAAGGATTTGGTCAAAAAGATTGGCAATGCATTTAAGGATATTCTGAAGAAAATTCCAGAAGGACATGAATTAGCAGTAGAACCATCTGGAAACTTTGATGCTGATCAGTTGGAGAGCGAAGAAGCCCTGCAATTTGGATGCGATCCAGACTATTGTGCTTGGGAGCTAAAGGAAAACGATCCGCCGTTCTGTGATGACCCTGCTTTAAGGACTTGCGGTGGTCATATTCATGTTGGCTTTAACTCTGGTGATGGTAACGATTTTTTGTTAGATGCATACGGAAAAGCCAACACAGTAAGAATAATGGATATATTTCACGGTATTATTTCTGTAGTATTAGACAATTCAGAACAAGCAATAACCCGTAGAAAACTATACGGAAAAGCCGGCTGTCATCGCCCTGTAGCTAAAGAATATGACGGTTTATATGATGGTGTAGAATACAGAGTATTAAGCAACTTTTGGTTTAAAACGCCGGAATTAGTAATGCTAATTGATAGCCTAACACAGGATGTCTTGAAAATAATGCGAGAAGACAAACACGATGAGCTAATTAATACCATCGGAGAAAAACGGATCAGAAACACGATAGATAATGGAGATGTGCAGGAAGCTGAATTGATAATTGATGAGCACATAAGAAGCCTGCTTAGTGAGGACTCTATTCACTATTTAACAGCGTCCATGGAAAAACTTGCAGAAAATGTCTGCTTTGTTACCGAATGGCAATTGGAGGCTTAAGTGAACAATACTCTCACCAGTAAACGCGGTAATATAAAGCATATTTTTTGTCTGCTCTGCAACCGCAAAGTGTTGTATTTCTTTACTACCTTTTTCCTTGATAAAAGAAATAGACAGAGGTACGGTTCCATATGCAAAAAATGCTACACAACTAAAAAATAGGAGGTTCCATCATGCTAATTGCGCTCCCGACAAGCACAAGCAAAACACAGTATTACCTTAACATGGCATATGTGGATTATGTAAAAGAAGCTGGGTTTACACCATTTATGATCAATCCGCATAATAACCCAACAGAAGTGGCCGGTTTTGCCGATGGATTGCTTCTTCCCGGCGGCATCGACATAGATCCTGTGTATTATGACGAAGACAACTGGTCATCGTACAATGTAGACCCGGAGAAAGATGCCATGGAAAGGGCTCTATTCTGGGCTTTCGCGCAGGTTGGTAAACCAATCTTTGGCATCTGTAGGGGTTTTCAGCTTATTATCAGAGAGTATCTGCACGCAAAGGAAAAAGCAACAAAGCGCCTGAAGCGTCTTGAATTCTTGCAGCATATAGGACACCATTCATTGGCTAATGATCTGAGTATCAGCAGAACTAACAGAGCCCACAGGGTGTCTGCAGACTGCAATGTCCTATATGGAGAAAGCCACAACATGTATCAAAGAATATATGTCAACAGCATGCATCACCAATGCTTGATTCTCTATCACCATAAGAGCCAAAATCCGAAACGGCCGCTTAGCACTTATGATTTTACCGCTTTGGCTTATACGGCATATGGCAGGCCTTCCAAAGACAAGAACTACGACATAGTCGAGGCCTTCGAATTGACTACTAAGTCTGATTGGCTGAACACAGGCAGCAGAATCGTTGCAGTCCAGTGGCATCCCGAAGAGCTGAGAGATCATGCTCTGCTTCAGACATTCTTCAATCAAGGTCAAGAACAGGAAGTGGTTCATGGTGTTTAAAATGAACATGGCTAAAATGTGCTACGAAAGTGTTATGAAAAAACAGTGGCGGACTAAGACCATTATGTCTAACAGCACTCTTCTTTGCAGTGTTATAACTGTTACAGACATTGCAAAGAAGATAAAAGCTGATAAAGAAAAAGGTATTGTGCGAACAAGGCCCTTACAACCAACTGAACCATGGGTGCTGGATTTGGCTGTAGAAGAAGCAAAAAAATTTGCAGCAATATACGGCTCCAAATTAGTAAGTATAAACATAAAACCTAAAACCAAGTGAGGCACATTGCAATGGCAAACGAGTTTTTAAAAGAATTAAACATAGAGGGCGTCGCCGAAGTAATAGCTGAAAGATTCGACAGCGCTATCGATTTTATGCATTCAGATGCAATAGTATATGGAGGTGCAATAAGAGATGTATTAGCAAAGATGCCGCTGGAAGGCGATTTAGATATAGCAACAGACGCTTTCTCTCATAAACACACAGTAAGAAACTTTAGAGGATCTACAAAATGGACTGAGCAAGGTCGAAAGTGGCAGTCAGCATTAAGACCGTCAAGACGAACAGCATCAACGATGCCAGATCTCTTAAGAGAAGAGCCAAGTTCGCCTTATAGGGGTGGTGACATGCCGGTGGCAGACATAATATCATTTATAACATTCGATAAGGCAAAAACGCAGATAGTGATGGCTAAAGGCCAAACAAAGGACTCTTTTGATGCTGCTTTGGAAATAGTAAAACATGTTGATTTTGTCTGCTGTGGTCTAATGATGGATAATACAGGGAGGGTTTTTGAGATCATAGAGGGCGCTTATGAAGACTGTAAAAATAGAATACTGCGTTTGAATAAAGCTGTAAAGAATATCAATATTAATAATCTAAGAGAAAGGGTTGCTAAATTAAAGAAAAGAGGATGGGAATCCAAAGTAAATATTAGTGCAATAAAACGAAAAATGGAAAAAGCAAACAAAGCAAGAGTTGCTAATCAAGAAAGGCTTGCAAAATCGCAAAATAGACATATGGCGAAATCTTCCCAATACGAAAAATCAACGAAAATTTGCAGATTTATTACAATAAAAGCATCAAGAACTGGGCCATTTGATAACTATTCCATACATTTCAGCAGAAAAGAGTATACAAGGAATTATGCAGAGAAAAGCAAACATAGAAATTTTGCTGGATTAGCCCAAACTTTGACTGCGATATCTAATGTCGCTTCTAAGATCAAAATGAAGATTGCACACAAGCCGGGCTCTGGAGGCGATATAATAATACACATTTTGGAAAACAAAATAACAAGAAAGAGGGCTGGTCATTTCGCCAAAGAACTTCAATACGAATTTGAGAGGCTTGCATCATCACATGATGATGGCCATGATGGCCCTTACACTAAGAAGACAACTAGCGCTAGAGCTTACGGCGGCCGTTCTTCTTGTGCTGATAATCCTGTATACAGCGGTTCTATCAAAGCAAGAGTTGCTAATCAAGAAAGGCTTGTAAAATCACAGCATTCGCCCAATGACGAAGACACAGAAACAATGTTGTTTAAGGCAACTATGTCGCCTGATGGTCAAATTATGATTAATCCTGCAGAGATAGGTCCTGATACCCCAGCGGGAGGAGTGACAATAGATGTTGACAGCTTATCGCCAGAGGCAGCACAACGGCTAAAAGATGCGCTTGAAGATATGAGTTCAGAGCTTCTAAATCCGACAGATGTGGTGTCCTTAGCTGAAATGTCTTTAGAAGAGCAGGATTCAATTGATGTCAGAGTTATGGGTAAAGAAAGACCAGAAGACGCTGATGACATATCCTCGCTTTTGGAGATAGGAGAAGACTCCGATGAAAGAGACAGACGATGATAAAGGCTTAATCTTCGTATATGGTACATTAAGGGCTAATACAGCGTGCTTAGGTTCATTGTCAAAACATTTCGACAGATTCAGAACGGCTGTTACACCTGCTACAGTAAAGGGTGTAATATATGATTTAGGGTATTTCCCCGCACTTATTTTAGGTGGTCCGGGACTAGTATATGGTGAATTACACAAATATTCAAATTTTACCGAAGTAATAGAAAAGATGGACAAAATTGAAGGGTACTTTGGTTTCAGTGATCCTAACAACCTATACAGGCGAATTAAGGCACAAGTCGCTATGGTAAATCCTGGAATCTTTTCTATTGCTACTGTTTACGAATTTGCACATAGTGTAGACAGCTATCCAAAGGTACATAGTGGTACCTGGATGATAGACGGTCCAAAAACACAAAGAGGAGAGCAATTATGAAAATCGTCGCACTTTTTATGAAAGATGGTACGAGTTATACTGTGGGGATTACCCCATCTGATTTGGAAGCTATTGCTGGTGATGATGATGCAACCGTTAAAGCAATCGATTTTCACAGAGATGGAAATTACTACAACGGAGGGTTTCAGACTGGCAGACCCGGATACTCCGTAAAAATCAACAATTCCGATATCCGCCGGTTGATACCTGAAATAGAAGTTAAAGAAGCTCATATTAACATTGAGAGTGACAAGAAAGACAGCGAAAGGGTGATCCCCGAACTGCCTGATAAAGCTGCTCAGACTGAAGAATAGACATCGTGGTCATAAAAGCAAGATTTTGCGTAAAATAAAAGTTGAAAAAGGGGGTAGTATGTCTGAAAAAGACAAAATTTTGGTTCTAAACGGAATTCACTACGGTGAGTCCTTGTTAGGGCTTGGCGAATTGACTGGAAATACTATGAAATTTGTACGCAATCCAGACAGATATAAGTTGGTTCTGTTTACAGGTGGTGAAGATATTCACCCATCGTTTTATGGTGAAACCAGCCCGAAAAATATCTGCCATTCCAGCATTGCTCGCGATAAAGTGGAAAGAGTAATTTTCCGTATAGCTCTAAGAGACAAAATCCCAATGGCCGGCATTTGCAGAGGCTTGCAATTTCTGTGTGTTATGTCCGGTGGCCGTTTAATACATCATCTTGATGGTCATGCCGGAAAGCATCACGATGTAGGATTCCAGAAAGATGACACCATTATTAGGGTGAACTCTATTCATCACCAAATGTCAATCCCGCCTAAAGATGCGTATATTATTGGATGGAGCGCAAACAAGCTCTCTTCAGAATACATAGGCGACAAAGACAAAAAAGTTGAATGGGGCGGGCCTGAAGTAGAGGCAGTCATTTTCCCAACTATCAAAGCTTGTGGCGTACAGTGGCATCCAGAAATGCTACCCAAAAGATCTGACGGTTATGTGTTTTTCTATACCATGGTGGCTCAGCTGCTTAATATGGGTATGAAGGACTTCGTGAAAATATATACAGGTAGATCAGAAATGGAGGCATAATGCCAGAACAGGGAGCAGGAAAGATGTCAAAAAAGTGGCTACATGCTGTATTCGTGCTACCTGACGAAAGAATATTGCTTGAAAGATTAACTTTAAATCACGCTGATTATGTCACTTCTACAGAAATTAAGTGGTCAATATCAATTGGGATACAATGCTTCGGCATTGACATCTCAGACAAAAATTCAAGCATACACAGCACAGAAGTAAATACTTTATCAAGAGTTATATTCCGGCGCTTGGGAATAGATGTGCTAAATTCTCCAGGTATGCAAATACTCCACCTTTTTTCTCATGCCTTGAATCCAAATGTTCACAATAGAACATCTGATTACACCAAAACTATGGAGGTGTTCAGAATAAAAGCCTTTAAAAATATCAAATTGCAGCTAGATGGACATTCCGAAGTAAAAGCGTTATTTAAGTCAGAGATTATGTCTAATTTAGGCAATGGAATATTCGACGAAGCAAGTATAAATACTATGAACATGATAGATGCTATGCATGTCAATCTATAAGGAGAGCCCTAATGGGAGATAGCTTAGTAGGTAAAGAAGTCTATGTGATAATAGAAGACTTTGATAAACCTGTAGATATTATATTCTGTGACGATCTGCCAGATGCATTTGAATACCTAAAGTCGCTTCCCCCAGAGGAATTCTTTGATACGCGAGTGCTACACGGGATCTTAACAAAAGCCGAATCCATTCCAGCAGACCTTATAGATAGAGAATGCTTTATTGTAGCTGTAATACCAACAACAGGCTTAGACAATGTTGGGCTCAAAGGAGTTGTGATTGAATCTGATGCGGAAAGTTGTGTAGAAATTTTAGCAGAAGAGATAGAGGAAGTTGTAAACACTTCATATAGATGGCCGGCCATGGTTGACATCGGTGACATATATATTTTATATGGCTATCGTGTCGAGCTTGGGCTATGTATAAATGAAGACGCTCTTGATGAGGAAAACATAGAAATATGTAAGAAAGTTTCGGAGGCAGCAGAAGCGATCATAAAACATGCGACAGAAACGGAGGAAGCCAATGACGGAAGCTAAATCGCAAAAAAAGACAGTGGTAGTGGATGTATATACTGGCAAGATTGAAGCTGCATTCAAAGGTAGGCTTCTGGGCCTCGTTAACGATATAGAATTTAATGCAATCGTAAACAGCAAAGAGCTGCAGAAAAAAGTTTTGACTAAAGAGACCATATCCCTGGCTGATATAACTAAAAATTACCAAACTCTTGAAGATTACAGGGTGGTAATAGCTATTAAAGAGAGGGATGGCGAAATATTCCATCCTGCAAGATTATTTATATCTGACAAACTGGGAGTAGTGAGCTTCGTACAGCCGGACGGTAACTGTGGTTTTACAGATAGAGGTCAGGCATATATCCTAATGGAAGAAGAAGAGGTTAAAGATGGAGAAACTAGCGAGTAATTTACTTACACCCGGAACGAAATTCGCAGTCACCGATGATGTAAAAGAGAGTACTTTTGGGCCAGGCACCACAGGATTCATGTCTTATATCAAAAACGCTGATTCTGACTATGAAGATGTTGCTCATGCTGTTGTTTCGATTATAAGACGAGGCAAAGGTGGGAAACAGCGCTTAGATGTAAGTAACATATCTATACCTATATTTTCTGATTCACGAATGCTTGAGCATAAAAACTACCTTCCAATCGGTAGAAGACACTATGTTCACATTGAAAGCATTGATTTCGATGTAGACGATTTAATAACAATAACTCCAATAGATTTTCTTGGGTGGATGACAGCATATTCAAGGTATCTACACTATTTGGTGCAGAACATAGCCAAACCGAAAAAAGGCTTGTGGCCAAACGACCCCCAGCATAATCTAAATATGGCTATACGACTGCCTGATATGTTTTTACAGAATGAGGAGGGAACAACTGCTGCCCTGACTGCAGAAGCTTGGAGAACCCAATTTGTAGTGCAGGCAAGAGCAAAAGAATCAGCATTAATAAAATGCGCGTTGCGGTATAAAGAGTCAGTTGTAAAGGCTACACTAAATTCTGCTCAGTTTCTCGAATATACCAATGAAGAGTATTATGAGGTATCCGACAAAGATCTCACCGCCAAAACCATAAAGTTCTACAAGGACAAGGCGCAAATAATAAAGGAAATGATACCTTACCGAAAGAAAAACAAAAAATAGGGGGAATATTAATGTTTGATTTTGGCACAAAAATTGTTGTATTAGCCAGCCAAGTTGAAAATCACCGCACTGGCCCAAAATATGGCAGCGAAGGATATGTAATCGCTTCTGGCACAGCAAATTATACAGAAGACACTAGGATGACAAACGCGCTGCTGTTGTCTACAATGGATGTGCTGTTTACAAGATACGGATTTGGGAAAATTAGATCTACAACGGAAAGGAAAGAAATATTAAATGTGCTTCCTATAATAAGAAAACCACCCCCACACGAAGAAAATATGACTGTTCTCCAGCGTCTTGAGAGAGCAATTAATAGGTTTAAGAAAGAGGATTTCAGAAGTAACTTCTGGTATAATGCTAAATCAAACTACTGTAGCAACCCAGACAACGCATACCTTGCTATAGTGGCGCCTGCAAAAGTTCATGGTGAAGATCTGACTACATGTAAAGATATAGAGTTTAAAGCTTGGTTCGAAAGCGTAATCATGTCTTATGATATGGCTGGTGCTATTACAAGAACAGCCAATAAAATATTCTCCAATAAATTTCCAAAGAAGAAGCTGTTATCACATTTGTATGCGTGTAAAAAGTGTATAGGACATCAGGAAAGGCGTAGAGATTACGCAGAACATTTTGCCGAAACACATAATAGACGAAAGGAGGTAATAGAGACACTAAGGATAGTTGCGTCTATGGCATTCCCCAAAGTCCAATCAGCCACAAGGAGTCATATACAATACGGCATTGATCACGGATTTTACCATGATTCAAATGGCAGAATAAAACCCGATGTCTTTTTCTCTGGCATAGCAGACAATTTGTTTAATAATGAATTCGAATGGAAAAAAGAAAGGATACTGAATGCGTCAATAAAAAATAGGAAAATTATACTTGATAGATTAAGTCAAACAAAAGATGCCATGAGCTTTCTTTCGAGCGAGGCAGCACAAAAACTACACCGCAAATAACGGAGTTTTCTCGGACCCGTTTTTATGATGTCTATCTTATTCACATTCAACTATAAGAGGAGAAATGATGGCCCACATAAATCCTATTGTAGATGGCAGCAAACTGGAGGCATTGGTTAAATTCGTAAATCAGCAGTTTCATTCACGTGTTGTAACGGAGGGTAAAAAGCAAGGTAGGGATTTCGGCATTACACTAGATATTAAAGTAGAGCAAAATGCGTTGTGGATAACTTTCTCTAGCAGGAATGAGAGTCACAGCATAACTATTCCTATTCCTCATACAGAAGATGGGGCTGCCGTTATACTGCAAAATGAGGTAAAAAGAGCAGTATACGGATATTATTTCAAAAGCACAAAACAGGAAGTATCTTATCTTGATGTGATGTATTCCATAATATGTGGAG
>SDBV01003902.1_pt1 | contig 21666 bp, 25 predicted proteins | sample 2277081 | NCBI WGS metagenome assembly SDBV01 (sample SAMN10402039, study PRJNA504765) | marine sediment metagenome | isolation source: marine sediment core GS10_PC15, 223 cmbsf | place: Arctic Ocean: Southern Knipovich Ridge | collected 2010 | reverse complement strand
ATATATACTATAATAAAGAGGAAACTTATAAACCTGAGGAGATTATTCAATTTCTTAATCCAGATTTGACTGATCCTTATGTTGCTGGTCAAGGTGGTCTAAGTGCTGTTTATGAAGATAATACGGTTTCAAATCAACTTATTGCACACCAACAAGGTTATTTAGATAGGGAAGCAAGACCAGATTTGATTATTAGTCCTAAAGATAATGAAGGAACTTGGGGAGCTGATGTTGCTAAGGGTTATGAAAAGCAGTTAATGCTTAAATTTGGTAAGGGCCGCGGGGGCGGTATTCATGTTGCAGAAGAACCTATTTCTGTAAATGAAGTTCAAACACCTCCTAGAGATTTAGCAAGACTTGAAATACCTGATAAGGCAAAAGAACAAATTGCAAATGGTTTTGATATTCCTATTTCTTTGTTACAAAATAAAACAGTAAATAAGGCTACACTTGAAGCTGCTTTAACTCAACATGCTTTAATGGGGGTTTCTCCTAGATTAGAACGAGTTCGTTCTGTTTTAAATAGTAGGCTTCTTCCCAGGTATGACATTACTGGACGTTTGTTTTTTGAATATGATAATCCTGTTCCTGAGGATCGTGAACTTAAAATGCAGGAAACAGTTCAATTTGTTCAAACAGGTATTTTAACACCAAATGAAGGAAGAGATAGGCACAATTATCCCCCTATTGCTGGTGGTGATGAGTTACAACCAATGAATGTAGCATCTGATATTGAAAGACAAGAGAAGAGAGATAGTGGAGAAGCTGATAGATGAATGTAACAAAATTTCGTGTTGAAAAATGTGGGGTAGGTAATTATAAGTATTATGGTACTTGTTACACATATTATGACCATCTTGATATTTATTGGGATAGTGGAGAAATGGATTTAGATGTTATTGATTTAAGTTATATGGGTGTGCGTAAGGTTGGTAAATGAGTATAATTACAATAACTAAACGTGGTACTAGGGTCACCCTTATTTGGAATGAATCTACTGGTCGTGTTATACAACTGCGTATGTATGCAGGTGTATTTAGGGCTATTAATCTTTATCGGTTTGCATTAAAACGTAAATTAGGTGAATGGGGTTCTTTATTTATTAGTTCTTCATTACGTTTTAGAGCAAGGCATAGTACCCCAGGTAGTCCACCATTGAAACAAACTGGTAACCTTGAAAAAAGTATTGAAATAGATATATCCAATGTAGGACCAACTGGGTTTTTTGGTCAAGATGTAGAAGGTGTTATTTGGACAGATGTTCCTTATGCTCCAACTTTGGAAAAGGGAACACTACAAGTTCAAGTAGATCAATCAACAAAGAAACATACTAGGGTTAAATTGTGGAATCCTATTAAAACTTTAATAAATATAGTTCCTAGACCTGCTTGGCTTCCTGTATTTGAGGAAACTAAGCGAAAAATGATAAATACAATACGAAGAGGTTAATTATGTCAGATCACTTAGAGATTTATGGTGATTGCGTTGGGCCTTTTGATTTGGTTATGGCTAGTGAGGAAGCTAGAGAACTTGAAAAGCTCCTTAAAGAAAAAAATGATGATGATCCTAATGAGTATGAGAGATTTAGAGTTTTCTCCAGTATTCATAAAGACATTGGGTTTGGTTTTCATCCAAATGAACATTCTGATGTTTCAGTAATTGTTGATGACAGTCTTGATGAAGATGGTGAAGTGATTCTTGTTAAAAATATGAATTGGGAAAAATTTCGGACAAATCCAGTTGTTGCTTTCAATCATAATACAAGAATACCACCTATTGGAAAATCAGTTTGGCAAAAATTGATTGGTGATAGGTTTTGGCGTGCAAAAACAATTTATGCTCCAAAACCAGATAATTTTCCCATAGAAAAGGAATGGTTTCCTGATTCTATTTTTTCAATGATTAAAGAAGGTTTTCTTCCAGGAAAATCAGTAGGTGGAATTGCTAAACGTAGAAAACCTACTAGTGAAGAAATGGCTTCTGATGAAAAATTTGCAAAAGCAAAATTTGTTCGTTATAATTCTATAGTTTATGAATATTCTGTTGCAACAAGACAAGCTAATAATAAGTCAATTGTTGAAGCAATATCTAAAAATTTAGTTTCTATTCCAGAACCATATTTAGAATGTTTTAAGGATTTCAAGGATATTTATGAAGCTGTTAAAGACCATAAAAACAGGAATACATTACCTGTTATAAAAGATTTTAGAACAGTTAAGTCCTATAGAAAAGATCAAGAGGAAGCGTTAAGAAAAGATTTGGAGTCAGTTTATAATGAAGCTCCTAAAATAGTGGAGACAGCTATGTGCAGACTACTGGGAAAGGTTTGTTAGATTATTAATATTTTTCCCCAGTGATGATTTAATTTGTCTTATTCTATTAAATGGAGAGAAAAAATGTTTGTTGCTACTAAAATGTGGGTTAAACTTACTAAGGCTTACGAGTGTGAAGACCCTGATACTAAAAAGTCTACTAAGTTTGCAGTGGATGATGTTATTGAGCTTGATGATGAGTTGGGTAAAAGTTTGATTTCATTGAAGTTTGCTGAAAAAACTGATGCTCCCAGTATTGATGATCTTACTAAGAAAATCAAGGAAGATATGATTGAGTCAATTAGTGATAATCTTACTAAGCAACTTGCTGGAATTATGGATGGTGTAGGTGAAAGACTAGAAAAGACCATTCCTGCTGTTGCTAAAGATCATTCTAAAGATGGTTTTAATGGTTTTGATAGTGAAGAGGAATGGGTTGAAGAGCTTATTAAATATTGGGACCCTAATAATAGGGATGATCCTGATGAACGATTAATGAAAACTCCTTCTGGACAATCTACTTTAGATAGTGAGGAAGGTGGTCTTTTAGTTCCTGAAACTGTTGAACGTCGTATTTGGGAACAAACACAAGACCAAGATATGTCGTTTCTTGCTTTAACTGACCAGCATTTTACTTCTGGACAAAGTACAAAGTATAATACTGTACCTGAAACTAGTCGAAAAAATACATTTCGACATGCTGGTGCTTTGGCTTATTGGCTTGCAGAATCGAGTGAATTTACTTCTTCTACTTTGAAGTGGGCTAGTCAACGTCTTGAATTGCATAAATGTGCTGCTTTGTTTTATGCAACAGATGAAGAAATGGCTGATGCTGGTATTGCATTAGGTCCAGTTTTTACTAAAAAGGCTGCTGAGGCCCTTAATTGGCTTGTTAATTTGTCCTTTATTTGGGGTACTGGTGCTGGTCAACCAACTGGTATTATGAATGAAGATGCTTTGATTGAAGTTGCTCCTAAACTAGCTGTTGGTCAAGGTGCTAATGCTTCTATTGGACATTTTGATTTGAGTAATATTTATCATCGTATGCATCCTAATTTGCGTGCCAGTGCTGTTTGGCTTGCTCATCCTGATTTGATTCAACAATTAGAGTTTATTCGATTTAGAGATGATGCTACTACAAATCGACCTATCTATATGCCTCCAGATAGTGGTCATACTATTTCCAAGCCGGGTTATGGATCAATGTATGGTCGTCCGGTAATTCCTTGTGAGTTTTGCCTTGACCTTGGGCAACGTGGTGATATTATTTTTGTGAATTGGTCGCAGTATGCTACGTTGCAAAAGAAACAACGTAAGATTCGTTCTGCTACCAGTATTCATGTTCGTTTTCTTTTTGAGGAAACTGCATTTAGATTTAGTTACCGAATTGATGGTAAATCTAATTGGTCTTCTCCAATTGAAGATTTACATGGTTCAACTACTCGTTCACATATTGTTACTTTAGGTTCTCGTAGTGGTGGTGGTTCAAGTTCCGGTTTGTAATTCATACCAATTTTTCTTCAAAACAAAAATTGGTGTGGGTTGGGTTGGGAGTGGTCATGTCCTTCCGCTCCCAACCTTTTATTAAAATTTTATAGGAGATAGAAAAATGGGTGCTGCCGAACGACCGTTTACAAAATCAATTAAAAGTTTTCTTTGGCTTCCTCCAGTTGATGGTAATGGTAATACTTATGGACCTGATCGCAGTTTTGTGTCTATGAGAAATTATCCTTATGCCAGAGTTATTTTACAATTTGGTGTTATTGGTGCTGGAAATACCACCCTTACTTTTAGTCAAGCTAAAAATGTTGGTGGTAATAGTAATAAAGTATTAGGTTTTAATACTATTTGGCAACAAAATTCTCAGGCTGGAAATCCTCCATACAACCAAGATATTTTTACTAAGACTACTGTTGCAGCTAATAGTTACACTATTCTTGGTGCATCACATGACAATTATTTAATGATTGTTGAATTCAAAGCAGATGTTTTGGATGTTACAAATGATTTTGATTGTATTCGTCCAAATATTATTTGTGGTGCTGTTTCAACTATACTTAGTTGCATGATTGAAATGCATGATGGTAAATTTGTTGGTTCTGCAACTGATCCTAAGATTATGCCTTCAATGCTTATTGATAGGTATCCTAATGTGTAGGTGATTCTCTAATCATAACTGGGAAAGAATATTATTCTTTCCCAGTTATGATTTAATTTGGTGTAATTTGGAATAATTGGATATGTTGATATGTCTTTAGAACTTATACAAACATTAAATACAAAAGAATATCATTTGGCAGAAGTTGATTCCAATGGTACTATTGTACTTGTATATGGTAGTTTTGAGTTAGCTGATGAACATTTAGATGCTAGAAAATTTCAAAGGATACGAAGTTATTTTGGGGATATGACAATTCCTAATTTGGACGCAGCTAATATAGAGGTAGATGATCTTCTTTATACTGATACTTATTGGGATGATTTACGAGTTTCTGGTTTATCAGTTACAAAACAAGGTGGTAATGATCCTGATTTAGCTGTATTTTTAACAAATGGTAGTGGTAGTCGGGGTGTTTGGCTTAATTGGTTTGATAAAACTATTGAAGAGGAAGTATTTTTTAATATACAACTTCCTCATGCTTATAAGCTTGGTACTGATATAAATGCCCATGTTCATTGGGTGCCTAAAGCTACAGGAAGTAATTTTGTTAGTTGGGGTTTAGAATATACATGGCAAAATGTTAATTTTGTATTTGGTAATACTACTATTATTTCAGGTAATCAAACTACGGGTGCAGTAACTAGTCCCATTGCTTCAACAAATTACATAACTGAATTAGGGATAATTAGTGGTTCAGGAAAAACGCTTGCGTCTATGTTGGTTTGTCGTTTATTTAGGGATGCTGCTGGGGCTTTAAAAACTGATGATTATGATGATGATGCTGGTTTACTTGAAATTGATTTTCATTATCAAATAGATCGTCCTGGTTCCCGAGAACCATTTGTTAAATAATAGGTAGCTTTAATGGCTAACTTAATTGATAATTCATCTGCTTTTCTTCAACCTATTGATTATGAAAATAGGACTGATGACGAGCAAGTTTATATTAATGCTTTGATTGATGTTGCATCAGAGGCACTTGAAGTAGAATGTAATCGTATATTTGCTCCTATAACATATGCAGAAGAAACTCATAGTGGTTCTGGTCAAAATTCTATATTTGTTTTTAATCCTCCTATTAGAACACTGACATCCGTTGTTTATGTTGGAGATACAGAAAATACAACCATATTAGCTACTAATTTTTCTTTTGACACTAATATTGGTGAGATACGATGGAAGGTTTCTCCCCAGATAACACAAGCAACTTTGACTTTTGGTAAAATATTTACTGAGGGTTTTAAAAACATACTTATAAATTATGCTGGTGGATTTGCAACTGTACCTAAATCAATACAAATGTTAGCTGCCCAATTAGTTATTGAGCAATTTGATCCAGAAACAGCTAAAAATGCAGTAAAGAAAGAGAAATTAGGTCAATTTTTTATTGAATTGAATACAGCAAAGTTTCAATCTTCTATAATGGAAAATAAAAATATAATTGGTAGATACAAAATACATGCTGTAAGTGAAGGTTTGTGGCCTTAATGAGTCTTAGAAAATTACTTAAGTGGCATTTTTTTAGTGTTCAAACAATTGAACATGCTGGTAGGGACCAAGCTGGTGCTATAAATAGACGTGATAATTGGATTACAACACATGAAAATTTAAATGGTCATTTACAAGCACAAATGTTATCAACTTCTAAGGGAAGAGATGATGTTATATTTGATTATGGAAAACCTGAATTAGAAATATCTCATGTACTTTGGCATAACAATACAACATTAGAACTTTCTTCTCAGCATCGTATTATATTTAATACTAATCCAGAAAGACAAATAGATTTTACTGCTACTCTTACAAAGGATGATGTTTTTATAATGGATGTAGTTTCTTCCAGAGAACCTGTTATAAAGCGTAGAGCATCTTCAAAAACATTATTTGAGATATTTCTTAAAAAAGCTGATAGGTGGACTTTATGACCACAAGTGGAGTAAATATAAGACAAACTACAGGACGTATTCTTTTTAGGGTTTCTCTTAAAGATGCTGCTGGGGCTAAAGTTACAAGTGGAACTACTGAATTACGTGTTTATAGATTGGAAGATGATGGTACATTAGATGTATATGATTGGACAACAAATGATTTTGTAGCTCCAGGTGCGGGTACTCCTGACGATGAGACAACAATGGTTCATAGGCAACGTAGGGATTCAACTGGAGCTGATGTAAATACAGGTGTTTGGACTGCTGTATTAAGTACATTAACTAATTTTGTTGCTGGTACTATTTATATCATTCAAATTACAAATACTAATGCTTTTCCAGAATCTCAGGAAAGAGAAATTCAATTTGGTGGAGATATTCAAGCCGGTTTAACTGGCGATTTAACAGGTAAAGTTATAGGTGATGGTATAACTGAAATACTTGCATTAGGTGTTTGGGCAGCGGCAGATGAAGGTAATTCAGTATTTCCAGCAAATGCAATTCAAATAGGAGGTAGTAGTCCTGCTGCTGCTAGATTAGCTTTAGGTTCAAATTCTATTTTTATTGGTGTTGTAGATACATCAGTATTTGGGGGAACTGCTTCCAGGTTTGAAACTGATTCTGCTGCGATTACCGTATTTACTGCGACTGGTCATTTTAATAATCGTGTTATATTTTTTACTTCTGGTAACCTTCAAGGCCAAGCTGTAGAAATTCAAGGGTATACAATTCAAGGTAGTAATGCTAGATTTGTTGTATCTGAAATGACCGAAGTACCTGCAAATAATGATACATTTATTATTGTATAATGGCATTTACAACTTTAGCACCATTCGGTATACCTTGGAAAAACTATAGTTTTCCTCCAGTAACGCCTACAACTTTTGAAGTTAAATATAATTCAGTATTTCAAGGATTAAGATCAAAATTTGAACAAGTACAGGAGTTGAATTTTATAACTTCTGGTTTTAATTTGGAAAGTGTGAAATATCCTTATGGTATTCTCTTCCAGTTATCCAATACATTTGAGGGTAGAGATAGTCAATTACAAAGGTTTGAACATAGTATTTATAGATTTTCTGTATTCGATGAAAAACTTGAAAATATTTATCGTCTTGTAGAAGAATTAAAGGTAGATTATAGATGGACAACATTTAAGATGAATGATTCATTCATTTTGAATGAATTAGTTTTATCAAATGATGAGCTAATTGAAGTTGTCCCTGGTATATTTAGAGGTAATATATCATTTGATGTAAGAATACAAAAGGCACCTAATCTTACAAATATAACAACACGCACTACTGGGAAAAATTTTCTTAATGCAATAGTTAATCGTGCTGATACATTTGGTCTTCCACAATTTACAACGGGTAAATGGAGATTACCAGAGGATGACTTTAATTTTAGCCCCATTATTACTATTGGTGATTATAAGTCTAATGAGTCTGGTCGTACATCTAATACACAACAAATGACTTCAAAATTTACTATAAATGTTTATGCTGCAACATTAGACTTGTTAGAATCAAGTATGTTTATGATTGATGAAGCATTTGATTTAGGTAGAATGGTTGTTACAGATAAATGGTTGTTAGTGTTTGAATGGGTTAGTAATGTCATAACTGAAATTGTACCTGGAATATTTCAAGGTATGCTTAATTTTGAATTAATAACAGAAGAATCAATAACTCCTGGATTGTAATAAAATGGCTGTATCAAATAGGGTTTTAAATGCTGGTTATTCAGGTGCCCTTTCAGTTCAATATAGAAGAACTGATGTACCAGAAGCAGGTGCAAAAAGTACAAGAGATGACGTACAAAATAATGATGCTAATATGTCTTTAGCTTTTGGTACAGGTTTAGGACAAGCAGATTTATTTCATCATAATAGAATAACTTTATCTGGACCTGTTATTTGGTCACAGGATTTTGATGTAGATTTTGATGATATTTGGGGAGTACCTCAAAATTTTAATGCTATCAAAATTCTTCAAATACGAAATAGAGAAGCTACAAATCTTAGACCTTTACGGTTTTTAAAAGTTTGGACTGCTTTAACAGTAACAGAAAATGATGTTGAATCAGATATTAAAACAGAACAATATTATATCGGTCCTCAAGGTTCAAGAGTAATTCTTGAACCTAGTGGTGCTGGTTTGAGAGGTGAAGCAGCATCTTCATCGAGTGTAGATGAAGGCAATATAATTTTTGAAGTTACTGGTTCTTATGATGTGACATTTGACTTATTTATAGTTGGATCATCAGCGGAAACTAGTTCATCAGGTACTTAATTTAGTTATTAAGGTTAAATAAGGAATACATTATGGCTGCTAAAACAATTAGTGGTGCTGCTGGTAAAATGGGGCGTACTTATATTGATGATGTTGAATTTGGTAATACTGAATATGAATATACTGAAATTGCAGAAGAGGAAGAAGTAACTAATTCAACTTCACAAGGATTTAATGAATATGATTATGGAAATAAGCATATTGAAGGATCAATGTCTCTTGATTGGGATGTTCAACAAAACCCACATGATGGTCCTCCTGCTATTACTGCTGGTGAAGAATATGCCTTTTTAGGTTATATTCATTCTGCTGCAACATTAGATACTCCTGATGGACCATTTCTTAGTATTGATAAAATGAAAATTAATAATGTTAGAACTACTGTTCCAGCTAAAGGTAAGGTAACTTGGACATTTGATTTTAAATCAAATGGCCCCTATGAATTACCTGAAGGTGAAACTGCTACTAGTTCCAGTGGTAGTTAATTTTAATTCATATTTCCATACCATACTATAATAAGGACATTCTATTGTGCCAACTTCAATTTTTGCTTTTGGTAAGGCATGTGTTTCTGTCAAAGATAAGGGTGGAGAAACATTTACTTTAAGTCCATTAGGCTTTAGAGAAATAGCTGAGTATGTACTTGCATATAAATTTAAGGAAGTAGAAGAGGCAGAATATGCAATTATAAATTTTCCCCCAGATTTGCGTAAAATTAAATTGGATGAAGCTTATGAAAGATGTTTATCAAAAAGATACATTTATACTGATGAAAATTCTGGAGAAGAAAAATCTTCTGAATTAAGTTGGGAAACTTTAGAAGTTCAAGAAAGTTGCAATACTATTTGGGGTATTGAACGCCAACTTTACTTATCTTTAAGGATTAAACATCCAAAGATTACTAAAGAAAAAGTTTCTGAAATTGTTACTCTTCATTCTTATGATGCTATATTTAAAAAGGTAATGGTTGCAACTGGCTTTTTCTCTGAGGAAGAAAAAAATGGGGGTGATGATGATGAAGACTTGGGGATAGAAATAGACAACCTGTAGATTGGGGACAAATTTATAGATCTTTAATTGTAGATTATGGAATTCAACCATCAGAAATACCTAATTTAACTGAAATTGATTTAGTTACTTTATTGCATGGAAATAAATCTGATAAAAATGATCTTAATGTTGACGGTAATAAAGGTATGACACGAAAACAAGTGTTAGATTACGTCAAAAATTTTCGTCAAGGTGAAAATTAAATACTAATGGCATTTACTAATAGCCTTGCTAGTTTAGTTGTTAATATATTAGTACGTACTGGTCGTGCTAATAGAGAAATAAATAAGGTAAAAGGTAATTTAGTATCTACCGGTGGAACGGCACTTAACACTGCTGCACAGTTATGGATTTTACGTGCAGCATTTTTAGTTGTACGTGATGCTATTGGTGGTGTGATAAAATCTACTGCTGAATTTGAAACAGCCATAATACGTATCACAAGTATCTCAAAAGATTTAAAAAATACAGGATTTGGTGATGCTGTAGAAAAATTGGGTTTAGCTTTAAGTGGTATTCAGGTTCAAAGTTTAGCAGATGTTGCACTTACTGCTGCTAAAATGGGTATTGAAGGTAAAGCAGCTATTTTAGAATTTTCTAAGGTGGTTACTCAATTTGGTTTAGTTACTGATACCTCAGTTCAAGCTGTTGCTGATGGTTTTGGTAGACTTGCTATTATTTTTGGTATTTTGCCAAAGGATATTGAAAAATTAGCTAATGCTGTTTTACGTGTGGATGAAGTTAGTGTCGTTACTGCTGGAGATATTTTATCACTTACACAACAATTTGCTGGTTTTGCAGCAACAATGGGTTTGAATGTAAGAGAAACTATTGCCTTTATGGCAGCCATGAAATCTGCTGGACAAACAGGTACAGTTTCAAGAAATGCTCTTCATAGATTATTAGTTGTTTTATTACGTGATACTGAAAAAGTGGGAAAAGCTTTAAATCTTACTACAAAGGAATTTAGGGCTTTTAGTGTTTTAATTGAAACTGATCCTGCTAAAGGTTTAGAAAGATTTTTTAAGATTTTCAAGGAATTTACAGGAAGAGAACAAGAACAGGTTCTAAAAGAGATAGGTTTATCTACTGTAAGAGTTTCTGGTGGTATGAAAGCTTTAGCTTTAGCTTTTGGTGAATATACAAAAAATCTTGCTGCTGCTACTGAGGGAATGGAGGACAATGTTGATTTAGCAAATAGAATGTTTGATAGATCAGATACATTGGAGGTAAAAATAAATGATTTAGCAGATGCTTGGGAAGCTTTTAAAAGATCATTGGGTGAAGCAGGACTATTTAAAGATGCTATTGATTCCATTAATATTTTAGTTACTAGCCTTAATGAACTTTTAGATGCAACTGAAAAATCTGTTCCTAAATTAGATTCTACTAATGTTAAACAACTTAAAGCTGCATTAAGACAAGCTATTGATGATAAATTAGATGCAGAAAAAAGATTACTTAGTATTAATAGTTTTGTTACTGGTGGTATAGGTGCTATAATAGCTGGTTTTCAAGTAGAAAGAGCAAATAGAGAAATTAAAAGATTAAAAGAGCAATTAAATCAATTAACTACTGCTGGAGGTGGTGTTGATATTGAGGATGTAGATACAAAAAAAGCTAGAAAACAAGATATTTTAGACAGATTAGATATAGAGGAAAGAAAAGAAAGGGGAAGAGCTACTAAGAAAAAAAGAGATAGGCAAAGAGAACTTGATCGTGATATAGAAGAAATTATATTAGAGGATGATAGAAGAAAAGCAGAAGAACAAAGAAAATTTGCAGAAGAATCTGATCTTCGAGAACAAGAACAACTACGACATCTTCGTGATAATGAAGCTTTAAGGCTCCAACAGGAAAGAGATGAAGTACAAAAAAAATTAGAGAAATTAGGTGATAGAGAACAACCTAGAGGTTTTATGGGCTTAGTTGAAGCATGGAAAAGAGTTCAACAGGATAGTATAATAAAACGTGCAGAAGGAAAAAAACTTAGTTTGATGCAACAACAAGTTGAAATATTGAAAGAGATTAGGGATAAAAAAGAATTTCTTCAAGGTAATGTTGTAGGTGTATAGGATAAAGCTTAAATAGGTTCGTAAAGGTCGTAAAGGTTAAAATATGACATTGCCTGGTGCTAAAAATGCTGATGGAGATTATATTACACCATTTCCATTGGGATTTGTAGAAGATAAAGAATCTGGTGAAGAGAATTATGATGTAGAACAAGGTACAATAAATGCTACTAGAATATTTCTTGGTCCTTGGGAAAATCGTTTAGACTTTATCAAAACATATCTTCTTTCTATTCCTACTGCAACTGAAGATGGAGATACCATCCATCTTCCTCCAAATACATATCCTATTGCTTCTGGTGCTATTGCTACAAGAGTACATGTAAAAGGATTTTCTACTACTGATAATCAACTTGATGCTGGTAAATTCAAAGATAGAACTTTTATTAAGCATGAACTTGTTAGATTAACAGTAGGTTATAAAGTACCAGCGGGAATTGATGGTGCTAATTATGCTGAAAATACTGAAGAAGTTTTTGATAGAGATCATTTTTACATTGAAGAAAGAATAGATACTACAACAGAAATAGTTGAATTTAGAGCTAGTGATTTTGTAGATAATGCGGGCAATGTAGTTGATATTGGTGGAACAAAAGTTATTAATAAAACAATAACACTTGTTCATATACAAATATCTATGCCAATTTTACTTAATCCTGATTGGAATAGGTATATTTTAGGATTGGGGCATATAAATTGGGGCTTTGGTGATGGTGGTGTTAGTAATGTTATTTTTCCTAGTGGAATAAAATTTGGCACAGCCACATTGCTTTATGATGGTATAAATGGTATTACCAAATATGAAATGGGGGATCAAAAAATAGGTTGGTCATTTACACTTAATTTTACATTTAGAGCATTACCTTGGTGGTACGAATTGATTATAGATAAAGTAACAGCAAAATTAAAACAAGTATTTTTAAAGCCTGAACTTTATGGTTTTATGAAGAATATGAATGTTTTATTAGACCCAACTTTACCATTTGATGCAGAAAAAGATTTGAACGATGAGGATCTTACTGCAATTGTTAAAAATGTTAAGGCTTAATTAAAAACCCACTATAAACCTACAAAACAATGCCAAGTAATTTTAATACTCGTAGAATACAAAAATATATCCCAGAGAAGACTCGTGTTTCTGCTAGGGATATAAATGATATTATTGCTAGACTAATAAGATTAGAAAATTTTTCTGTAGGTGGTGGATTACAAAAAAATAGTTCAAGAACTAATACTCATATATCATTAAATAAAGTTATTCATGATTTTGAATATGGTTTTGCTGCTGAGGATATAACTGCTGAAGATAAATTATTCAATGTAAGATTATCTCAACAACCACAAACTGATCCTGATGAAGATGAAGGGACCTTTGCCTACGTAGAAGATGATAGAGGTGGAACAGTTCTCTCCAGTGAAGAAACAGTTAGTGGTGTTGTAGTAAAAGCAAGGAATCTTTATAGAACAATAATTAGAATTGGAGATAAATTAAGGTTATGGCGTTATCCAAGAGGTGTTGCTGAATGGATCATTTTACCCCATTATAACCCAGAATCATGGAATGTTCAATTAGGAGGTTTATTTCCTAATTTAATAGGGGATCAATTAACTAGTGAAATTAGCCTCGATAATATAAATGCTTTTGGACCTATAGTTACTGGAGGTAAAGATTCTTTTGGCATAACAACTCGTCTTTTAGGTGGGCCCAACACTATGTTGGAAGCTCTTAGGGCTGGTTATTATTATTTTTCAATTGGTTATCCTCTTCAAATAACTGCTGTTAGTGGTGCTGGCCCTGATTCACCAGTTAATTTAGGTTATACATTTACTGCTCCTGATGGCCCATTAGTTTATGGTTATTATAATTTAAATGTAGCTGCTCATTTTATTATTGATGATGATGCTGCTTTAGGTAGTCCTTTTGAAGAATGGAGTGTTAGGGTTGATGGTGGAGTAGGCGAAATTGGTTTAATAAATGTAACAGCTCATTTATCATTTATCAAAAAATTAGACGCAGATCCAGATAAAAATGGTATTGTACTTCGTGTAAGTGTAGACGATGATGAAGGTTTATCATTAGGTACAAATGTGGGTAATGAACATAACCCAACTGTAATTCATAAACCTTTTTCAACTGGATCAATGAGTATTATTAGGCTTTATGAAGGTGATTTATTTGATTAGTTTGATTAATATTTTTTTCCCAGTATCCCATTAACTAACATACTACAAGCATAGCCCACACTATGTCCAAACGCAAATATCCTTATCTGCTTTTTAAGCAGAATAATGTACCCGTAGATTTACATAATATCTATTATGGTGAGTCTGGGGCGTCCGCTTTCTACATCGGCTCTGGACCCTCCCTGAGGACCGTGGACACCTCTCTACTGCGTCGGAGGGGGATTCTGGTGTTCACAGTCAACAATGTGGCTGCGAGGCTCTGTATGCCCCATGTATGGGTCTCTACGGACGATCCTGCGTCCTTCCATCCGGCCATCTGGCGAGACCCCACGATTCTCAAACTCACAACGGATCACTGGTATTACAAAGTAAAGCATTGTCCCAATACTTTGTATTATCCTAAAAATGAAAATTTTAAGGTTAATACATTTCTGGAAGAGGATACAGTAAACTTTGGATGTAGTAAAAACATAACTGATGAATTAGGTAATAGTGGTAGACGTAGTACAATGCTTTGTGCAATTAGACTTATGTATTATCTGGGGATTCGGACGATATATCTTCTAGGGGTAGATTTCCAGATGAATTTTGAAGAGCCTTATTGTTTTGAACAGAAGAAGTGGGTAGGTGGCGTCGAATCAAATAACAAAGGCTTTGACATTCTCTCCAGTCGATTTTCTGCTCTGATTCCAATTTTTCAAAAAGCCGGCCTAAATTTGGTAAACCTATCGAGTACAAGTAAGTTGACAGTTTTTCCTCAACAGGACTATCAAGAGGTAATTGATTCATTAGAAATACTCCCAGCTAAAGAAGGTGAATTGGCTAAAATGTACGGTGGTATTGATTAAAATGGACAAACTAGGCTGGTATTTAACGACTAAAGAATATCGTAAAGATGGGGTTACACTTATAACCCCTACTGGGGATAGACAATCAATTTTTCGTAGATGCTCTTATTATATTGATAGACAAGATTTTAATGGTAAAGGAAAGAATATACAATGGATTATAATAGATGATGGTAAAGTAGAAACTATACCACCATCTATGCCTAATAAACCAAAAATAGACATACATTATTTAAGACAACCTTATATTGGAAATACTAAACATAGTTTTTTATCAAATCTAAAACGATCATTAAAATGTGTTCAGTTTCATAAAATAATAATAATTGAAGATGATGATTGGTATTCTTCCCAGTATTTTACTATAACTAATAGTCGTTTAAATAATTATCAATTAGTTGGAGAAACACCCAATAGATATTATAATATACCTGAAAGTTATTATGCTGAGTATCATACAGGTAAACATTCAAGTTTATGTAATACAGCATTTCAATCATCAAAGGTATTACCTCTTTTTAGATGGGCTATAGATAAAAAGGAAGTTTTTGTAGATTGTAAATTATGGTCTATTAAAAAAATAAAGAAGTTTTTGTTTCATACAGATGGCATTGATAAACCAAATTGTATAGGTCTTAAAGGGTTGCCTGGAAGAAAGGGAATAGGTTCAGGGCATAGACCACATTTAAATGGTAAATTACGTAGGGACTATAAAAAAGACCATAACTGGGAAAAGCTAATAGAATGGCTTGGTAAAGATGCTGAATGGTATAAGGGTTTTACCAAGTGAGTTTAACATTAAAATTTCGCTCACATTGTATACAGTAACCAATATAAGATAAATCAAATTGTCCATCAATTGGAGCATTAAATTTTGTATTATCTTTTTGTAAATCACTACAACACAAAGGACATTGAATTTTATGTGTAAAAGGATTCTTATCACTGGCGGGAGTGGCTTTATCGGTAGTCATGTTATTGAGTTCCTTCTGGACAAAACGGATTGGGAGATAGTAACGCTTGATAGAATTGACTCTACCTCTACATTGGAAAGATTAAATCATTTAGATACAACTAGAATTAAAACCATATGGCATGATTTGAAAGCTCCTATAAATGATTTGGTTAGTAATAAAATTGGGCATATAAATTGTACCATTCATTTGGCTGCATCTACTCATGTTGATAGGTCAATTACTAATCCTTGGGAATTTGTTCAGGATAATTTTATAGGAACATTTCATTGGCTTGAATGGATTAGGGACAGGTATGATAGGGGCCGTCATTGCACGCGAGGTAAATCATCTCACGTTGCAAAAGCTGTTTATTTTTCAACAGATGAAGTTTTCGGAGACGCACCGTCTGGGGTGGCTTATAAAGAGTGGGATAGATACAAATCGAGAAATCCTTATGCCGCCACAAAAGCGGGTGCGGAAGAATTATGTGTAGCTTACGAGAACACTTATAGTCTTCCATTACTTATTACCCATACAATGAATGTGTTTGGTGAACGCCAAAATAGGGAAAAATTTATACCTTTATGTATAGGTAATATTTTAACTGGGAAGAAAACATGTATACACGGTAATTCTGATTGCACCAAATCCGGCAGTCGTTTCTATATTCATGGACAAAATGTAGCAGAAGCATTATATTTTCTTCTCCAGAATGGGCATCAAAGTGAAAAGTATAATATAATTGGTGAACGGGAGATTACAAATGAAGCGTTGTATTTGAAGATACATAAAATTTTAGTAAAACTTACATCAGCTATGTGTGATCTTAAAATCTTTGAGTCTACTTATGAAATAGTTGATTTTCACAGTTCTCGTCCAGGGCATGATATGCGTTATGCTTTAGATGGTAGTTATATGGAACAAATGGGATTTACTTATGAACATAACTTAGATTCAATGCTAGAAAAAACTGTTAAATGGTATCTTGAGAATCAGGATTGGTTAAGATGATCCAACCTTTTGAAAAACTCAGAACAATAATAAGGAACAGGCCCGTTTTGGTACTTGGTAAAGGGCCAACTTTCTCTCGATATACAAGTACATCTTTGAAAGATTTTTTTACCATAGGGCTCAATAGAGTAACTGATATAATATCCGTTGACTGTTCCCACTGTATCGATATTGATACAAACCTTTGCGAGAATTTTGTGGTTAATGCTAACCATGTTTTAATTCCTTGGCATCCACATGTAGAATGTAAACCTAGTAGGACCACAATAGAAAGTATTAAAATTTATGGTTCCAAATTTATCCAAATTGCAAATAAGTCTAATAAGCTCTATACATACAATTTGAGTACTTGGAAAAAAGAATCCAGTAATAAGTGGGGTCCCATTATTAAGGCTAAGTATTTCTCTGCCGAAGCTATATTCCATATATTGTGCATACTGGGAGTAAAGCATATATTCACCCTTGGTATAGATGGGGGTAATACTTATGCTAAAGAATTCAAACATTGTAAACCTTTCTTAAATGGCCGTAAAAGTTTTGATATTCAAATGCCACAACTAAAAGATATTTGCTCCAGTTATGGGGTAATCTGGGAAAGATTGTAAAGGACATAATATGAAACCAATTAAAATTATACCAGCACGTTTTGATTCTAAACGTCTTCCAGGTAAATTATTGTTAAGAAAAAATAGTAAATCTCTTCTCCAGCATGTGTATGAAAATACCCAAGCTGATTATGTAGCTACATCTGATAGTATCATTATTGATGAAGTAAAAAGATTTGGTGGTAAGGTAATAAAAACTAGTGATTCTCCCCAGAATGGTACTGAAAGAGTTGCAGAAGCAATTAAAATACTTGATCCTAAAGAAAAAAAATATGATGATGTTGTTAATATACAAGGTGATGAACCAAATATAGATGTAAATAATATTAATTTTTTACTTGCTCGTTATTATGATTGTACTGTAGATGTAATTCATACATTTATTGCAAAAAAAATAAATGCTAATTTCTTTGATAATAACAATCAAGTAAAATGTATAAGTAATGTTGCCAATTTTGCTTTATACTTTAGTCGTCAAAATATACCTGGTAATTATCATATAGGCGTTTACTGTTATCCACGTCATGTGTTAAAAGATATAGTTAAAGTAAAAGATACTTATGCAATGAAAAAAGAAAATCTTGAGCAACTTAAATTTATTGAGTTAGGTTATAATGTACGTGTTATTCTCATTGACAAACAACCTCTTTCCATTAACACAAAAGAAGATTATGAAGAATGGCTAAAACAATGATTTATAGTCCACTTAAAATATTTTATCATCAAAACAAACTTAATCAACTACAGAATAATATACGTTTTTCCCCAGTACAAGTAACAATTGTTCCTACCAATAAATGTAATCAAAGTTGTAAATACTGTATTTATCGTATGGAAGATTATGGCGATAAAGCTTTTAATTTAATAGAGGAAATTCCATTTGATAAACTTACTGAAATTATAAATGATTGTGCTCAAATGGGCGTTAAAGCTATTCAAATTTCTGGTGGTGGTGAACCAACTATTTATCCACAATTTAAAGAATTACTTGAACTTATAATTGATCTTGGTTTAGAATTTGCTTTAATTACAAATGGTGTTAATATATTTGATGATTTAGTTCCATTATTAAGTAGGGCTAAATGGATTAGATTTTCACTTGATACAGCTAACGCAAAAACATATTCTCAATTAAGAAAAGTTCCAGAAAAACAATTTTATATTGTACTTGATAACATTAAAAAATTGGTTGGAATAGGTCCTACAATAGGTTATAGTTTTACTGTCACTGATATAAATTATAAAGAAATTGTTGATGCTGTTATATTAGCTATAGTTTTAGGTGTAGATAATATACGTTTTGGTGCAGTATTTCAACAAGGTGATGATAAATTTTTTGATGAAATTTATAATGAAATTATTGTTCAATGTGAAGTATTAAAAAAGTTTGAATCAAAAAATATTGATATATTTGAATTGTTTACTGAGCGTTTTGAAATGCTAAAACGTCGATCTCCTGATTTTGAATTTTGTGGTATGCAACATTTTGTTACATTTATTGGTGCTGATTTAAATGTATATCGTTGTTGTACTCAAGCTTATAATGAAAAACTTGGCTTGTTAGGTTCTATAGAAAATCAAAATTTTAGTGATTTTTGGAAAAAAGTTGATTTTACCTTTAATGCTAAAAAATGTCCTCGTTGTTCACCTTACTTGAAAAATAAAGCTATAAATTTTGCTATTCAAAAAACCCCTAAACATGTAAACTTTATATGAAAAAAAGACCTAAAAGACCTAAAAGACTTAAATGTTCTATATGTATGGCTACTTATCAAAAACCTGAGCATTTAAGAGAAACACTTAAAAGTATTCATACACAAAATGTACCATTTAGATTTGAGGTAATTGTTGTAGATGATGGTTCAAAAAATAATAAAGAAAATAGGAAAATATGTAAGTCTTTCCCAATTACGCAATACATTTATTTAGACAGACCTTATTTTTGTAATTGTGCAAGAGCTAAAAATACAGCTTATAAAGCAGCACAAAGTGATATAATTATATCTCAATCAGATGATGTTATTCATGTATCAATAAACATGATTGAAAAATTAGTTACTTTATTGGATGAAGATACTATAGTTAGACCTATTCAATATAAAAGTAAACAAACTACTGTAAAATGGTTAAGAGATGAAAAACATTATAAATCATGTAAAAAAGTTGTAAATAAACGCAATAAAGGCATTCATTCATTTCATTTAGGTTCTGTATGGCGTAAAGATGTTTTTGTTATAGGTGGACATGAGGAGGCTTTTAAAGAACCAGGTAATGAAGACCTTTATTTTTCTGAATGCCTAACACAAGGTTTAGGTTTACAAATAAAAGATTGTTTAAAATTAATATGTTGTCATAGTGCTCACCCATTTCAAAAACCAAGTAGTTTTAGAGGTAATGACCCTGAAAATAAAATAGCTTTAAAGTATAGACTTGATAATCAAATTTGGGAAGTAACGGAATCAATACTTTATGAGTTATAAATATAACATTTCTATTGGTGCTTATTTTAAAAATGAAACACGATTTTTGTGTGAATGGGTTGAATTTCATCTATTAATTGGTGTTGAACACCTTTATTTGTATTGTAATGACATAGACCCAACTGAAACAAAGAAAGTTTTAAAATCATATATTAAAAAAGGAATTGTTTCTTTTATACATTATCCACATAAATTAACAAATAAACATGATGCAACAACCATTTATAACAAAATTTTTAGTGTTGCTAATAAAGAAACAAAATGGTTAGCATTTATTGATCTTGATGAGTTTATTTGTTTAATTAAACACAAAAATATAAATCAATTTTTAAAATTATATGATGACAAAGAAATTGCTGCTATTTCAATGTTATGGACTGTGTTTATAAATTATGAACAGTATCAAACGACACAGCAATTACAAATAGAAGCTTATACACATGCCCTAATAAAGTATAAAAGTAGACCTGTATACAAATCAATTATCAAAACCAGTAGATGTAATGGTATGAGGTCTGCTCATAATCCAAATCTAAATAATACAAAATTTAGATTTGTTGACGAAAATAAATATACTGTTAAAATTCGTTATAATGCTCCTAATGATATGATAAGACTCAATCATTACCATCTTAAAAGCAGAAATGATTTTACTATAAAATTAACTAATGTAGGTTATTGGAATAACAAAATTAGTCATAGTTGGAAAAATTATGAAAAAGCATTAAATAAACCTGTTATTAAAAATTTTGTCATACAACGCTTTCTTCCAGAATTAAAACGAAAAATGGGTATTACTGATGCCTAAAATATTGTGGTTTACATCTTTTAATAAGGAACTTTATACCTATACTGGGGAAAAATGCGTTCAATCATTTTATGATAAAAAAGTTCATGGGGATTTTTTAACTCTTAGTGAAGGTTTTGCTTGTGCTGATACACCATTAAACTATAACCTTGATAACAGTATTTTTCTCCAGAACTGGCTTCAAAACAATAAAGATGTAATTCCTTATTACATGGGTGGTGAGGCAAAAGAATGTATTTGTCCTAATGGTCTGTATGCTAAACACCATAATAAAGGATGTTATTTTCAAGGATGGAATAGACAAGCTTCACGTTGGTTTAGAAAAATAGCTTGTTATCATCACGTTCTTAATATCTACAAAGACTATGATTACTATATTTGGATTGACTGTGATACAGAATTTACACATAAAATTTCTACTAAATTTATAGTTAATTTATTTGGTGACAATGAATTACTTTATTTAAAGGGGCAAAAACGCAATGTAGACGAAGTAGGTTTTGTTGGTTTTGTTTATTCTCAGCAAGTAATTAAATTTTTTAATATGATTTTTAATTGCTATGTATCAAAAACCTATCGTAAATTTGTTCGTTGGGATGATGGGTATATTTTTTGGAAAGTTCGTAAAAACTTTTTACTTAAAACAAGAGATTTGGCTAAAGGTGCAAATAAAACTAGTGTTTTCTCCCAGAGTACATTAAAAGAATATATGAAGCATTTTAAAGGAAATCACGCTCGTAATTTGGATAGTATAAAGTGAAACCTTTACGAGTAGCCATTTGTTATACTAAAACCACTAAAAAGGGTTTTCGTACATGTGATTCGTTTGAAGAAGGTGTAAGAACTTTAAGCGATAAAACAATTTTATTAAAAAAATATACAGAGGCCCCACGTCTTGCTAATGAATTTTTTGATGTTGTAGTGCAAATATGTGGTTATAGTCCAAAGCAAAATTTA
>SDBV01003901.1_pt1 | contig 21674 bp, 37 predicted proteins | sample 2277081 | NCBI WGS metagenome assembly SDBV01 (sample SAMN10402039, study PRJNA504765) | marine sediment metagenome | isolation source: marine sediment core GS10_PC15, 223 cmbsf | place: Arctic Ocean: Southern Knipovich Ridge | collected 2010 | reverse complement strand
CCTCCACCGAAGCTGCCGAAAGTCATTCCTCCTCCAGCGGTTCGGAGGCGTCAACCAGAGAGGCCAGCATTATTGGGTCGGGATCGAACATGAACTCCGACAGCTCTCCCCAATCAAGATCCACCTCGTCAAAAGCGAACGGCGGGGCATCCCAATCGGGGGAGCCATCGGTCAGGGTGTTGACCAAGTTGACGTAGAGGATCGCCTTCGCCGCATCGAGCACCCACTCGCCGTCACCAAGACGGGCGAGGGCTTCCGCCCCGCACAGGTCGATGACCCTCGCTATGTCAAGAGGATCGGTAAGGGCGAGCCCTACTTCGACACGACGAGTCTCCCCGTCGGTCTCTACGTCAAGAACCAACTCCATTCGGCATCAGGACCAAGTGGGGACGACGCCGGTAGCCAACGCGCCCGGAGCGACCCAAGTAAACGACCCATCAGCGGCACGAGTCAACGCGTAATCGCTGAACAGGTATTCACCAGCCAAAGTCTGACTGGAGATGACAAGAGTCACCGTCCGAACCACGCTGGTGCTGGGCACCGTCTTGAACACGTCGTGTGATTGGTCGGCGGCGGGATTGAAAACGCCGTTCAGGTCGACCGACGCATCAGCGAGCAGGAGCAAACGCTCATTCGCCGACTTGTCGATGCCAGTCACGTCTTGCACTCCTCGTGGAGTGGATATACCTAGGTTGGTGATGTCGTTTTTGATGGTCTTGACTGTGGTGTCCGCTGCATCGACAGAGCAGGTAGTCCACCCAAGTCCAGATTCCTTCGCCATTAGCTTCTTCTCCTTTGTCGGCGTCGGACACCAGCCCGGCGCAAATGTTCAGCCCTCATTCTTGGGCTCGTTTCAATTGGTCCTGATGCTCAGCGAAGTCCTCAACCCAGTTCTCAGGTGTGTCGTGAACACGCCGTTCTTTTCGTGGGTTGCCTCGATGGTCGCCGCCACGAACTATGTAGATCTCTTCGCGGTCCAGAGACATAGTATGCGCCTTGAAGCATTCCTCGCCAGGTGGGAAGGTGAACAGGGTCATCACATCCCTCGGCCCCTCGGTAAAGACCCGCCCCGCCAGTCGCCGGATGTAGTGGGCCTGCTTCTGGCCGAGTTCGGTTGACTCGTCAACGACGGTGATCCACCCTCCGGCCTGCGTGACACAGTCGACTTCGATACAAGTCGCCGGCCGGGTATGGGTCTGTGGCGGCGCCAGGATCTGGTAGGTCTTATATGAGTGGACCGAACCAGCAGGCGGCAACCTGAAAGGCTCTTGAGTGAACATCAGAAAAGGGTTTCCGTTTCATTTTTCACGAACTCCACTGCGAACACCAGGTCAGAGAATCCGCCCGAGGTGGTGGTGGTTACCCGGACATAACGGTCGACAGTCTCGGTACGGGATGCGGTTTCGATCCGTTCCCCATTGTTGGCACCACCAAGAGCTGATACTTCGGTGAAAGTCAGTAGGGTCACCGCCGCAAAGTCGGAGGTGGAATCCTCGATGACGACCGTGGCGTCGGTGCCAGTGAAAGCAAAGACGTGCAAATACGCTTGAGCCCCGAAAAGGGTCTGACCGATAGTCACCCCGTAATCAAATGTGGCACCGTTGGTGGCTCCTGAGTCGGTGCGTTTCCCAGGGGTCAACAACTTTCCCCATTCCAGTCCGTAGCCGTTGGCCAGGGCCTGGACACCGCTAGTCAATGATCCGTCGGCCGCTCGGGTCGGGTCGTAGTTGATCTGTTTGGCTAGGACCGATGCCGCAGAGTCGCCGATGGTGGCTGCTCGATGACAGTAGGTGACGATCCGATCAGCGGTGGGTAAGGTTGACAGGGTGAGGTGGGACTGGTCAGTCTCCTTGTTGAACCACGACGAAAACTCGATACCACCGTCACGGTTCCCCCCAAAGCGTTCCATCGCCGACTTGTCGATGCCAGTGCTCGGCAGCAAGTTGGGGCCTCCAGCAATTCGGGACACCAATTCGGTATCCCCGGAGAGGTCAGTACCCGATACGTATAGGGCTGCACCTAGACCGGTTTCTTTACCCATCTCAGACTCCCTTCTGTCGGTTCACTCGCTCACCGCGAGTGTCGTGGATCTTCTTGATGATCTTGTCCTTGTCGAGCCTGCCCACAGAAACACGGAGCGACTCAGCGTAGGCCACCCATTTCTTCTTGCTGTCCGTTGGTTTGGGTTGCATATCAGTCCTCCTATGGAACCTGAGGGAATACGTCGTTAACGATTATCGGGATGGTGATGTCCATCGACCGGTACATGGTCTGGTCAATGGTGATGTACCCGGCACGGGCTTCCAATGATTCGCCCGTCGAGCCCAGCAGGTCGATGTTGCGAGCGCTGCCGCCAAGAGTGAAGTCTACGCTGAGGTTGGCCATCAGGGTATCAGTAGCGGCGACGATCAAGGGGTCGATCTTGTCTTGGGGTTCTTGGATCATCGGTATATAGACCCGCGCCATGATGGTGATGACTCCAGTGGTTGCAGCGAGGCCACTATTGACGGGTGCCGGTCGGAGCGTGGAGACATAGATAGCACAATGGAGATTGCCGCCCGGTGCAGACTTCGGCTCATGTGTATTGACCGAATCGAACAGACCCGATGCCTTGGCATGAGATTCGATCTTGTTGAAAAGGGTTTGCGCACCGAAACCGGCCATCAGCCACCCAACTTTCTTATCAACTGGCTGAAGGTTGCCACCACAACTTGTGGGGCCAACTGCTCGATCCGTTGTGTCGCTTTACGCCAATGGGTATAGCCTTTGAATCTGGTCACCGGAGCATTGCGACTCCCGGTCCCTGCCAGCCACGGACCGTAGATCACGCCTGAGTCATGGACCGCCACATCGGGATGAGTACGACCTACTCCTGCGCGCACCGTTGATGAGATCTGCGAACGGTAATAGCCGGTCGGGTTCTGGAGGACCACGTCGAGTTCCTGTTGGACGGCATCCTCGGCGAGCTTGGCGATCAGGTTCAGATTGGCCTTCATGTACTCATCGAGAATGATCGGACCCCGACCTTCCAAAAGCGGACCTGAGATCTGAACTAGTTCATGTGTGCCCTGTGCCATATCACACGCTCGCCAGTCTGCGTCGCTTGAACCCTGACGCCTGTTTGCGGGCATCCGCTAGACCGGCACCACGAGCCTCGCGTTGGCTGTCACCGGACCCAACGGTACGCCCGTAAGCCGACTGTTCCTGTTGAGACGAGACCAGAGCTTCAGCGACACAAAGACTGGTGATCGGTGGCGGTGGAACGTTACGAGTCAAGGGGGCTGCGGTGAGATGAGTGGTGGCGGTGGTCCCGACAGCGTTACGTTCCACGGTAAGGGTGCGTGGTGCCCAAACGTTGATCCCGGTCGAATGGGCGGCTAACACCGACCCGTCCCACGACCGGACGACAGTCAGATCGTTGCCGGAGATCGAAATGGTTTTCATCCGCTCCGAATCGAAGGTGAGCACTTCACCGGCTTTGACCTGGGTGGCGTCGTCGAGGGTGACTGTCACGTCGGCAACGTCGGCTGTCAACGTGTCGTTGAGGTCAGCGGTTGTGTCCAACAGGGCTGATCCGGTGACGACCATCTGTTCGGGGTCAGCGAGGATCATGTCGCCCACGCCGACCAGCGACGAGTCGGTGACATCCACTCCGGTCTCGGAATCGTCGAGCGCTTCTGCGAGTGCCCCCGCCGGGGTGGTGTCCGCGGAGTACCCCCAGACCCCGGTGAGAACAATAGTCTGGCCGGTGAGACCGACCCACGAGTAGGGCGGGCCGTATTGAGGCGGCCACAGGTCGATGTCTCCCACTGTCTGCGCTGTGCCGTCGACAGTGGCCGCGGTGAGAGAACGGAGGTCTCGACCCAGGAAAAACCCGGACCCGTATCCAGCAGCGACAACAGACAACTCAGGAGACTCGTAGGTGACGGCTTCGGTTAGCGGGTAGAAGTGACGATGGAAGGACTCATCAATCTGACGGGATGCAGACTGGAGGACACGGTCGACAGCACTGACAAGATTGGCGGAGGTATGGATATCCGCCGCGGACATGAACACCTGACGTGAAGCGTATGTAGGCAGGGCCATCGATCAATCCTTGCTTTCTCGGATCTGCTTGTCAGATCACCTTACCAGTATTTGCCAGGAGAGTGAATCAACCGATGCCTTGCAGGAGGAAGTAACGGCGGATCACTTGGAGTTCTAATCCTGCACGCAGAACGTCAGCGTCGGTGAGGGCTTCCCGCCACAAGACAACGGCATGGATTTCACCGTCGAGAAACTGGTCTGTGCCTGCGTTTCGTGAACCAATCGACATTGGGGTAGCGTTGGCGAGAGACGCTGTGGTCGGGTCGGTTGTGGGAGTACCCGATCCCGTACCATCCAAAAACGCTTCAAGGTCGTCGTCCGTTGTATTGCGGACACCAGCCACAACAAACGATTGACCGTCAGTAAGACTCTTTGAAGTGTCGTTTTGTGTACCGGCCCCGTCATGGATAAGAAACTGGGCAGGAGTGCTGGTTGGTTTTCTTAAAGTCCAGCCAGCGGCCGCCGCCGCTCGTTTGTTCACAAAAGCTTGAACGGTGGCAGGCGTCACGTCATATATCCGTCCTGCCACCATGACCGTGAAGTCCTCGTCATTGGCGAAATCCAATCCAGCATCATCAGCAATATCGAAGTAGTCGTTTGTCCCTAGCAGCATCAGGGCACAGTCTACGACTGTCAGTTTGCGGCCAGTAGCAGAACGGTTGAGGGTCACTGTCGCCGCGTTGGGTGAGCCTTCAGTGAACGTGGCGAACGGCTCCGTGGCAGCAGTCCTGTCGGTGAAGTCAGCGTCGAATTCGAGGGTGGTTTCGGCGATATCCGAATAGATACGGGCATTAGTAACCTCAGCCTGCAACAACCCTGCACTACCACCATCGTAGCTCCCCACTTCAACAGGAGTTGACCCATCAAAAATGGAGCTAGGGGCTGAACCAGCTTCGACGGGGTCACCAAGCTGCACCCAAGTAGGAGAAACTCCCGATCCTCCTGTGTAGAAGGTGACAAATCCTACATCACCAGCCCCGCCATTCACATCAAGAGTGGCCCGTATCCACAAATAGTCGCCATTGGACACGGTAGGAGCAACAGATGAAGTGCCTGTAAGGAGGGCTATCCCGTTCTCTGACCAATACAATCTCAAAAGACCAGTTGAACCTGAACGAACAACCAACATGTAGCTGCGTTGATCGGCTGTAGTTGTGAACTTACTGACTATCGCCATTTCAGTGGCAGGCGTCCAGTCAGGTAGGGCTACTCGTGCTTGAATATCAATGTCACCTGTAATCGACAACGCAGCCGAATCAGGGGCGGATGGATAGTTTCCTGCGATTCCAGGAAGGTGAACGTGCTGGACTCCCGTATAGGTCGACGCCAAATCCAAAGGGTCGTTCGTGTCAGGCGCTAACAACGATCCGAACTGAGCATCATGACCGTTCCCCGACTCGTCTAGCCAGTCACCAGACCCCGAATAGTTCTTCGCCTGCAACAACAGTTCGGCCCGTGCGAGGACACTCATTTCGCCGCCCATCCCGTGTTGCCAGAACCCGACTCTTTAATCCACTGCGTGGTGCCAGCCCCACCGTCCTCGCGCAAGAACTGGGAGCCGACCCTGGCAGCCACCACACCCTCGGGGCTGCCTGCTCCCGTGAGGAGCGAGAGACCTTTCTTCAATCCGATCCCGGCCGTGTTCCAAAACCAAGGCCGGCGGATAAAGTCGGCAAACGGGACCGTATTGACCCCATCGCTGAACCCGTAGTCAAATGTCTGTGCCCCAGCCTCCGTAGAAAACACGCCGTCAACGTGGAACCGGAGGGCTTTCGAGGTGAGTTCTCGTATCAGGGCATTGGCATTGCTTCCGCCCGTCACGTTGTGGTAAATACGGAACCCCCCGATGGAGAGAATGCCGGATGAGTTGTCCACGGTGACGATGTTGTTGTGTTTGCCGTCGATGGTGCGCTCGGCTTTGAGATTGTCGATCCGTACCAGACCCTGATCGTTCATGAGTTCTATGTGAAGCAGAGAGCCAGCGTTGTCGTCACCGCCCAGATAGGCAATTCGTACTGTGCCAGCCATTGGTCGTTCTAAGCGGAAACCGTCGCCGGACCCGCCTGCACCGTTGGCGAAGCAGTCGAGTACTCCCCACATCAGCGGGTTTCCTGCCACCCCCGATGACAAGTCAATGTGAATGCCATGACTGGTGAACTTCTGGACCCGAACCCGATCTATAAACCAGCCGTCGGTGACTGGCCCATCAGTGATGTGCAACCCCACACCGCCATCCCCGTCGTCGGTTCCCTGAATGAGGAGGTTTTGAAAACCACCCGACGTGAGATTCCCTGCGGCGTTCTTGAGCAGCGGGTCGGTGCCGAGGGTGGCGGTAGCTTGAAGCACCGTCCCAAAAGAGGCGTGAGGGCTGATCCCTTCGATCATTTGCCCATCAACACATTCGATTGACTCGTTGACATCGAACGAACCTTGACCGGCTAGGATCAACGCTTCGTTACCGCCAGCAGCCTGAGCTCCGGCGATAGACAATTTGGGGAGTGTCCACGACCGGCCAGCATTCCCGTCGGAACCGTCAGCAGCTACATAGACGATGCCACGGTCGCCGCCGTTCGATTCAAGGGCGGCTAGCCGCGTTTCAAGGTCATCAGTGATGGTGAGAACGTCAGGATCGACAGCCATCTTTTCATTTCCCCCAAGCTACAAAGAGGACGATCTGTCCTTCCGTAGTGGCCCCGGCGTTGGCGATAGTGACCGTGCAGGTTCCCTCATGGTAGACATGGGTAGTGGTCAATCCTCCGGCTAACGATACAGCCTCGGTGGTGGAAGTGTGCCGGTTGGCTCCTTGGCCGTCGAGAAGATCCAGCCCAAACTCGTCAACCACAGTCACATCGTAGTTGGGGTCAGGTGCGGTAGCACCGGGGTCGGTGATGAGCCTGACGATCACCCCGTCGACTTCTATCGACTGGGTGGCGTCGCCCGACCCGTCGGATGTCCAGTCAACCGTAATCCGACGCAGCTTGTTGGAACCTCCGTATGTGACAGCCATCAGTTAATCCTTCGGTAGGTTGGGTGAACGGTAATGCTTCGCTCCCCAACGGGGACAATTCCACACTTTGCCATTTGTCTCTAACACTTCGCCACAGACCGGACAGTCAACCCGGTCCTGCGGTTTCAACCGTCCGTCAATGACGGTACGCAGAGAATCCCATTCAGCCATCAGTCACCCTGGCGATGATCTGCGCCTTGGTGCCGGTTGCGTCAACCCCAAGAGACTCGGCGTAAGCTACCCACACCGACCTGAGAGCCGACCGCGGCGGGGGTGCCTCTGCCGGCTCCGGTTCCGGGGCCCTCGGTGGCACCTGAGCGATGATGTCGCCTGCGTTGGTCGGTGGCCGGTCTCGGTGAATCTTCGGCATGGGCTACCTCCTATGTGGTGTTGTCGGTGGCAGCGGTGAAATACATCTCCGACCACTGCGACCCATCGTAGACCAGCAGTAGTGACCCGCCCGGGGCTACTGCCCGGGTTGCCGCGCCGAGGTTGATAACAGCGTCGTCAAAGGTGATCGTGTTGGTCGCCGGTATGTGAATGAGTAGCAGGTCACCGGCCTGGACCCCTGACATGGAGATCGAGGTCACTATGTCAGTGGAGCCACCGCCCTCTGGGTCTGGGTCGACAAATGAACCGGTCACGGTGAGTATGCCTGATGCAATGGTTGGGGTAGTCAGGGTGCCGAATCCGAAGAACTTATCAACCTGCACTCGGTTATCCGCCGGGTCGAATTGAAGAAGGTCGACGCTGTTGGTTTTAGACCGAAACGCCAACGCCCCAACCGAACTGATTTTGGAACCGACGAGGCTGTTAAACCGCCCCATTAGGTGTTATCGGTGGCAGCAGTGAAGAACACTTCAGACCATTGGGTGCCGTCGTAAACTAGGAGGATCGACCCGCCAGGTGCTACAGCACGAGTCGCTGCCGCCAGGTTGATATTGGCATCGTCAAAGGTGATCGTGTTGGTCGCTGGCACGTGAATGAACAAGAGGTCGCCTGCCTGTACTCCGGTCAAGACAATCGAGTCCACCGTGTCGGTAGTACCAGTTTGTGGCTGCGGATCGACCAGCGATCCGGTGACTGTGAGCACACCACCAGTGATGGTCGGTGTGGTCAACGGTGAGAAGCCAAGGAACTTATCTATCTGGACCCGGTTGTCTGCCGGGTCGAACGTCAGTAGATCAACACTGTTGGTCTTGGATCGAAACGCCAGGGCTCCGACCGATGAGATCTTGGAACCTACCAGGCTGTTGAATCGTCCCATTGTTCACTCCTTCTTCCAGGTGAGTTAGGGGATAGACCGGGAAGGGAGGACCCCGGTCTATCCGTTGTCGAGATCTATGCGTTTGGCTGCACCAAGTTCTGCGGCGAGCGCTGCACCTTGAGATCGTGCATGACGGCGAAGACACAACCGATATGAGCGGTGCCGGGCTGGGCCACATTGACCGACACCCATTCGTAGCCGTCACTCAACTGCTCGGCGCGCACCTTGAACGCCACCACCACCTGGTTAGCGTCGTCCCAATCGGCGTCGGTTACTTCCGAGGCTGCGGTCTGAGTGACCCGTGTCCAGGTCTCGTCACCGTCGAGAATGGCTTCCTCTTTCTGCCAATACTCATCAATGACGTCGAGGTCCTGAGAGGTCCCACCGGTCAGGGCGTTTGCCTCCTGAAGATCGAAGGTCGGCGCCTGGGCAGCGGTGCCGATTCCTATGTAGCCAACGAAGGTAACCGCTCCGTAGTTCATCAGGTGGATGCGGTGGCCAGTGTTGGCCCCGTCCTGGAAATCTATAGGCACGATCACAGAACCGATATCGAAGTCGGCTCCTAGTCCTAGATTGCTCATGTTCTGTTCCTCTCTGAGGGGGTTTCAATGCCCCCAGGGTTTCGAGGGTGGCAGGGTCCCCTTACGGTCTGCCACCACCCTCTAGGTTGTCAATTATCAGGCGGCCAGTGAAACGACCGGCGAAATGGTGTCGCCGTTTACCGGCGTAAGGGCGCTCTGTATCCACGGTCTACCATCGACACGTTCGATGATCCGCAATTCGAACTCGTCGGCCATGAAGCGGGAGTGCGGGCTGGTGTCCATGCTCACCGCCTGCCGGTCGCCGAGCAGGTAGTAGTTGAAGTCGATGAAGTTAACGTCACGTGCTGAACCCAGAGCCGCCACCTTCTCGGTGACGATAATGGGACGGCCCAGCATCGACATGACCGGCGAATCACCGATCTGCTGCACCAGTCCAACCGCCGAACCCCCGGTGCCCACGTCGATAGTCAACGACAACAACTGCGGGAGGACGGTCTGGTTTATGACCCATACTGCCGACCCGAGGCTCTGAGGGAGCATCCGGGCGTACATGTTGGCGATGTCCGGGAAGTTGACCTGTGAGCCGGTGTCCCGAGTGACGGCGATATCGGCGTCACAATCAATGATACCCAGCGGCTGGCCGACTCCTGAGCCGGTCAAGAAAGCCTGATCCTCATAATGGGCGAGACCCATCGGGACTGCTCGGTTCAACCACGACCCGAGAGCCGGAGCATCACTGAGAAGCTCACTCGGGATTCTGGCTCCACCAGTCAGCTTGTTGGCTTCAAGACGGACCCTGCCGAACTTGGCCTCGGTCGATTGGATCGTCCCGGACTCCTCAGTCCAGTAGAAGATCATCCCACCGAACAGCGACCCCGAATGGGTGGTCACGTCGACGTAAGGGATGTCCTGGGTCTTGGTGGAGAGGGTGATGACCGTGGCCCTTGACCGCACCACCGACTGCTCTAGGGCAAGCTGAAGAATCTCGGATCGCAGAGTCTCGGGGATCAGAAACCCGGCGCTGCCAGGGTCGTCGGAGGCGTAAGCCGCCTGCACCTTCTTGAGCTTCTCAAACTTTGTGGTCTCATCATCGTTGAGCGTCATCGAGGAGATGGTGCCCCGGAGGACCAATGCGGCCACTTCGCCGACGTTGGCGATGTCGATGTGATCCCCACGAGCGCCGGGAGCGTAGGGGTTGTACATCGCGGAGGCTCGGCCACCTTTGGCGATGGACTCGGGGACCAACTTGGCCACCTCTGCCTTGGTGGGCAGATCGGTGACGCCGTGGTCCTTGAGCATCTTGATGATCACCGCTGAAGTCTGCTCCGCGGTCTGTTGGGCGATAGCGTCACCCTTGTTGACCAGCTTGTTGTACTCGGCGAGCACTTCCTTGGTGGTCTCCTTGTCAGCGAATACCTTGGTCCGCCACTCATCGTCATTGAGAGCCTCGGCGAAAGCCTCCGGGGTGTCTGGGATGGTCAGCGTGTCGGTGTCCCCTCCATCACCACCATCGTTGAAGGTCTTGCCGTGAAACTCGGCACGAAGCGCGGTCATCACGTTGCTGTGAGGCGAAGTGTGCGGCTTGGCCGGGTCTCCCAGATAGGGATAGGAAAGTCTGCGTTCTGGTGTCATACCAGGATCTCCTCGTCGGTTGGTGTTGACCACTCGAAATCATCGGGGTCTGTATTGAACAGGTCGGAAAAGTTGACAGCGGTGACCGGGTCTGGGGTCTTGGCTTCCACAGGTTCGGTCTTGGTCTTGGGAGTGACCACCTCATCAGCAAGACCCTCCGACACTGCCTCCTTGGCAGAGAACCAAGTACCCAGGTTGGTGTTCCCAGCTCGCATCAGAGTGAGGAAGCGGTTCTTGGAGCGACCGTCGCCTTTGCGCTTGGCGTAAATCTCAGCGAGCTTGTCTGTCTGATTCTTCAGAACAGCGGCCATCTCTATCATGTCGGATTCAGTGGCTCCGATAGCAAATCCAGTTGCCTCATGAATCATCATCTCAGAGGAATCCAGCATGACCCGGTTGTCGCCAGCCTGTGCAATCACCGAAGCAATCGAGGCGGCAATGGCATCGACTTGGGTGGTGACCTGGGCGGGATGGGAGCGAAGGGCGTTGAAAATGGCGATGCCCTCAAAGATCGAACCGCCATAGGAATTGATGCGAACGTTGATCTTGGGGGCGGTGATGTCCCTCAGTTCGGTGACGAACTCCTCGGCGGTGGCACCGAAGTACCCGATCTCGGAGTAGACGTAGATGATCGCCTCGTCCTCTGAGTTGTTGTCGATCTCATACCAGTTGTCACGTTGGCTGAGACCAGCCTTATTGGCTAGCTGACTGAAGGCTTCCCGGTCACGAAGAAACTCGACCATAGGAGATACCTTACAGGATTTTCCAGAAATAAGGAAGTTTCTTCCAGTTCCGGCTATTCAGGGATGCTCAGAGGCTCCTCGACGGGTTCCTTGTCTTGACCATCGGGCTTGCCTACCCATTCAATCGGTGGGAAGCCGAACGTCTCCAACGTTCCAACAGGATCAAACCCTTCTCTGACAAACGAGGCAGCGGAGAGAGACCGGGCTCTCAGATCCAGCCGTTGGTCGTTGGCATCGACCGGAACAGGGTCGTCGTAATCGAACTCGTAGCCTTCACCAAGACCCCCGAACTTGGGTAGCAGCTTGTGGTTCAACAGCTTCTTCCAACGCTCCAAACGGGGGACCGTGATCCGTTCTGCGAACATCGCCCGTTGTGCTTCGTTGTTGGCCCGGTTGACATCATCGACATGGCCCAACATTGCCTTAGAGATCCGCCAGGCTTCCATCATCGCTTCACGGCTGAAGTTGCGCAGATCGACGAACTCCATGTCACGCTGTGACATCTTGCGTTCACTGAACTTGCCCATCTCCATCACCGCTATTCGGTGAGCGTTGGAGACCCCCTGATGTTGAGATTGCCAGCGAGCCACCCACGCCTCCCACTCCTCATCCGAGAGCAGGGTCTCCCGATCTAGTTCGAGGACACCGCCGGGCACCGCACCGTTGGTAAAGAAGTTGAAGTTATAGGCAGCAGCAGCGCGCTCGCCCTCGATATCCAACATAAGCGCCGCAATCGGGGAGAGTCCACGCCACGGATCAAGCGGATTTTGGCGTTTCTCGAAGATCACCTGGTCAAGGTCGAGAGGGATCTTCTCGCCGCCGATGGCATAGACGTACCCAGAAACGAACGACTCACGAGACTTCACCGGAGCCATCCGGTCGGGTCGCACCGGCCACATGTCGGTCACGCCCGAGAGCCGCCCCATCGTCTTGGTTTCGAGAACTGTCCACATTTCCCCGGTCAGCTCGTAGTGCTGTTGCTCAGCCTCGATGAACTCGTCCTGGCTGTAGACGGTTTGACCATCAACGGTTGCCGGGTTCTCCCAGACCACCAAGGCAGGATGATCGAAGACTTCGGTACGTTCCGCCTCGGGTCTGGCCGGTCGACGGTAGAGATGCCAGTCAACTTCGGCGACCGACGTGGCGATCAGATCAGCGATAGAGAATAGGGTCGACACCCGCTCCATTTGAGAAAGCTGGTCCGTCCTGCTGGCGGAAACCCCACCGGAAGCCAGATCGAAGGAACGGCCACGGGCTGTGTGAGGAACAGGGGAACGGTTGGCGAGGGTCTGCAATGAGCCGGTCATACCCTTACCTTACAGTATTTGCCAGGAACTGTTCACCGATGAACTTGGTGTACGCCGGCGGGATCGCTTCCTTTAATCCACTCCAGTCGTCGCACCACGGCATCCCCATCGCCTCTTGTGCATGAGGGACATCACGAGCCCGAATGGCCGGGTGACCTTTGCGGATAACTGAATCCTCCGGATGATCTCCATACACACCGACAACAATATCTTGAAGATGATGCAAACAGGACGGAACCAACATCATCCACCCTGACAGCTCAAATAGCCGGTGCCGACGCACAGACAGTCCAAAACTCGATCCGCATAGACGTACTGCGTTCCGCAGCGGAGCGGCAGGCACGTTCTCGATCACGAATTGGGTACAGGCGTCGTCCAATAATCGCTGCACGGGTCCGACTAGATCAGGGTGTGATTTGGCATATCCGTATCGCATCCGAGCACCAGCGCTATACGCCTGGCAGGGCGGTGAGGCGTGGATCAGGTCGAAGTCCTCTAACCGGACGGGTGGTTGGAGTGCGTCAGCTTGGATGAACGTAAACGGGTAGTTCGGTTGGGGGACAATGTCGATTCCAACGATGCCGGTGAACCCCGCCTGGTGATAGCCCATCGCTGCACCACCGGCACCACAGAACAGGTCAAGAAGTCTCATGTGCCTTTGAAATTGAGGATCTGCGTCAATTCGTGTGTCACCTCGACCAGACCTGCTGAATCGGCAATGACCTGATGGACATCCTTGTACGAGTGAGGATGTTCGTCGAGGAGATGGTTGGCGTGATCAACGTTCCATGTTTTGCCGGCCATGAGACGATTGAGGTCGGAGGTGTCGAACTCGGCTTTGGCTCGTTTACGGGACATGCGCCGGCCGGCTCCGTGGGGTGCCGATGTGAACGATGCTCTATCGCCCTTGCCTCTGACGATGAACGAGTGGGTTCCCATCGATCCGGGGATGATTCCCATTTCGCCCTCTTTGGCTGAGATGGCACCTTTGCGGGTGATGTAGAGGTTACGACCCATGTGATGTTCAAGAGCGGTGTAATTGTGGTGACAGTTGATCTCTCGAACAACGCCGACAGGCCTACCGATGAACTCAGCGAACTGGCTTAGGACGTTGCGCATCATGGTATCTCGGTTGGCTCGTGCGTAGGCTTGGGCCCATTGCAGATCGGTCCAATAGTCATCGAACTCAGGGGTGTGTTCCACGAAGTAGGCGAGGTCAGGGTCAGGCACCTCGATGAAATACTGCTCGATGAGACCCTTCGCAAGGTTGATGTGGTGACGAGCAAGCTGGTTGCCGATACCCCGCGATCCCGAGTGGAGCACCACCCAGACAATCTCATCAGCGTCAAGACAGATCTCGATGAAGTGATTACCTGAACCGAGGGTTCCCATTTGTCGAAGCACAGTGTTGGCTTGCTTGTCGCTTAGACGAGTGTTAGGTGTGCCGAGCTTATGAACGATCTTGGCGGTCTTGAAGTCCTCATGGCCTTTGCCAACTCCTGCCGGAACGACATCTCCGATGCGGCCGAGGAGTGGATCGAGAGTGTCTGGCAGATCGGATGCATCTAGTTCAGTGCAGATAGCGGCCATGCCGCAACCGATGTCAACACCGACCGCGGCGGGGATGATCGCCCCTCGGGTCGGGATGACTGATCCGACGGTGGCACCGAATCCAAGATGGGCGTCGGGCATGAGGGCCACATGTCCTTCCACAAAGGGGAGAGTCGACGACATAGCAGCTTGGGCGAGGGTGTTGTCCTCGACATCAGTCGCCCAGGAAAGAACTTTAGGTGCGGTTTTGGTAGGGCTCATTGAACATTCTCCATTAAGTCCATGATCCCTGTCATCGACTTCAAGCACTTAGGACAAGTAACCGGAGACGCGACAGTACCAGCACTGACACGCCGCTGGAATGTCTTGTCCACACGGGGGCCACATAGCACTCTGTGACGTCCGTTGCGGCGCACCCGACTCTTGACCGTCACAGCCACATGGTTGAGTTGGTCACGACGGAACACATGGGCGAATCGAAGTAGAGGCAATACTTTGCATATCAGGTTGGTCTTTTTGATAGGGCTCATGTCCGTCTAGCCCACATTACGACAGCAGCAGCAGCCAACCCCCCCAACCCCGCTACATACAACCCGGCAATGGGATGGATGATCCAGGTAGCCAAGGTCACCAGAGCCCAACCGACCACGGCTAGCACTTCTGGTAAATTCTGGAAGATGAACCGACCGAGGGGACGGGGCCATGCGGCAACACGACGGACGCCTCGACGGGTGACAACCAGGATCTCGGGTGTGGCCTGGCGGATCTGAGACCAGGGGGATTTAGACATATTCAACTTCGAGGAACAGGGGCCCGACCCTATCGCGGGCAAGCTCGGCGGAGCGTTCGTCAATGTCGATGCCGATAGCATCCCGACTGTGACCGTGGGCTACTGCCAAAGTGGTGCCGGTGCCCGCGAACGGGTCTAAAACGAGGCCGGGCCGGTAGTTGTCGTGGCCACAATCCGACCAGCCAAGTGTTGATGTCTTTCTAACAGTGCGAATGGTCCCACCAGTCGGCGACCCTCCGTCTTGCCCTTGATGGTACCAATTCCCGCTATTCGGGGATGGTTCTACATCGACGATTCGCCTCCGTGGTTCCCCACATTGCCGGCACACTTCGCGGGGGCACATGGCTTTGATGGGTTTGACACACAGTTCGGACGGCCAGACGGCATAGTGGCTGGTATAGTTGGTGTCCCATATGAAATAGGTGCAGGTACATGCCTCAAGTCGACCGGATATGCGTCCAATGTCAACGTCCGTTCCAGGCTCGTGAGAAGAAAGACCGTCCACGGAAGTTTTGTTCTCGGGTGTGTCGGGATGGTGCCCGTCGGACGAAGGTGCGGTTGGTGTGCGTCCAGTGTGATCGGACGTTTTTTCGGAAGGCGTATCAGAGGAATTGGTCGAAGGAACGAGGTCCGTTTTGCGGGATGCCTTGTTATGGGGAGTGGCAGCGGAAACATATTCAGGGTCATGCGAATCCGAACTTCGTTCTACAGTCGTCAGCTCGTCAGAGTGGTCAGTGGGAGAGGAATCGAGCAATTGCCCTTGAACGGGACGGGCGGAAGTGTCGGGATTGTGGGACGACTGAACGCCGTCTTGTAGTGCATCACGTTGTGCCTTGGGAAGCTGGCCAGGGAGACCCGCATGCATTGGACAATCTTCGGACGTTGTGCGATTCATGTCACCGGAAAACTCACCGGGATCTACAACTTGCTTCACTGTCGTAGCCGTTTTCCCTGAATAGCCTTTGGGGGAGATTTTCCACCAGTCCAACGGCGGCGCACCAGCAGAATCGGCAGCACGAAACTCGCCTAACCCGCCCTGCTCCCGGCCCTTGTCGTTGTCTAAGTTGTCTTTGTCTTTGAAGGTGTGAAGTGCTGCCCGTATTTGTTCGGGGTATTTGTAAGGTTCGCGTACTGTGTCGAGGTCGAACCACCTGTCTTTGCTGACACAGGCGACGACGAGTTCTGATGTGGCTGGTCGGAACTTGTCGCCGAGTGCTCCTACTGGCGGGTTGGGGCGCACCCAACGGATGACGTTTCGGACACGCCACTGTCCGGCCGGGGATGGTTGGCCGGTGTGCGGGTTGAGACCGTAGGCGAGAGCGAAACGGTAGGACTCGGGGGTGAGTGTCAACGATTTGTCGAGTGGCCAACCAGGTCGTTTGTCACGGTTCTTGTTGCCGGTCGTGGCGTTGTGCAATCGGTCGCTTAGTTTCGGGCCACGTTCCGTTTTCGGGAGAACGGCTTGCTGTTGTTCGAAGGTGAGTTGACCATCCCTCCATCCTTTGTCTCCGTAGTCTCCGCCTGCTCCACCTGACCCCGAGTAGGTGTCACCCAACTCGACGACCAGCGACCCGTGCGGAGCCAACAGCCGCCGCCACTCCGCCGTCAACCTCAACAACACGTCGATGAACTCGGCAGGTGTGGCTTCCGATCCGATCTCCTTGTCCTTGTCGGGATGGTCGGCAGGCAGATATGACCTGAGTGCCAGAAACGGCGGCGAAGTCAAAACCAAGTCTACTGACCCGTCTTCTAGTTGGGCCATGCGGTCGAACACGTCGCCGATCAGATAGCGGATGCTCACAAATACCTCACTGACGGCAGCTTCTGGCCCAACGGGTCGAGGTGAGCCACCATGTAACGGGCGCAGTCCATCGAATGGTCGTCCTTCTTGATCGGTTCCTCCTTCGGTGGCTTTCCCGGACGCTGATCCCACACGTAAGCACCGATCTCCTCGATGAAGCCGGTCGGTTTGGTTGCTTCCACCAGCAGCGGGTCACGCTCGATCAGAGCATCACGCATCACGAACAGCCGAGGCTTGCCATCGCCTGCCTTCTTCAGCCGGGCCTTCACCGCCTGTATACCGTCTGACACCGCTTTCTTGGCGCTCACGGTGCCGATGCCCAGCGCGTGGACTAACTGCGCCCTACCTTCGGCGTCGTGGTCACAGATGATGGCTCGTGGCTTAGGTTCGGTCCACTCGCCGTCCTTAGTGACCGCCGCCGAGATAGCGGTGACATGCTCGGAGACCAGCCATTGGGTCCGATACCACTCCCGGTACTGATAGAGCCGTCCGTCGGGGTCTTCGGCCCACCATTGGCAGACAAAAGGATTGGTGAAACCGAAGTCGATTGCCCAATAGCGGGGCCAGTCGTCGGGAACGTCTAACTGGTCGATCAGATGGACCGCCGAATCCCACTCCTCATAGACCACCCCTTCAGCGCTTGACCATTCGCCGTGACGGAGCCGCCGTTTGCGGACCCCGGTCAGGGCGTCCAGCTTGGCGATGTAGGCTGCACCATTCTTGGTCAGTTCTCCGTCGTCGTCGTAGAGGAGCGGGTTGTCCTCGTGACGAGAATGGAGGATCGCGGTGTTTTCCGCGTCGCACCGCTTCTTCAGCCAGTGGGTATCCGTGTCGGGGTTGGCATCACCGATGATCTGCTGGAAGCTCACCACACCATGACGAAGTCGGGTAGTCAGGCTCTCCCAATCGTCCAGGGTCAGCTCAGTGGCCTCCTGGACGAAAATCACGTCATATTCGGTGGACATGATCTTAGAAGCCTTATCCATGCCGCCAAGGACGATCACTGAGCCGTTGGCGTAGCGGTACTGTGCCGGCTCCTCACGGCTACCCCCGTAGTATTCGACGGCTCCGACTGCGATCAGTTCGGGGATGACATCGCGTTTCCAAGTGACCAGACCGGACGAGGTGAACGAGACCCCTGTTTTGCGGAGCATCAGCCCTCGCGTTCCAGGATTTTCCAGGGCCATTACGTTGATCTTCTCCAGAACCGCCCTGGATTTCCCCGTTCCGGCTGGACCTGAGACCAGGATCTCGGGGTCTTGGCGTGCGAATAGCTCTAAAGCCGCTCCACGAGGTGCGTAGAAGTGAGTGGTTTCAGAAGCGGTCAGTGTCATGCTGGATATTCGTCCCAGGTTCGTCCATCAAGTTCTCGCCCTCCCGATTTAGGAAAGCGCCCGCCCCATTGTTTGAAGAAAAATGGCACGCTGTCTCGGTTACATTCATCCCGAATATCCCGCACCCAATCAGGATGCATCGGTCGAGCATTAGAACCGGACTCGCCGCCCACGATCACCCAATCAGCGTTCGTGAGATCAACAGACGGAAGCGGACCTAGGAGCGGTTCAAGCGAAAGGAACCTCAGTGCCGCGGGCACACGACTTAGCCAGTCGGCACGAAACGCATACCGGTCGGATTCGACCGACGTTCCTAACCAGACATTCGGTAAATGAGGCCAATCCATACGCCCGACCACGTCCGCCATTCGCTGTGGTCGTTTTGTAAGGATCTGATAGATGTGCCGCGTCGCGGCGGCCATTGTCGCCCACACGTCGTCGATAAACTCCTCTGGCACGTCGGGGTGGAACAGATCAGACATTGAGTTGACGAATATCCGCCGCGGTCGCTCCCAACGGAGAGGTTGGTCCAGGCGTTCCGGTAGACATTTTACCAAGCCGGTCCAATCGTCGTCCGTAGTGATCCCCTGATATGCCTCGTTGCCGGTGGCTTCGATTCGACGCGACATCGAGATCGCATAACAGTTGTCGCAGCCTGGTGATACCTTGGCGCAGCCCAATACAGGATTCCAGGTGGCATCAGTCCACTCGATTCCAGACTTGTCACCCATTATTGCAACACCTTCTCAATCTCGGCCATGTCCGAAGGACGCCACAAGAAGTAGCAGTACTCACCGGCTACGCCCTCGGTGTAACCTTCACCGAACGCTTGTGCCCACACTCTCTGATTTTCAGTGATGCGGCCTTTCTCTGATTTGAGTTCAGCGAACACCACAACGCCATCTCGTGCCAGGACCAGATCGGGAAACCCGGAAGCAGACCGTCGGGAGTCGTAGGTATGGTAAACGAGCCATCCGAGCGCCGTGGCACGGGCAACAACCATCTCTTGGAGCTGTGCCTCGGTGAGATGCAGGTTCCTATCAGAGGCTTTCATCGCAACCCTCCACGTTGTGTTTGCTTGTGATCGACATACATCAGCTCGCCGACGATGGCACCCATTCCGACCGCCATGACAAATAGCCCCAACCATCTACTCCAATGGACTGATGGCACGACATCGGTCATAATGATGAGGACGAGATTGAAGGTGCTACCCCATGCAAGTCCGGCCACACCGCCCATCAAGGCCCAGCGCCAGAACGGTTTCATCGCTGGTCCTCCGGTCGTACCAGATGGTCAATCATCTTGTCTACTCGGTCCTGCTCTCGCGCTAAGACTTCGGCGGCAAGGCGAGCGTCGGGAGTGTGGATGCCGAGGGCATGGCCCAAAGCGTCGTAGAGGGCGCGTGCCATGTCGGCCCGAATGTGGAACGCAGCCGGAGTCACCATCCCCATGTCGGCTTTGGAGAAGTTGAGCTCGGTCGGCTCGACAACAAAGTTCTGGTCTGGTCCGGTCTCCGCCAAGTGGACTGCGTAATGGTCAGAGTCGAACACGAATTCGACGTAAGCCCTCATGGTCATCTCAAGTCCTCCACATCAACCCCGACGATCTTGACCTCGATTGACCCTGACACGTCCAAATGGTCGTCCAACATTCCCGAATCTTTCGCCAACATTTCCAACGCCTTGTTCGCCGCGGACGGTGACCCGAAACGGAGCACCACCGGCTCACCTTCGACTTCGTAGGCGACTTCGTAGCGGGGCCAGTTGGTGACCACGGATTGCATGAGCATCGCCCGTATCAGTTTGGGTGGTACTTTCACGTCGGCTGATTCGACTTCGGGGAGGGTGTCTAACCAGGCGGTCAATTCGGCGTTGGTGCTCACCCAGTCGTCTCCTGTTGATTAGTCTGCTCTACCTCAAGCGTGAGAACACCCGGATCATCAGAGTAAAACGACTGCATGGCAGGCGGGGCCAGGTCCTCGTTGATTATCATTCGCGTAACCTCCGCAGTACTGGCACTGGAAAACCTCCTCAGGCATCCACGATCTCCCGCCTCCAGCGATACAACGTGGACCCCGTGACCTCAACCTGAGTCTGCATTGCCAGAGCCGCCGCTAATTGCTCAAATGAGAAGTCGGAACCCACCGCCAGGAGCGCCTCATCAATGGAAGCGAACCGTAGGTCACGGTGAGGACCAAGTTCCAGGGGCTCTAGACTGAGTAACTTGTTGACGATGGGTCGTTGACTTCGTGTGGGCATGGTGTAAGGTACTATACACATCGTGAGCGACAAACCAAGGACTCCGCCATCTATGGACAAGGACCTAGAATACGAAACGTGTCGACGGCGAGGCCATGAGGCAGCCCTTGCCGGATGGTCTGACAACCTGCACACCTGGTCAGTCTGTAAATGGTGTGGTATCGACTACCGAACTGAGACCACTATCAACGTGATCGAACGCAACCTGGAGAACCTTCATGACCTGTGAGATTGACGGTTGTGACCGTCCCGCCCAATTCCGGCTGATCCGTCACGACGACGTCGAACGTCCGGTCTGTATCCCATGCCGGGACGAGCTGATGGGCTACTACCTGTGGACCTATGCGGGGACTGTTACATAACCCGTCTACGCCCTCTCCTTGCTGCCTTGGACCGTATCGCCACCGCCTTGGAGCAGTTGACTCCTGCATTGACTCAGGCAACCAGGGAGCAACATCAGATTCGCCAGCCTCCCCATCCTCTGATGGACCGGCTACCTGATGCCGAACCTCGGGAGTCCTTTCAGAGGGCCTATACCCCTCCTAATCGACCTGCTGACCCTCCGCCTAGACCACCAGGAAGGAGCCGAGGACAACGGCTAAGGAATGTGGGACCGATGAGTGAAACCTGTCGACACGCCTATGACATAGCAAACCTAATGGCTCTCCACGACTTCCCAGGGATGCCAGACATCACCGAATTAGAGCACGATCTTCAAGAGGTATATCTGACTCGTTCTGTCGAAATCCTAACTCTGGACCCACCAGGAAGCGACGATGGCGGTCGGAGGCTGAGACCTGATGCCTGATCCCCTCGGTGTCCTCCATTTTCTTACTCTGATCGGGTTGACCGGGGCTGTCATCGAGGACCGCATTGTCTCATGGCCGCAGTGGACGGTTCCTCTGGTCCTCCTGGTGTTCCTGGCCCTAACTGTGGTCTACGCCGGCCTGGTGGGATTGGCGTACACCCGATGAGATCCGATACCCGTCCACCACTCGCTGACGGTACCTACTACGCTGCCGACGCTGAATGGCGGGCCAGCGGCCAGGCATCCCTGATCGATTGGCTCAACCAGCTCGACATCGACGAACACACCGTCTACCGAGTGGATATAGGGCCGATTCACGCCTCTATTTACCGTTTCAAATCCAAGAATGGCAACCCTTATCTCGTGATGCGATATCTAGCAAAACGGATTCCGTTGACGGTGACATACTCGTGAGCCACATGGGGATACAAGGCGACAATACTCGCAAGGCCGAGAATGAGAAGCAGGTCGCTACTGACCCGACCCTAATCCTCTGCGGATGGTGTGGGGGGACCGGTAACGAGCTCTATGCAATGTACCGAGCC
>SDBV01003900.1_pt1 | contig 21674 bp, 17 predicted proteins | sample 2277081 | NCBI WGS metagenome assembly SDBV01 (sample SAMN10402039, study PRJNA504765) | marine sediment metagenome | isolation source: marine sediment core GS10_PC15, 223 cmbsf | place: Arctic Ocean: Southern Knipovich Ridge | collected 2010 | reverse complement strand
ATGTCACTATCGGAGTTGTTCGAATTATTAAACCGGCTATGACTCAAGAAGAATACGACAAAGGCTTTGGAACGTCAAAACCTGAACCATTTGATACAGACTGGAAAAATGTCAAAGAATAAGAAGCAGTAAAATGAAAAGAATTGCAATGAGTTTGATGTGTATTGGTGTAATTTTTTCACTGGCCGGTTGTTTTCTTGATGAAAATCGAGTTACTAGAGTGGTTGCGACTAAGTATCTTAAATCACATACAGATATGACAGAACGGGAGATACGTAAATTTATACAGAAAGACGACATCGGACAGGAACGATTGCTTGAACTGGCGAAATCAAAATCATGGAATGTCAGAATTTTTGCAGCCATAAATGAAAATCTGCCCAATGAATACTTAGAGAGGATGCTGGACGATAAGTCATGGAAAGTTGTAAGGGCGTGCTCGTGGAATCCGAACTTCACAACAGACATGTTCGAAAAACTGACCCATCATAAGGATAAGCGTGTAAGAAGTTCTCTTGCAACCCACGATAGATTGCCACTCGAAAACTTGATAACACTGAGCAAAGACGAGGCCCCTTGGGTAAGAAGACAAGCTGCCAAAGATCCAAGATTGCCCGAGACAGAGATGCGCAGGTTATTCCTGGAAGGAAATCATTTGGTCAAGAGAGGGCTTGCAGAAAATTATAAAATACCCATGGATATTCTAATGATTTTGAGCGAAGAGGATGACCATCAGGTAAGGGTGAAAGTTGCATCAAATCCGAGTTTGCCGGAGATTGATATGCGCAGGCTGTTTTCTGAAAAAAAAAGTGCACTCCTGCACAGTAGAACAAAGGAAGGACTGGCCAAAAACCCTAATACACCGATTGACATTCTAATTGAGTTAAGTAAAGATGAAAGTATTATTACTGACCACCATCCGAAAATGAAGCAGAGGGGACAAGCAGCCCAAAATCCAAAATTGCCCGAGACGGAGATGCGTCGATTATTTCGTGAAGGAGGCCGTTTGGTGAGGGCAGGGCTTGCAGTAAACCCTAAAGTACCTATGGATATTCTAATGACTTTGAGCGAAGATGAAGATCCTGTTGTAAGGAAACAGGTTGCATCAAATCCGAGTTTGCCGGAGAAAGATATGCGCAGGCTGTTTTCAGAAAAAGGACGTGCGATCATGAATCTATCAACAAGGCGTGGTCTTGTGAAAAATCCCAATACACCGCTTGACATTCTAATAGAGTTAAGTAGGGATAAAAATAAATATATAAGAAGCGATGCTTTGCAACATCCCAAAATGAAACAGTATCCAAAAACGGAACAAGACAAATAACAAGGCGGCTGGTAAAATGAACTAAGTCGATTTATGAAAGGATGACGAAAATGACAAAGAAACGGATTATGGTTAGCTTATTTTGTGTGGGTGTGGTTTTTTCAATGTGCTTTTTGGCAGGTGATGCTTTTGCCAGCCCGAAGCATATGTCCAATGCTATTATTAAAGGGGATATTGACTGGGTAAAGGATCTTATCGAAAAAGGGGCCGATGTTAATGCAAAAAGCATTTCGGAGCCGCCTTTGAGTATAGCTGTATTGTTTGGCAATGAGGATATAATTCGGCTTCTGATCGCCAAAGGCGCGGATGTAAACGCAAGGGGAGACGGCCAGACCGCTTTGCACATGGCCGGCAACAGAAACATTGCTGAAATGCTCATCGCAAGCGGCGCAGATGTAAACGCAAAAAATAGCGAAGATTCGCGCCGGCGTAAAGGATGGACGCCTTTGCATATGATCGTTTCTTTGGATCGTCCTATGGATCTTGTCGAACTTCTCATCGAAAAAGGTGCCGATGTCAATGCAATAAACGCCGACGGCCAAACGCCTTTGGAAGTTTGCAGGTGGGCGGGTAAAGATATGGCTAAATTGCTTATCTCAAAAGGCGCTGTAGTTTCTACTATCCATTCGGCTGTTTATGTGGGGGATTTTGCCAAGGTAAAAGGCCTCATTGCAAAAGGCGCTGATGTAAACGCTAAGGACAAAAGCGGAAGAACAGCTTTGTTTTATGTTGACGATAAACAGATAGCCGAATTCCTCATTAGCAAAGGTGCTGACATTAACGTTAAAGCTGAAGATGGTTCCACTGCTCTGCACGATGCCGCCGGTAGTGGCTATAAAGAGATAGTCAAAATACTTATGGCACAAGGCCTGGATGTAGATGCTAAAGGTAAGGGCGAGTGTACGCCTTTGGGCTTTGCCGTATCCAGCGGCCATATAGATGTCGTTCGGCAGCTTATCGCAAGCGGGGCAGATACAAATGCCAAATCCAGTAGAGGGTCGTCTCCTCTGCACAATGTTAAGAGTAAGAAAATAGCCGCATTGCTGATTTCAAAAGGTGCTGACATAAATGCGAAAGGATCTTCCGGCAATCCCCCCCTGGCCCGTGCTAACAGGGAAGTAGCTGAGGCTCTCATCGCTAAAGGTGCCGATGTCAATGCCACGGGTGAAAATAACAAGACCGCTCTGCATATTGCCGCTATGAAGGGTGATGCAGATCTGGCAGAATTTTTGATCGGTAAAGGAGCAGACGTTGAAGCGCAAGACAGGGCCGGCCAGAGTCCTTTGCATATGACAGCGACTATGCAAATTAAAACGGCCCAACAGCAAAAGGTTGCCGAACTGCTTATCGCCAAAGGCGCTGATGTAAATGCCGGAACTAAAACCAACGAGACCCCTCTACACATGTGTGCCATGTATGGCCATAAAGAACTGGCTCTGTTTTTCGTCGATAAAGGTGCCGATGTTAACGCCAAAAAGAAGGATGGCTCTACTCCTCTGCATTCGCTTGGGAATGGTAATGCCAGGAAAATAGCTGAGCTTTTAATAGCCAAAGGTGCCGATGTCAATGCCACGGGTGAAAATAACAAGACCGCTCTGCATATTGCCGCTGGAAGAGAATTGATAACGGTGGTGGAACTTTTGCTGGCCAAAGGTCTGGATGTAAACGCCGAAGATAAAAAAGGCAATACCGCAATATATAATGCCGTCAGCGGGGATGATGATATCGCAAAACTACTCATAGCCAAGGGAGCAGATGTAAATTGGCGGGACAAAAACGGACAGACACCTTTGCATTTTGCAGCCAGAAGATATTCCGTCAAAATTGTTAAACTGCTGATCGAAAGCGGCAGTAATGTAAACACCAAAGACAAAAAAGGCCGCACACCTTTACATTGGGCAGCCAGCAGGGGCAGTGAAGAAATGGTAAAGCTTATTATTGACAAAGGCGCAGATGTGAATGCAAGGGATGCAACAGAACAGACACCTTTGCATTATGCGGCTGGAAGAAAAACCGGCAATTTGGTTGAACTGCTGATCGCAAGCGGTGGGATTATCGATACCAAAGATGTAAAGGGCCGCACTCCTTTGCATTTGGCTGTCAGCAAGGGTAAGATAGAAACGGCAAAGGTCCTTATTGGCGAAGGCGCAGATGTAAACGCCAGGGATGCACAGGGGCAAACTCCTTTGGATCATGCCGAGAAAAAGAAGAATGAAAAGTTGAATGAACTGCTTAGAAAGCAAGGATGACAAGACGAACAGCAAGTGTTTTTGTCGAAATGGGATATACCAAAGAACTTGCAAATTGGCTTGATAAAATATCTACACCGCAGGCAAGAGTATGTGCCTGTATTGGTGCTGTTACCGGCATTATGAAAATAGAGGAAGCAAACAATAAATGAAAGATGACCCTGTGGGCGGGGCTTACCCTACGACACGGCGTTGAGGTTTTACTATTTGCGGAGTCTGAGATCCTTCGACTTCGGGCCTTTGGCCCTTCGCTCAGGATGACCCGTCTTCGTTGGCACTACGACGCGGCAGGCAGTTGGGTTGGGCGTCGGAATGTGGAGGGTTATTGTATTTGTTGGGTGAACCCCCCGACGGGTCGGGGGGCTAAATGATGGTGAGGATTGCCTTTGGCAATCGCTGATTTTTATTGTCTGGACAGTTGTGATTTGGGGGATTAGAATGTGGGGGTGTAATGATAATTCAACCGAGTACAGCAAATAGGAGTTAATATGAGTGGTAAGGATATCAGGTCGATCGGGGTTATGACGGGTGGTGGTGATTGTCCGGGGCTTAATGCGGTTATTCGTGCGGTTACTAAGACGGCTATGACGAAGTATGGGCTTGAGGTTTGGGGGATCGAGGACGGGTATCTGGGTCTTATCGAGGGGCGCATACATAAGCTCAGCTATAACGATGTGAGCAATATTCTGACGGTTGGGGGGACGATCCTGGGAAGCTGCAATGTGGCGAATCCATTCAGGTATCCTGTGGAGGCGGGGGGCACAACTGAACTGAAGGACCTTTCCGATGACTGCGTGAAGACTTTGAAAGATCACGGGATCGATGCTTTGATATGTATCGGCGGGGACGGGACGATGGCGTCTGCGGCTGCGTTTGCGGAAAAGGGGGTCGTTGTTATGGGTGTGCCGAAGACGATCGATAACGATCTGTTCGGGACGGATGTTACGTTCGGATTCGATACGGCGGTTAATACGGCGACTGAGGCGATCGATAAGGTGCATACTACGGCGGGCAGCCATCACCGGGTGATGGTGGTTGAGGTGATGGGTCGCTATGCCGGGTGGATAGCTTTGCATTCCGGGGTTGCCAGCGGGGCGGATGTTATACTTATTCCGGAGTTTCCGTATGAGATCGATAAGATAAAGGAGTGCCTGGTCGCCCGGTCCAAACGCGGGAGGGGCTATAGCATTATCGTCGTAGCCGAAGGGGCCAAGGAAAAGGGCGGCGAGATGACGGTCGCTAAGACGGTTGAGGGTAGTCCTGACCCGGTGCGATTGGGCGGAGTAGCGCAAGTTTTGTGCGGGCAACTTATGGAAGGGACGGACTTGAATTGCAGGGAAGTGGTGCTGGGGCATGTTCAGAGGGGCGGGACGCCGACGCCGCATGATCGGGCACTTGCGACTATGTTCGGGCATGAGGCGATAGAGATGCTGATGAGCGGTAATGGTAATCAGCTTGTGGTGATGAAGGATGGCAAGTTAGCTGGTGCTGCGCTTTCGGAGATCGCGGGCAAGATAAAGACTGTGGCTGAAGATAATCCGCTGGTTAAGGCGGCGATAGCGGTGGGGACGAGTTTCGGGTGCTGATGATATGAACGGGTTTGCACTGACGAATTTGTACCGAACCTTTGAGGTTGCGTTATGGTATGGATTGGTCAGTGGATCCTGGTAATGACAAGACAGTTGTTGAGATCGTGTCCTGCTTGAAGGCGGCGAAGAATTGCGACGGGCCGGTAAAGGTAAGCGGGACGTGGGGGTCCTTTGCGCCGATGTTGGCGGCATACATCTCTAAGGAACTGAAAAGGCCTATTCTGTATGTAAGTCCCCACCTTGACGATGCCGATGACGCGAACGGCGACTTGCAGGTTTTTGCGGGGCGGCCTATCGAGAATTTTCCAGTGTGGGAGGGTGAGCATGAATTTTCTGACGCGACCGATGAGATCGGCGCCCAGCGGCTCAGGGTTGCTTTGGGGCTTGGCCAGGGGGTGAAAGCGGGGGAGGACTTTTCGGATCTTATCATTACGACGTCGGCGCAGGCATTGAATCAGCCGGTTCCGCGGCCGGAGATGTTGGAAGCCGAAGGGTTGAAGCTGGCGGTCCGTCAGACGATCGAGCCGGAGCTGGTTATCGCCTGGCTGATCGATAACGGTTTTGAGCAGGTCGATAGCGTGGATGTGCCGGGTCAGTTTGCCCATCGCGGGGGGATCGTGGATATTTTTGCGCCGGTGACGGCAGGCAAGGCGGCGGGGTTCGGCAGTACGGGCAGCAGCGATGTTGAGCCGGTGCGGGTTGAATTCTTTGGTGACAGTATCGAGAGTATTCGCCAGATCGATCTGGATACGCAGCGGTCGAGCCACGAGATCGAGAGCATTTGCATAATCGCCGCGGTCGATCCGAGTAAACTCGGCGAGACGGAGCTTTTTATAAATCTGCTGCCGGAAGAGACGATAATTATTCTCGAAGAGCCTAACGATATCGAAGATGTCAGCAGCGTCTTTTTAGACAGGGTCGAAGACAGCCGCGGGTTGTATCCGTGGGGGCCGGTGTATAGGGCGATGGGGAAATTCGTCCGGCTTGAGATCAGCAGATTCGGCGGCGGGGGGGTTGATGATATCGGCTTGGATGTGATGAGCGCGCAGGAATTCGAGCATAAGAGCGGGGCGGTGTGGAAGAGTAATGAAAATGTGCTGAGTAAATTGCTGCCGCCTGCGAATGAGTTGGACGTATTGCTCTACTGTGAAAACGAGGCGGAGATCGAGCGGGTAACTGAGATCGTCAGGGAGTCGCAGGGTAAGGTGCCGGATAATTTTATGCTGGTGGCAGGTTTTATCAAGCAGGGTTTCATTTTCAATTCGCTTAACACGGTCGTTTTGAGTCACCATGAACTTTTCGGGCAGTACGCAATTCGTCGGCGGATACGAACGATACGGACGACGTCAGCGGTGTCGAGTCTTGTCGATCTTCAGAAAGGCGATTATGTGGTGCATCTTTCGTACGGCATCGGTAAGTTTCTTGGCATTAAGACGATGGAAAAGAATAACAGCGTTAGCGAGTATCTGACGGTGGAGTATGCCGATAAGATTCTGATACATGTTCCGGTCAGTAATATTTCGTTAATTCAAAAGTATATCGGTGCGTTGCCGAAGCGGCCCAAGCTGAGTAAGATCGGTACGAAGAGGTGGGAAAGTCAAAAGGATAAGGTTGCAAAGGGTGTGCAGGAGTTGGCGGCGGAACTATTGGAGGTGCAGGCCAAGCGTGAAAATCTCGGTGGGTATGCGTTCGGAGCCGATTCTACATGGCAGCGGGAGTTTGAGGAATCGTTTCTTTATCAGGAGACGCCGGATCAGTTGACGGCGATCAAGGAGATCAAGGACGATATGACCGAGGCGGTTCCGATGGATCGGCTTTTGTGCGGTGATGTCGGTTACGGTAAGACGGAGGTCGCGATGCGGGCGGCGTTTAAGGCGATCGAAGCGGGTAAGCAGGTTGCGGTGCTGGTGCCGACGACGGTTTTGTGCGTTCAGCATGGCAGGACGTTTGCCGAGCGGTTTGCTGACTTTCCGATAACGACGGAGGTGCTTAACCGGTTCGTGACAGGCAAGAAGACCAAGGATATCATCAGGCGGGCGAGGCAGGGTAAGGTCGATGTCCTTATCGGTACGCATCGGATCATCAGCAAGGACGTTGGGTTTAAGGATCTGGGCTTGGTGATTATCGATGAGGAGCAGCGGTTCGGGGTCGAGCATAAGGAAAGGCTTAAGAAGCTGCGGGTCAATGTCGATGTGCTGACGATGACGGCGACGCCGATCCCGCGGACGCTGCACCTGTCGCTTCTGGGGTTGAGGGATATCAGTTCGCTGGGTACGCCGCCGCTGGACAGGCGGAGCATTGTTACGAAGGTATGCCGGTACGATAAAAAACTGATACGCAAAGTGATAATGCACGAGCTTAACCGTGAGGGGCAGATATTCTTTTTGCATAACCGTGTTCAATCGATACAGCGGGCGGCCGATGAGGTTCGCAAAGTCGTAAACGATCCGAAGGTGCGGATTGCGATAGCGCACGGTCAGATGACCAAGCGCGAGCTTGAAAGCGCTATGGTCAGGTTCGTTGTCGGGCAGATCGATATTTTAGTATGCTCGACGATAATCGAATCGGGTCTGGATATTCCCAACGCCAATACGATGATCATCAATGACGCCGACCGGTTTGGGCTTGCACAACTGCATCAACTTCGCGGGCGTGTGGGGAGATACAAACACAGGGCATACGCGTATATGCTGCTGCCGGTGAACAGGCCGATCACTCCGGTTGCGGCTAAGCGGCTAAAGGCTATCGAGGAGTATTCGCAGCTTGGTGCGGGCTTTCGGATCGCTTTGAGGGATCTGGAGATACGCGGAGCGGGTAATATCTTAGGCGCAGAGCAATCGGGGCATATCAATACGGTTGGGTATGAGATGTATTGCCGGCTGTTGAGTGAGGCGGTCAAGCGTATGAAGAATGAACCTATTGAAAAGGCGAGTACCGCACTTGTTGATCTTGGCTTCTCGACTTATATCCCGAAAAGTTATATACCGTCGGATCGTCAGCGGATGGATGTTTACCGGAGGATCGCTGTTGCGTCGAGCGGGCGCGATCTTGAGAGATTGAGCGAAGAGTTAGCCGATCTGTTCGGGCAGGTGCCAAAGCAGGTGCAGGTGCTGCTGGATTTGACGGAGTTGAAAGTCAAGGCGTCGCAGTGCGGGATAAAGAGCGTTGTTGCCAGTGAACCCGATCTGGTCTTTACGTTTGAAAATGCAGAGGGAGTGAAAGATATCTTTGCACGGGCGCCGGGGAAGGTGCGGATACCGGACGCTAAGACAGTGCATGTGAGGCTGGAGAAGAACTACTTTGAGCCGATGACGCTGATGAGTATTCTGCGAAAAATGTTTGGCTAAAACAAATTATTTAGTTCAACTCTCAGAAAGCTGGTGACAAAGCTACTACAGATATGCTCCGGACACTCCGGTCACTACCAAATATATCGTTGACATCGTTGGCAGTCTGCCTACAATACGATGATAGGTCCGGCAAATTAAAAGGCTCCTGATACCTTTAATTTTCCTTGGGAAAGAGATGATGGTGCTTCAGTTTTTATTGACAAGGATCAAAGGAGAGTAATTGGTGTGTTTTATGATCAGAAGGGTTTTGTTGAAAATACTTTAAAATAGAATAGCTCTGTGGTTGCTCTTTCAAATACGGGTAAATTAAAAGGTTCCTGACCCCTTTGATTCACCTGGAGCTTCATACGGCGAAGCTGGTAGCGCATTTGTCAAAATAAGGAAAGGATGTAACAAGTGAGGAATAAAAAATTGTTAATTAATACTATCTGCATAGCAATAGCTTTTATTATGTTGGGTTTGTTATGGAGTTCGACTCGCGCTGCCCCGAAACAGTACCAATGGACTTTAATTTCCCTTCAACATTTAAGATCTGGAATCCAACTCTTCAAGAATGAAAATGGACGTTACCCTGAGACCTTGTCTGAATTGAATACTCTCTATAGAAATAATGGCGATGTGAAATCGGTTTATAGTGAAAATATGGAGTTCATTTCAAACATAAAAGGATGCAATATTGAATATGGCATATTGAATGGTGAAGGTGGTTGGTACTATAATAGTAAAATAGGTGAGATTAGGGTTAACCTGACTAAACCTCTTAAAGAATATTTTAACTTTAAAGATTGTTCTAACATTACTATGCGCTATAGGATACCTTCAGACTGGTAGAATTTATTGAGGCTGGTTTCATAACGGCTTAGGCTCTGTAGTTGCTCTTTCAAATACGAGTGGGACAATTGTTGTTGGTTATATCTACGATGCTTTTGGGGCATGTACGGTTATTACCAGTGGCGGGACCGATGGCAACTGGCTGATGAGTATTCTGCGAAAAATGTTTGGCTCGAACTGAGTTTTATTTATTGAACTGCTCTTTAACGCGACAGTTCGGTTATTTCGGTTCGGGCGGTGTTGAGTTGATCGGCATAGGGTACCTGGCCGTAGGTGATCGCGTCGAGGGTGTTCTGCAATTGGGTCAGATCGGATCCGGTCAATGTCTGTTTCAGAATACGGATCTTTTCATAATCCTCGATGCCGTCTCGAAGCTGTTCGAACCGAATCGAGCTGCGGGCCCCGGGGTACACCTGGAAAGTATCGCCGGCTTGGAAGGCAGTGTGCCGCGAATCGACCAGCGGATCGACAACCCAACTGTTATATGCCCATCGCAGGAATCCTGACATGTCCATTTTGGCTGCATACCACCCGAGCCATGCCTGCTCTGCCGGCGGGGAATAGGTAAAGTTGTTGGGTCCGTTGGTATGATGGCCGCACATGGTATAGAAGGTGGTGAATTGCCCGCGTCCGGTGCGCGTCCGGGCGATTGCCGGTGTTCCTGAATTCACGTCTCCGATCCAATAACAGAAGTCATCAATGTCGGCATCGATGGATGCATTGTAATGGCCCGCCATCGCTATCTTCAGTTCGGGTGCGTTAGCATCGCGCAGGGCGATGACCGCCAGCATGGAAGCGAGATCGCGTTCGTCCATGGCGATGGCCGTTCGGTTGAGCCAGCCCTGAGCGATCAGATGTGTGCGGAACGCCTGAAGGAACGGTGCCCAGTGGTCGTTATAGGCAGTAGATCCCGGTGCGGCGGAGAGAGTTCGATAGCTGCTGCTTGCTTCATCATAATACTCAAAATTATTACCCCATGGTACCATCGAGTAGCAGTTGATCTGCTCGGTAATCCCGATCGAATCACAGAGCTGGACATACTGATCGAAGATGGAAAAATCGTAGGACCATGTTCCACCTGTATGTTTGGTCCATTCGACCATCGTGCCATACGGATCGTATGTTTGGCCGCCCCATGCTCGGTTAACCAATGTTGTTGTAATGCATTTCTGTCCGGCATTGCCCAGCATGGTCATCAGCGGTTCGAGCAGATCCAGATGCTGCTGTGACCACAGGGTTACATTATGATAGCGTGCCACTGACCATGGATTCTGCCATAGGTCAAGATGGAATGCCCAATTCGCCGGTGCCGGCAGCGTCCGCGAAAGGACTTCGACATTCAGTGTAAAGTTCAGCGCGGTCGCTCCATCTGTGACCGTGACGGTTCCGGAGTAGTTTCCGGCAGGTGTCTGGGTGGGAACGTCCAGCGTGATCCAGATCGGCTGGGTGTTTTGCGGAGCGATATTGACCTGAGGCGCGATATCCAGTACATCCGGAACCAATGACACGGGACGGGACATGTTGGACGAGCAGCCGTTGCCGCCGTCGTCGGCAAGAACGTATCCGACGAACTGAGGTTTGATATTTGAAGCACTGATAACGCCGGCGCCGCCATCGGTCAGATCGGAAACCGAAACGGTTACATTGTTGGCGCCGATCTCGCTCCACAGGGCGATCTGAGCGTTGAGGCGTTCTCCTTTCCAAGCGGTCTGCGACCAACTTGACAGACCGGCGGTTTGCGGCAGTTGGTCCTGTGCGTAGCGTTCATCGGTTGCTGCGAACCATCCTTCCAGCCGCGGCAGTGAGAACATCCAGTCGAACGCGAAGACACTGAAATCTTCGAGCCGTACGCCGTCATCTCCGATGAAGTCGGCGCAATCGTCGGGATGTCCGTTACCACCGTATGCGTCCAGCCACTGTGCCATCATGGCGGCCAGATCATCGACATCCACATCACAGTCATCGTCGAGGTCGCTGACCGGGCAGGGTGTAGTGGTGAACGACCAGAGTGTCCCTTCAACGGTACCAAGACCGTTGTATGTGGTATCCACCTGCCAGTAGTGTGTTGTGTTGCGATCCAGCAGAGGCATTTGATAGCTACCGCTCGTTGTCAGATCGCCGCTTGCAACGGTTGTGTAGTTGCCGGCATTTTCCGGCGAGACCAGTTTTCCGCTTGTGTCAAGCTGCATTCCGTAATACAGCGTTTGCGAATCGGCCCCGGTCCCCGGCGACCATTGCAGCAGAGGTCTAAGCGGGACCCATCGTGTGCCCTCGGTCGGGTCCGGCAGAGCCGCCATCGGTGCGCCTTCGAATACATCCGCAATCTCGGCCGGTGTCAGTGCCTTGGTATAGATTTGCAGGTCTTCGATCCGTGCATGGATCGCATCCGCTCCGTTGCTGCCGATCATTTCCATCGGGCAGGTGATGGAGGTGTTGATGGTTTGGCTGGATTGGCCATTGACATACAGTTCAACACCGCTGCCGGTGCCGACAAAAACAAGATGCACCCAGGTATCCAGTGGTGCGGAGTAATCGAACATATAATCCTGGCTGCCATACACGGTAAAGCCCACTTTTTTAGTATTGTTCCATTGTTCCAGCCGCAGTGATGTGTTTGACGAATCCAGCAGAGCGGCGCTTCCGCTGGTGTTGGTGTTGCGCTGGACCCACAGTGCAGCGGTCCAGGGAGTTGCCAGATTGGTCCGGCCAATGTCGACGTAATTGCCGGCCAGCGAGAGAACCTTTCCAGTGAGGAAAGTGGGGTCGGTCACTTTTTCCGCGCCGCTGGCAAGCGTACCGTTAAAGCCGCTGGCGCTGCTGTCGATGACTTCGGTGGTGGACGGGTTGTCAAATGCATAGTGCAGAACCAATTCGTTGGCACTGCCGCCGGTTTCGCTGACCGAAACTTCGTCGATGCCGTACCAGCCGTCGGAGCCTTGGAACTGGACGCCGAGCTTTTGGCTGAGATAGGACTGTCCGCTTTGGGCGGTAAAGTTCAGATCGTAGATCTGCCATGCACCAGTTGTAAAGGAGCCGGATGCGATCACAACTCGCGTCGTCGGGTCGGCGGGGTTGGTCAGGTAATAGAACGAAGCGGTGATGGAGGTGTTGGCGCCGGTGTTGGCGCCCGCGAAGGACAGGGTGTAGGTTGTGCCGTCTGCGATCAGGTGATCCAGCAGTTGGTAAATAGGCCCTTCTGAAGAATAGCCCCAGCACCGATCAAGACCAGCGTAAGGGCTTATTTGTTCGACTCCCGAATCCGTTGTCGGCGAGTCCTGACTCCAGCCGGGGATATTGTCTCCGGGGTTATTGAAGTAAACTTTGACGTCTGCCGGTGTGGCATCTTCAAAGCCGGAATTGCTGACCGAGATCGGGGCGGCCTGAAGGACTGAAAGCAGACCCCATAGGATTAGAATTGACAGAAAATTTCTTCCGGCGTAAAACTTATAGTAATGTTGCGAGTTCATAACGACATATCCATTAATATATTTTGACCTGCACCCAATTCCCGGTCCATTCTTTATGCGAATTTAACGCTACTGGTTGGAAGCAATACCGCTTTCGGCAAATTCAACTGGGGTCAAATTGCCCAGCGAACTATGTGGACGATGGTAGTTATAATCATCACGCCACTAATCTATCTTATCATATGCATCAGCCAATTACAAGAACTATTTTGAGCCGATGACGCTTATGAGTATTCTGCGAAAAATATTTGGCTCAAACTGAGTTTTATTTTGAATGGTTCTAAAAAAAATGTCCTCAGTATTTTTAGTTTCTTTGTTTTTCGAGCGATATGTGTTATTGTCACGGCTGTGGATTAGGATGCGACTGAAACGGCTGCTCAGATCGGCAAGGCGTCCATCAGGTTCGAGGTGTCCTGGTGGGCGGAAATTTACTTAATAAATGGATAATAATCTGTATATAGATGACTAAGACCTCATACAACAAAGAAAATCGCCATGAACTCAAATTCATAGTGAACAACAGTGCCGCTGGTATCATATCCGAGTGGCTCAACTGTCGCTGTGTGCCCGACCCGAAATTCCCGGCAGGGATCGTTTCCAGTATTTATTATGACACCGCGGACTGGCGATTTATGCGGGAAAAGATCAATAGCGATTATCACAAAACAAAAATTCGCCTGAGGTGGTACGCCGATATCGATACGGAAGAAGCCGGTGACGAATCCTATATCGAAGCCAAGTTCAAGACCGGCTCCAAACGAAATAAGATACGGATGAAAACCGGTCTTGTTGGCGACTGGCTCAAAAGGGTTAATCTTGAAAATAAAAAACTGCTGCAAGTACCGCATCTGCTAAGGTCCAGGGGAGTGATCGTAGCCGGGTACCTCTTGCCTGTTTTTAAGATCAACTATAAACGAAAGCGTTTTATCGAACCGCTTACCGGTGCAAGATTAAGCCTTGACTATGATATTTCATCGCCGTGTGTAAACCACCATGTCATGCCCGTACCAATCCGTTCCGTCTGCAAAATGCCGTCTTTGAATTAAAAGGTGTTTTGACCGAGTTACCGGAAGTATTGCACCAGTTGACCGCGTTTGGGTGCAGAAAACAATCCTTTTCAAAATACGGTTCGTGCTATCAAAAAATAATGAGAATCTTTTAATCAAAAATAATTCAATAAAAGGAGTATTGTTAGATGGAGTCAGAAATTAACAAATGGTTTGCGAACCTGTCAGGTTTTGGCGGTCAGAAAATGGAAGACATAGGGCTGATCCCTCTTTTGGTGGTAATGGTTATTTCGCTGCTGTGTTCGTTGTTCATCTCTTTTCTTTATGTGAAGTTCTACAAGAGCAGGGCCACAGGCAGCCAGGTTCATCGTGCTTTTCCCCTGCTGGGAGTATCTGTGACGGCTATCTTTATTTGTATCCAGTTCTCATTGCCGCTGTCACTGGGATTGTTGGGAGCGCTATCGATCGTAAGGTTTCGAACGCCGATCAAGGAGCCGGAAGAAATCGGTTTTATCATGCTGGCTATTGCATCGTCGATCTGCTGCGCAACATTTAATATGTTTTTCTTAGGTATAATTTTAGTAGTGGCAGTGGCGGCACTGCTTGCTTTGAAAATAGCAAGGGGCCTTTATTAAGGGGCGTTTAAACGATGGAATGATGATCATTACGCTTCCGACAGCTCACTATCGTAAGAATAAGGAAAAATTACTGACGTTGATGGAAACTCATCTCCCCTCAAGCCGCATCGACAGCATTTCCGAAAGTCAACATGAATCGGTCATCTCCTACAGTTTCATTCGTTTGGACAAAAAAATGATGCTGAAGCTGCAGTACAAATTGACCGATGTCTCAAACGAGTTGAAGTCAAACATCTTTTTTAATCGCTCGGGTGAAATATAAAGCCAATACTATGCGTGCAAGAATAGGTATAATCTGCGGGCTGATCTTTTTTGTTAGTGTCGGATTTTGGCTCGACAATTCCGGGTTGTTCGCTCCGCTAAAGATGTCCATGCGGTCCAAAGCGGTACCGACCGGGCTGCTGCGGTATAGCACTCTTGGTAAGGTTCTTGCCATGATCGGTGTTACAAGGGCTATAGCTAACGACCAGAGTATGTTTAAACCCACAGAGAATACTGCAAATGACGGTATCTTCCAAAAGAAACAACAGGTCGGCGAGTATCTCTTCGAGATCAATCCCGGTGGGATGGCTGATTTTCCGAGTAGTCAAATTATCGACCGGGAAAAATTTATCGGTGACTGGCCCATTATATCTATTGTCACCGACGACGACAATTTGTATAGCCCCGAAAAGGGAATCGTTGTAAATTATAACGGAAGGGGCCAGAAATGGGAAAGGCTGGCCTATGTTTCATACTACGAAAACAAGAAACTGCTCTTTGCTACCAGTGCCGGTTTGCGTCTGCATGGCGGTACAAGCAGACTTCCAAAGACAAAGGCGGAAAAACAAAACCGTTTAATGCTCCCGGAAAATGCCAGGGAAAAAAGTTCGAGTTTTCGTTTATATTTCAGAGACGATTACGGGATAAACAACATCCCCGCGGGGCTGGTCTTCGGACCCGATGCCAAAGCAATAAAAACTCTTGTCGTACACTACGAAAAAATGAAGAGCTGGCCTTTTCGGCACTGTTTGTCATACGATATAGTAAATCAAATAGGGGGCGTCGCACCGAAAGCAAAACCTGCAATACTGTATCTTAACGGGAAATATTGCGGGGCATATTTTATTTGCGAGCATGTAAGTAAAAGGCAATGGACCTGCCGTTTCGAACATGAGGATTTCGCTTTTCATCGGTACAAAGGCAAATCTGACGAAGAATCCGAAAAGATATACCGAAATATGGCCGGTTGGGCAATGGACACGCGAAAAAGAATGACACTTGAGGAAGCACAAAAGCATATCGACGTTAAAAATCTTAGCTGCTTTCTTTTCGCATTGGCTTTCTGCGGGAACTCCGATGGTTTTCAGGGTGCGGCGATCCTTGAAACCAAAAAAACCGATGCGAAATGGTTCTGGGTAAACTGGGATATGGACGGTTCCTGGTGGTACCGAAAAGCAGACAACAGAGAAGTGTGGGAAATGGCACTGCCAGCGAAAAACCGCTCTGGTCTGCATCCTTATATATTTTCTCGTTTGCTAACCGAATCACCTGAATATAGATCGTTCTTTGCTAAGCTGGTTACGGACATACTCAACCACAAACTCAACCACGAATATTTGGATTCGAGGCTTGAGTATTATGATCGTCTGGCAAAGGCTATCGGGATAAAAGAAGAAAAACTACTTCGAGGAGGGCATTTTTTTGAACATCGAGCAGATTATGTAAGAAGCCAAATGGCAGAATTTCCATTTTTCGGAGTGAGCGATAATTACGAATTTCAGCTTAAGGGACCGGACAACGCAGAATATACGATCGATGGATACCATGAACATGCAGGGTACAAAGGAGCATATTTCAAGGGTATGCCCGTTACGGTTAAAGTCGAGAAGCCGCCGAAACACAAGCAGTTTTCGCATTGGCAGGTCAATGGTAAAAAGATTGACGACCACGACCTCGCTTTTCGAATATTCTCGGGTACTACCGTACGATCCGTATTTAAATAAAACAGAAATTGAGCCGGATAAACCCGCAATATGGCCATGAATGGACGGTTTCAAAAATTTTTTAAAAAAAAGCTTGACTTTTATCGGCAAATATGCTTTAATGCGAAGACTTCTTAATGGGGAGGAGTGATGATACATAGTGGTTTTTTCGGAGAGAGTGTTTTTATTGGTATCTCCGGGTTTTTGATCAGCGATTATCGGTCATAAAAAGAGGCCACAAATACAGACTTCGGGGGGAAAACCGAGGGTGATACGAAATTTTTTGGGTGCGGTCTACGTCTGCACTTAGGGGATGGGAGTTATCCCAGAGGGTGATGCCTTTGGGGGGGATGTTAGAAAATTTGAAGTTTTGTGATATGAGGGTATTATCGGAAAGGATGGCATGTATATGCCGGGTGTGAGGTATTTAACACTGTTTTTGGCTTGCGTAGTCGTATTTGCAGCAGGTGCAAACGCTTCCATTATGGACGGGGGGACGTCTTATTACACCACACCGCCGCCGGCGCAGACTTTCTATGATGTTCTCGAAGAATCGGCTGCAATCGCAGATATCTACTGTAATGTCTATACTTATACTACCGGTGCTTATGCTGGTAAATATGCCTATACATATCAAATAACCAACACTTCTGATGCAGATCTGAGTTTTGTCTCAATGCAGATATTCAATGGTGTCGATGTGGGAGACTCCGGCGTTGACTCTGATCAAGGGGGCGTAATTCCGAACACATGGGGTCCTGTTGGTACACCGACACATAGTTTTAACGGGCAGTTTAATGATACGATACTCAGTGGTGAGCAATCGGCCCTTCTTTGGTTTGTTAGCGATTATGCCCCTACGGATGCAGGCAAAGGATTCCTTATCGGCACTTACAGGGCTGCAAGCGGTGATCCGTGGTCCGGTGTCTATGCGGAAGGGAACCTTATCACACCAGATCCAGTTCCGGAGCCTGCGACATTTTTATTGATTTCTATGGGAACATTTGCTATTATAGGACGTAGGAGACGTTCGCAGGAGGCGGTTTAGGGTACATATTTTGCGATTTTGATAATTGGGAGGTTGATGACATGTTACGATCGAGGCGGGTGTTTTTCGGTGGGGTGCTTCTGGCAGTTTTCCTTGTGCAGTGTACCGGTGCTGCTTTGTTGCCGACCAGTTCCTGGGAAGGTGGCGAAAAATGGCAGGGAAGTGCATTTTATTCAGGTAATGATGATTTTCTCCAATTTAATGTGCGAGTAGATTACGCCGTTTACAAGATCAAGGATGATGAAGGTGCATCGATATTGGCAGGCTTGTCGAATGCCGAGCAGACACTGGTAGATGGTTTTGGAACTACTGACTATACGTATATTTATGCCTATCAGGTTCTCACCAGGGATGACAATGCCATCCCTGTAAGCAGCTTCAGTTTATTTGACGGTGAAGGCGAAGTCATGGACGAGGATTTTTTTGGCGATAGAAACGCAATAGATGACGACTTGGACGGCGAAAATGGCATAGAGCCCTCCGATATTCTCGGTGAAGGGGTATGGGAGTTCGATGGCTTAACTCTTAAGGGCGGCAATAATTCATGGTATCTTGTTTATGGCAGTAACTCGGCACCAGTTGTCGGCGGTTTTGACGTTACTGCTTCTGAAGAGGTGCCTCTTTCTGGACCGCCCGAACAGTCAGCGCCAATAGATCCAATAGATCCTGCTCCGGAACCCATGACGATCCTGTTACTTGGGAGCGGGTTCCTTGCTGTTCGTCGCAGGCGAAAGTCTGTTAGAATTTAGATTTAAGATCTCAGTGGTTGTGTGGGGGCACGATGAGAGAACATGTAATGCAACCTATCGTTTGCAGGATGTTGCTGGCAGCAGCGGCACTTGCGTTCTGTGTGATAACCCCGTACGGGTATTGCCAGAGTGACGATGGGTATGCCCTCCTGATCCAGCAAAGCCCTCCCAACGGCGGTGTCATTACACCCGGGATAGGTGTTTATGATGCCGAACTGGATGAACGCGTTACCATCAAAGCGATCCCAAAGCCTGGTTACCGTTTCATGATCTGGCTTGGCGATGTAGATGACCCCACCAGTAATGTCACGACGGTTTTCGCTGACGGCCCGAAGATAGTTATAGCTGTCTTTGAACGGTCGGAATTTGAGCCGGAAGAGAAAAAAGAATACGAAGATGAGGGGTTTGAATTCGGAGGCTCCGGGGGTCGCGGCGGCACCAGAAGAGGCTCGCATCCCTTTGGCGGTGGCGGCGGCGGCGCACCGGGCGCATGGCCGACCTGGCCGGATTGGGATTGGCCCGATTTGCCGGATGACGACGATGATGATGATGAAAATGATTTGCCGGTTCCCGGTGATGATGGTGGTTTGCCGGTGCCGGATGAACCGATACCGGAACCTGCGACTATAATGCTGTTTGGTTTAGGGGCGTCATTCGTTTTGAGGCGCAAGAGACTAAAACGAGAGGTGTGATATATTTCAGTAAAATGACTAAAAGGGGATGATCTGTAAAACAAGAAGCATTGCTCAGTAAGCAACCCGGTCCCCGGTATGGCTTGCTGATATGCCCGGCTTCTCGGAGGAGGTTTGTGGCTATAGTCGAAGGCTCTATTGGGGCTTTCGACTATTTTTTTGTTTGCTGCCGTGTACCGTTCGGTACGTGGAAAAGTTGCTTTTCGATCTCCTACAGCTTACAATACATCCGAAAGAGGCTTTTCTGCTGCCTTAGGTATTCCTTATGAGACATTACAAATTAAACAGAACGGTTCATAAATGGTTCGGGCTTATTTTTGCCATTGCGTTATTGAATATTTCGATCACTGGGCTTTTGCTGCTCGAAAAGAAGAATTTCAACTGGATCCAGCCGGTAACGCAAACCGGCAGCGATGGGGGTGTCGATCGGTTCATAACCTGTCAACAGCTCTTTGCCGCGGTTCTGGCCCAGGGGCATGGAGACTTTCGGGATGTCGAAGATGTCGACCGGGTCGATCTGCGCCCCGGCAAGCGTGTGTTTAAGGTTCGCTCGAAACATAACTATAGCGAAATGCAGGTCGATGCCATAACCGGAGATATTCTCAGCATAAGCAAGCGCAATAGCGATAAGATCGAAGCCTGGCACGATGGGTCAATGTTCGGTGAACTGGCCCATCGATACCTTATGCCGACAGTGGCGGTGACCACTATCGTGCTGACGATAACCGGCTTGTATATGTGGCTTGTGCCGGTGATCAAGCGTCGCTCGGGATAGTTTTATTTATCCTTGAACGGGACCTTGACTATGATCGTGTCGCCTTTGCCGCTTTCGTCGGTAATGCTTTGGATGGTCCAGAGGTCCAGCATGTTGTCGGCGTCGACCATGCTGCCGCTGTAGTCGCCCCATGATGTTCCGTCGGTTGCTCCTTTGCCTTCGCCGAGGTTGACGATATCCCGCAGCGTACCTTTTGGGTCGGAGGCATGTCGAAACGCGAGTCGCGGGCTTATGAACATGTTCTCATTGGTTTCCTGGAACCCGACGAGTACGTCTTCGTTCTTGTTGACGGCGATGGTTGTTTGTATGTAGTTGCTCTGCGGGTTGCTGATGAGCCCGGTCTGTACGATGGTGCAGTCTGTCGTGATCTGGTGCCACTGGACCGCGGACTTGCCATTGCAGTTAACGGCTTGGGAGAACCAGATATAACCGTTTTGCAAGACGATGTTCTTGGGATTGCGGTCGCCTGATGAAGTTTTCTGGTCGGTTCCCTTTTGCGGTGACTGCGGCGGGTAGCCGATATGTTTTAGTCCGTGCGGTTTTTTAGCGACCAAAACACTTTGGGGTGTACCGTCGCCGGCGTCGGTTACGCGGCGGAGAGTAAAGTTTTTGTTGCTGACGCGGAGGAAGTAGAGGTCCTCAATGTCGTCCTGGGTTGCTACCGGATGGCCAAGGCTGCCGGGGAAGTGGTAGACCGTTGCCGGTTTGCCTGCTTTGACCTCGGCCATTTTGAGTACGAAGGTCCGCTCGGGTCCGCCGGGGAACGAGTAGGCGATCCATTTTTTGCTGTATCCGATGCCGCCGCCGTCTCTGGCTTTGGTTGCCGAGACCGGGTAGGTGTTCCATGCGCCGCGCGGGTCGCTTGTCTCGGAGACGGAGATGTTTACGGGTTTAATTTTTTCTTTGTCCCAGTACTTCCACAGGTCAAATCCGAATACCTTGTTGTGTCGGTCGTAGAAGAGCTTGGGGTCGATGCCGCCGTTGAAACAGTTCTGGTTAACGCCCTGTACGAAATTGCCCTGTTTGTCGTAGATGATCAGGCCGTTGTTGGTGCCGTGGAGTATATAGCCACCGCCGACTGCGATCTGCGGGTCGACCTGGCGGTTGCCGTCGAGCGATCCGTCAAATGCGAGGTAGCCGGCGACTTTTCGCGGGTTGCCGCCTTGTTTGCGCTCGCGGCAGGTGCCGTTTTTGTTGAAAGTGGCATTTCTGATCGGATTGACGATCTCTGTGCGCGAAGGTTTTAGCGGGGCGGGTGTCTCGGCTGTCAGAGCCGGTGGCGCGGTCAGTGCCAGCAATATACCTATAAGTGATGATCTTATAAGCCTTTGGCTTAGTAACGAGCGAGTCATATAATTATTCTCCTGAAAAAACATTTTTTTGTATTGGCAGAACCAATTTCCACCGGGATCGATTATAGGGGCAAAGGCCAAATAATGCCAGCACAAAGGGCGGCGCTGTTAATGTTGGTCGTATACTCTTACATAGCCTATATAAAAGTATCGTGGGAGTTTTTGTTTTGCGATGTCTCCGTTCTCTGGGCGATGCGGAGCCTGCGCGAAAATGACAAAAACGGGGGCGTTGATGATATTGTTTATGCTTTTCTGAATACGGCTACTACGTTTTCTATGTCTACGACGAATAGTCTGTTGTCGCCTTCGAAATCGACCGGGATGGCGCCTTTGGGGTTGAAGAGCACTTTGTCGTATTGGAGCAGTGGGATGTCGGCGGATATTTCGACCTCGGCCGAGACCGAGACGATGCGGCCGGTGATGGTTGGGATCTCGATGTTGTCGGGCAACTGTATGCCGCCTTTTGTTTGCTTTTTGTCCTCGTCCTTGCGGATGAGTACGCGTTTTCCTATGGGCTCGACGGTCTCGAAGGCGTCTGTCCTTGTATTGTCGTTTTTGCTTTTAGCCATTTCGGTTATTTCTTTTTTGTCGTTTTTTTCTTGGCGGTTTTCTTCTTCGTTTTTTTTCTGCCGAGCAATA
>SDBV01003899.1_pt1 | contig 21681 bp, 20 predicted proteins | sample 2277081 | NCBI WGS metagenome assembly SDBV01 (sample SAMN10402039, study PRJNA504765) | marine sediment metagenome | isolation source: marine sediment core GS10_PC15, 223 cmbsf | place: Arctic Ocean: Southern Knipovich Ridge | collected 2010 | reverse complement strand
CAGTCCTCCATGATAAGACATACCCCCGATCCCTGTATAATGAACACCGCCTTCAAAGCTGACAGGAGAAATTATTTCTATTGGATGGACAATATAATAATTGAAATTATAAAACAGCACATATCCCAATCTGCCGCCGATCATAATCCCCAGAACAGCCCATGTAAAATAGTTCTGAATCATGTCTTTACTGTAGCTGTAACCTTCATTTTTTATCCTGTGTAAAACAAGCAGATACACAACAGAAAAAACAACAATGTACATCAACCCGTAATAACGCACCTGAAACTGCCCGATCTGAAAAAATACTGGATCAATATGCTCGGGCAAGTGATTCCAGAATTCAATGAATTTGTTCAGCATGAATAAGTCCCCTTTGATACTTTTTAATAACTCCCTGAATTGCCTCCGGTGAGGTTTTTGCCTAAGTAGTTTTTCTAAACCTGGTAATTAAATCTATAACCTCGTCAATCTTTTCCTTTTTCTTTATTTCCGATTTCCCGCTCATTGCATGGGCAACACAGCCCTCAAGATGGTCTCGCAGGATTTTGCTCTCCACCTTGAGTATAGCGCCTACAATCGAATGCAACTGGGTCAGTATATCAACGCAATATCTTTTATTTTCAATCATTTTCTGAACCCCGCGCACCTGGCCCTCTATCTTCTTCAGAAACACCAGCTGTTCTTCATGTACAGTAAACTGCTTTGTTTTCTTTTTCTTCATTTTTGATGTTTAATCATTAGTGCCCGGTTAATCTTATGAACATATTTGTCCTTTATCTTCTTAAATTAAAGGTTTATTAGCCATATAAACGTCATTCCCGCTTGTCGGGAATCCCTCTTTTTTCCTTATATAAGGAAAGATTCCGGACAAGCCGGAATAACAACTAGTTAATATTTAAACATTTTTTAACCAGACACTACTGATATTTAATTTTTAATTTTTTTATATTTTTTTGAAATTTGCCTGCCTGCCGGCGAGGCAGGAAATTTACTGTTTGATTTCTAAATATACCCTACCCCCCTATGCCATGTCAAGCAGAAAAAATGATTATTAGTTATCCGTTAACCCAAAAACTGCAATTAACCACAGAGGACTAATCATTGCAAATTGCAAATTTAACATTTAGCATTTCAAATTTAAAATGATAATTTTGTCCAGCCTCAGGCGGATCCGCTGGGGCGGACATTGATAATTTTAAAATGAGTTTCTCTGTGCTCTCTGTGGTTTACTTTCGCCTCGGCGGATCCGACGAGTCTGATAAGTTTTTGTAATTCTTAAGCATTTCACTCGAATCCCTGACTCCTTGACCCCTTGAATCCTAATGCTCATACCAACTTTTTTGGAGATAATCCAAACGCATTGACATAAACCATATTTCAGAATATCTGCGGTTTTCTAACCCCGGCCCTTCAGCTCGTCCCTTATCTGAAGATACCGGGCTATGCCTGACCGGGTTATTAACCCCACCAGCTTATCATTATTAATTACAAGAAACCTTGCCTTGTCTTCCTGAACCATCCTATCGAAAGTTGAGGACACATCATCATTCTCATGAGCCGCAAGAAACTTATTAAATGCCTGCATCACATCCCCTGCCGTGTTACCTGCCCATCTGTCTCTGGGCAGGGCACTTATTTCCTTAAGGCTTATAATCCCTGCAAGCCTTTCCCCTTGCATAACAGGAAACCCGCCGTATCCGTATCTTAAGAAATAATTATCAACCAGTTCAGAGAGAGGAATGTTTGAGTCAACTGTCACAACCTCAGTGACCATAACATCCCTGACCATGACCCCTTCTAAAATCCCCTTTGTGGCTGCATGCCGGTAACTTGACTGGGCCGCCGTGTACAAGAACCACCCTATAAGCAGAAACCACACACTTCCCATATATCCCGTAAAAATAGAAATAAGTCCAAAAAATATAAAAAATAACGCGATGCTCTGCCCCGTCCTTGCGGCCTTTCTTGTTGCAGAAAGATAATCCCCTGACTTTCTCCAGATCAACGCCCTTAAGACACGGCCTCCGTCCATTGGAAACCCCGGAATAAGATTAAACGTCCCGAGGATAAAGTTAATCTGGGAAAGGTATGAGGCTATGGCTTTCAAACCCTGATAATCGCCGGCTAACTTATAAAAAAGAAAAAAGATTAAAGAAAGAACATAGCTTGAAAACGGCCCTGCAAGCGCCATAATTAATTCGATTTTCGGACTGGACGGTTCTTTCTCCATCTGGGCAACACCGCCAAAGATAAAAAGCGTGATACTTCTTATCGGTATATTATTGCTCCTGGCAATAAATGAATGGGACAGTTCGTGGATTGTAACAGAGAGAAAAAGCAGTAGAGCGGCAATCGCACCTCTCAACCAGTTAGTGGCCTGTGGGAGTTCAGGCGCTACCTGCGGAAAATACTGGGTTGCCAATGCCCACGTTATAAGGCCAAAAATCACAAACCAGGACAAATGGAGTCTTATAGGAATCCCCATTATCTTTACGATCTGCCATGAACCTCCTAACACTCCATCTCCTCCTCAGACAATCTTATCATATCTTTTAAAGCAAGTGGGAAAGATTCAAGTGTATTGTCTCATAAATAAATTTATATAATTCTGTCATTCCCGCTTGTCGGGAATCCTTATTTTAAAAGGAGAAAGATTCCGGTCAAGCCGGAATGACACTGCAGAAAGTGTAAAGAACTGTTAGGGACAGCACACTAGAGTTCAAGTGAAAATCAAAATAATCTTTTACCCCTATTTTTTAATTTTGGTTTGTATTAATTATAAAAATGTTTGTTAAAATACCCTATGTTTACCGGAGAACCCCTTAAAATCATTTCTGTAACAGGCGCGCACAGCAGGGTGGGCAAGACAACCCTGTGCTCAATACTGCTAAAGGCGCTTAAAGGACTTGGAGCAATCAAATTCACAAAGACCCCTCTTTATACATCCCTTATAGAAGATGCCGGGGTACTCAGCCAAAAGGGCAAGGATACAGCCATGTTCCTTGAAGCAGGCGCTGAAAAGGTTGTCTGGGTACAGTCCCCGTATAATGAGCTAAAAAATGTTTTAGAAATGGCACTAAACAAGATGATTGACCTTAAAGGAATCATTGTGGAAGGCAACAGTCCTGTGGATTTTTTAAATCCCCATCTGGTAATATTTATCACAGAGTTAAACGGACAGCTTAAACCTTCAGCCATAAAGATCGGTAAAAAAGCAGACATTATAATCATCAATTCCAAAAAACAGACAAAAAAACCTGATTTTTTAACCCAGATAATCCAAAAAAACGCAAAAGTTTTCTGGATTGACTTAAGAGAAAGAAAGGGTGAACTTGAAGAACTCATCTGTTTTGTCAAAGAGAGAATCAGCAGAGACACACATTACAAAAAATGCAGTGGAAGGTAAAATATCCTGTCCTGCATTGAGGAAAATTGCTGAAAAACATAAAATTACCCATAAAGAGGCCGGGGGAATGGCGGATAAACTGAAGATAAAAATAAAGAACTGCGATCTTGGCTGTTTTTAATTTCATTTGTTACAGGAGTATTCGCTCTGCCCTGCAGTAGTGGACAAGTTATTGACCGGGGCGAAAAGGAGGATTAAACTTGCATATTGAACTAAATGTTCTGCTTTTTGAATTAGCGCTCACTTTTTATTTCATAGCGGCAATCATCGGCATCATAGGACTTTTCAAAGGCATAAAATCCACCTCCAGGATAATAGTCATCCTTACAGTAATCGGGTTTCTTTTTCATTCAGCAAACATTGCAGCCAGATACATCAAGGGAGGGCACATCCCTATTACCAATCTGCACGAGGCATCTTCATTCTTTTCCTGGTGCATAGTAATTCTTTTTTTCGTAATAGAATATAAATATAAAATAGGCCTTCTCGGGTCTTTTATAATACCGATAGTTTTAATTTTCATGCTTTCATCCTCAATGCTCCCGAGAGAGATAAACACTTCTTTAAACCCTGTTTTAAAAAGCTACTGGCTCGGGATACACACAACAATAGCTGTTGTCGGCTACGCAGCCTTTGCCATGGCCTTTGGCATCGGCATTATGTACTTAATACAGGAAGGATACGTAAAATCAAAACATCCCCACGGGCTTTTCCAGAGACTGCCGAGTTTACAGACCCTTGATGAAGTCAATTATCGCCTTATCAGCGTTGGATTTGCATTCTTAACCCTTGCAATCATTACCGGGGCCATATGGGCAAACACCGTATGGGGCAGTCCTTTACAGGGTGATCCCAAGGAAATATGGTCGCTCGTCACATGGCTTATCTATGCCCTTGTGTTCCATCTGAGGCTGTCGATCGGCTGGAGAGGCAAAAAGGCATCCATTGTCTCAATTGTCGGTTTTATACTGGTTATATTCACATTCTTCGGTGTTAACCTTATCCTGAAAGGACTTCACGCCTTTGTATGAATATATTAGCCATCGGCCTTAATCACACAACAGCAAATATAGACATAAGGGAAAAAGCAGCCTTTGACGGGTCCAAGCTCGGCGAGGCAATTGAGATACTCAAGACAACCCCTCTAATCAAGGAAAGTCTGATACTCTCAACCTGCAACAGGGTTGAGATTTATGCAGTAGTTAAGGACCTTGACTCAGGAATCGAAAGCATAAAAAAATTCCTTTCAGACTTTCACAAGGTGCCAAGAGAGCCTCTTGATAATACTCTCTACGAATATTCAAACAGAAAGGCATTGAAGCACATATTCAGGGTTGCATCAAGTCTTGACTCAATGATAGTCGGCGAGCCACAGATACTCGGACAAATGAAAGATGCATTTGATTTTGCCCTGAAAAGAAAATCCACGAGTGTTGTACTTAACAAGCTGATGAAGAAGACCATATCTGTCGCAAAAAGAGTCAGAACTGAAACAAAGGTCGGCGAGAGCGCAGTAAGCATAAGTTTTGCGGCAGTTGAACTGGCAAAGAAGATTTTTGATAATCTCGCGACAGAGACAGTCATGCTTATCGGTGCGGGCGAAATGGCTGAGCTCGCAGCCAGGCACCTGATAAATGAAGGCGTAAAAAATGTCCTTGTTACCAACCGGACTTATCAAAGAGCAGAAGAACTTGCAAGGGAATTTAGCGGGAGGACAGTAGAGTTTGATAAATTCCTCGATGAATTAATACACACGGATATTGTAATCTGCTCAACAGGGGCCCCGAATTACATTATCCTGAAAGAGCATATGCATAAAATAATGAAAGACAGGAAAAACAGGCCAATGTTCATAATTGACATATCTGTGCCGAGAAATATTGACCCTCAGATTAATGACATAGACAACATTTATCTTTATGACATAGACGACCTTCAGGGAGTCATAAGTATAAATATCCAGGAAAGGAACAAAGAGGCAGAAAAAGCCGAGAGGATTGTGGATGAAGAGGTCGAAGCCATTCTAAAATGGCATGCTTCGCTGTCCGCAGTGCCGACAATAGTCGCGCTCAGGGATAAGGCTGAGACAATAAGAAAAGAGGAACTTGAAAAAATCCATAGAAAGCTCGGCCATCTTAAAGAAGAGGAAATCAAATCCATTGAATCCATGACATCATCTATAATCAATAAACTTATACATTGGCCCATTGCCGCCCTCAAGTCTGAGGTAGAGGACAAGGATACAATGGTGGACATAGTCAGAAGGGCGTTTGCTCTGGACACGGGCATGGATAATAAAGACAATGAAGAGAAGCAGTAAAAAAATAGTTATTGCAACCCGCGGAAGCAAACTCGCCATGTGGCAGGCAAATTGGATAAAAGCAGAGATGGAGAAAACACATCCGGGTATTATCATAGAACTCAAAAAGATAAAGACTACCGGAGATAAAATCCTTGATGTCCCCCTTGCAAAGGTGGGCGGTAAAGGTCTTTTTGTCAAAGAAATAGAAGAGGCCCTCTTAAGGGGAGACGCAGACCTTGCGGTTCACAGCATGAAGGATGTCCCTGCGGATTTGCCGGCAGAACTTCATATTAAAGCTATATGTAAAAGAGAAAACCCCAGAGATGCATTAATTACCAGAGTTCACAGTTCACAGTTCACAGTTCACAGTGTTAAAGACCTTCCCCATGGCGCGAGAATTGGCACGAGCAGTCTCAGGAGGTCATGCCAGCTATTAAATATACGTCCTGATTTAAAGATTGTCCAGCTCCGCGGCAACCTTGACACAAGAATAAGAAAACTTGACGAGGGGCAGTTTGACGCAATTATTGTTGCTGCCGCAGGTGTAAAAAGGCTCGGCATGGCTGACAGAATCACAGAAATCCTTGAAACTAATGTCAGTCTCCCTGCCATAGGACAGGGTGCAGTGGGAATAGAATGCAGGCAAGATGACAGGCTGATAAATAATCTCCTTGAACCTCTAAACCATCCGGCTACTTCAGTCTGTGTGCGGGCTGAACGGGCATTTCTTAAAAAACTCGAAGGCGGCTGTCAGGTACCGATTGCAGGCTATGCGCAACTCCTTTCAACTTCGTCACTCGTCACTCCCGTAAAGGGACGTGGTCCCAACGGGACTTTACGTCGTCACTCGTTACTCGTCTTAGATGGTCTTGTAGGCAGTGTATCCGGCGAAACAATAATCAGGGGCTCTATCAGAGGGGATATTGATGATACAGAACAGCTCGGCACAAAACTGGCAGAAGAACTTCTCTCAAAAGGCGCCGGGAAAATACTCGCTGAAGTCTATAATCAAAGCTAGTGTACTCACGCATAATAAATGTCCGTCTAACCAGGCGCTACCTGACCGCTTTTCCGCTACGCTCCAAATCGGCAGGTGAGCTTTGTCGTTGGGCTGAAAATTTTATATCAAGACATAAAAGGGTGGAGCATGAAATAAATTTTAGTAATCATATCTATTCTCATCTTCATTCCTTCAGTAGCATTTTGCGGCGGTGCGGCACCTTATACCGAAGAGGCAAAGAAAAAAATAGAAACTGTAAACGGAGAATATGCTTTTGCCAGAACTACTTCAAAAGGATCAACGTTGATTCATGCCACGGAAGAAACAGTACCTGAGGAAAACAGGGAGTTATTTATTCTTCAAAAAGAAAACGGATCGTGGAAGATTGCCAGATACATGTTCAATATAATGAAATAAGGCAAAATATGAAAGCGGCTGTAACCACAAAACCAGGCGGTCCAGAAGTAATTGAACTACAGGAGAAATCGATACCATCAGCCAAAAAGGGATGGGTCTTAATTAAAATCAAAGCCTTCGGACTCAATCGCTCTGAAATATTTACCCGACAGGGAGATTCTCCAAATGTGAAGTTCCCAAGAGTACAGGGAATTGAATGTGTTGGCATGGTTGAAGAAAATCCCTCAGAGAAATACAAAAAGGGACAACAGGTGGCTGCTATAATGGGTGGCATGGGTAGAGACTTTGACGGAGGCTATGCAGAATATACGCTTGTACCTGAAGAGATAGTCTTCCCTTTTCACAGTGTGCTTCCGTGGCAAACCTTAGGAGCCATCCCTGAAATGTTTCAAACAGTATCGGGTTCTTTGAGTCAGGCTTTGGAAGTAAGGAAAAATGAGGTCTTATTGATTCGTGGAGGCTCTTCATCCATTGGCATGTTAGCTTGTCAACTGGCAAAACACCTTGGCTTAAAAGTTATTTCAACTACCAGAAAACCTGAGAAAGAGGAATACTTAAAGGCGAATGGTGCAGACCTTGTTATTATTGATAATGGAAATATCAAAGAGAAGGTGAAAAATCTGTTTCCAAATGGCGTAGATAAGGTACTAGAACTTATTGGTACACAAACCCTAAAAGATTCATTAAAGTGCATAAAGCCCAGAGGGATAGTATGTATGACAGGAATTTTAGGAAGTGAGTGGACGATGAAAGAATTCACGCCAATGGGCGATATTCCTTCTCTCGGAAGACTAACAGTTTACATGGGTGAAGCCGGGAATCTTCAAAAAGAATCACTTCAAGAATTTATTGATGCTGTTGAGCGCGGAGATATTAGGCTCACCATCGATAGGACCTTCAAGTTAGATAAGATAGTTGAGGCTCATAAGTACATGGAACGCAATCAGGCTAAAGGAAAAATTGTGGTTGAAATATAAAAAACAGCATACAACAGTGTATAAAAGCAATAGCAGTTTGGATATTTAATTCAAGCCATTTTTGTATTTTTGGCATCAGCAGTTAATTGACAGTTCAGTGATCTGGAATCCGCTACTGCTTCTATAAAGAGCGGACTTTAGGGACGTTGTTGCATACTATGCAAAACTAAAGGGACAAAAAAACCTAACCAGTCGTCCACCTGATGCTTCGCACAGGTGATCTTTACGTTATCTGTAATTTTTTTCTATTAAAAATTATTTGAGCCACCCTCGAAAATTAGCTCGTTTACAAATCGTCCTTCTGAAATAATAACGAATACCTACGCATAGACTTTTTTTGTATCACGGGGAAGTTTTATACTTTTTTAATCGCTGAAAAGGAGCTTTTTGATTGCTGATTCAAAGATTTCCCTGTCACTGACTCCGATAAACCGTTCTACAACCTCTCCCTTACGATTTATCAGAAAGCGGGTGGGGACCCCATAGGCCAAATACTTTCTGGCCAGTTTCTCAGAACCAATAAGGAGTGTATATGGTATCTTGTTCTCTTTTGCAAAAATTTTTAATTTCTTCCCGCCGTCATACTCAAGGGCAATTCCAATAACCTCGAATCCCTTATTTTTATACTCGTCGTAGAGAGACGCAAACATGGGGATAGATAACCGGCAGAAACGGCACCAGGTAGCCCAGAAGTCAATAAGAATTACCTTCCCTTTAAAATCTGACAAACTAACATTTTTACCCTTGAGATCAGAAAGGGTAAAGTGAGGCGCTTTTTTATAGGGTTTTCCGTCACTGGCAGAAATGGACTGAGTATATACCAGCAGGCTTGAGAACAGAAGTACTGACATAATCAGCACAGAGATTTTTTTCTTCATTTTCTTAAAACCCTAAAAAAATTCCTGCCCCGAAACCGGTAATGATAAACGGGATGCCAGGTCAAAGTGAATATGCTGATAATAGTGTTATTCCCTTCCGGACGGTATCCTGCGAAGCTGCAAGAGTGAGTATTCCCGCAGGAATGGGGCCCAAACACAAACCCTATAGAAATATTATCCATATCTTATTCATCAAGAAGGGCATCCAGTTTTTCAATACTGTTTGTAGGAAATTTACAGACATAATTTATACATACATAGGCCGTTGCTTTCCCATGCAGGGCAACCTGATCTTTGAGAAAGGGTATAAGCCTGATTACCATTTCGGATTCTTTGCCAGATGAGGGACGAAAGGCGACAACCTTATTCGGAATAAAACGTTTATAAATCCTGCGTGTCATTTCCTCAGTATCTCTTGAGTCCCTTTCCCCTGCAATGATAATCTCTTTTGACGGGCCCAGTACAAAATCAAGAGAGATAAGTATCTGGGTAAAAGATCTGGGAAGCCGGGTAATCTTACCTGAGAAAGCCTTGAGAAGTTCTTCTGCTTTTGATTCAAAATCCTTTTCAATGGTAAGCCTGCCTATGCGTATCAGATCCAGCAGGGCAATTGCGTTTCCGGAAGGTATGGCCCCGTCGTAGATTTCTTTCTGTCTTAAGAGGAGTTTTTCAGCGTCATGTGCAGTGAAGAAAAACCCGCCGTCTGCATTATCCCAGAAAAATCTGAGCATTTCCCTGGTCAGATGTTTTGACTCTTTAAGGTATCGGATATTAAAGCTTGCTTCATACAGGTCATAAAGCCCATGGATAAAGAATGCATAATCTTCAATAGTTCCCGGTATGCCGGCTTCACCCTCTCTATAGCGGTGAAGGAGTCTTCCATTTTTATCTATAAGCTTTTCCAGAATAAACTGTGCTGCCTTTTCTGCCGCCTGCCTGTAGCCGGGATTATTGAGCACCCTGGAACCAAGGGCGAGGCTTGAAATCATAAGTCCGTTCCAGTTTACAAGAATCTTATCATCAAGATATGGCCTCGGCCTTTTCTTCCGGGCTGCAAAAAGTTTATCTTTAGAATGTTTAATAATCTTTTTTATTTCATCAGGAGACTTTTGAAACTTCAGGGCAGTTTCTTCGGTAGTATGTAAGAGGTAGAGAATATTTTTACCCTTAAATTCCCCCAGAGGGTCATCAAGTGCATTCCCGTCCGGCTCAATGCCAAACGCATATGAGAATATTTCTGCATCTTTCTTGCCCAGGATATGTGTAATTTCATCTGCTCTCCAGACATAGAAGGCCCCTTCCTTTTTTTCTTCTGTATTTTGGGGATCAGGTGAGTCCGCATCCTCAGCCGAATAGAATCCTCCTTCAGAGTGTGTCATATTACGAAGTACATAGGTAAAAATTTGCCGCGCAGCTTCGGCATATTTTTCCTTTCCGGTGGCCTGATACGCCTCCAGATAGGTCCTTGAAAGCACTGCCTGGTCATATATCATCTTCTCAAAATGCGGAATCCGCCACTGGCTGTCTGTTGAATAACGGTGAAAGCCTCCGCCGATATGGTCATATATGCCGCCTCTCAACATGGCTGTGAGAGTCTTTTCTACCATATCAATCGCCTCTTGCTCCCCTGACCTCTTCCAGTATCCGAGGAGAAAGGAGAGTGAATGGCCCATCGGGAACTTCGGTGCAGGGCCAAAACCTCCGGACTTAGGGTCAAACCTTCCGGAGAACCCGGTAAATGCCTTTTTGAGAGTTATTTCATTTAATGAAAAAACTTCTTTGCTGCGGAATGCAGCCTGTTTCTGGATTGCCCGTATCAATGATTTGCTGGCACCGAGTATCTCGTCTTTTCTGTTTACCCATGCATTCGCTATTGATACAAGGATGTTCTTCAGTCCGGGCCTTCCAAATTTGTCCTCAGCAGGGAAATATGTCCCACCGAAGAAAGGCTGCTTATCAGGTGTCAGAAAAACCGTTAACGGCCAGCCGCCACGGCCCGTCAGGGTTACTACCGCATTCATAAAGATATTATCTATATCCGGTCTTTCTTCCCTGTCAACTTTTATAGAGACAAAGTATTTATTAAGGATTTCTGCAATTTCGGGGTTTGAAAAAGATTCCTTTTCCATTACATGACACCAGTGGCATGTGGAATACCCGATAGATAAAAAGATCGGCTTATTTTCTTTTTTCGCCTTTTTAAACGCCTCTTCTCCCCATGGATACCAGTCTACCGGGTTATGGGCATGCTGCAGGAGGTAGGGGCTCTTTTCTTCAATAAGCCGGTTAGTGTAAGAATTGTTTTTATCAGCCATTACGTAAGTTGACGGCAGGATAAGTACTATCGTTAATATGTATATTCTTAACTTATATCTCATTTAAAAAAAGGATAATGTCATGGCATGCACGGTATATTCTCTTCTTGCCAACAAGATCTCGTACGATTTTGCCATTAACTCTTTGCTTTCTTCTATAATATCACAATTAATACGGTAAATCTCCAGATTTGCGATAGTGACAGGAAACGGCACATGAAAGAAAAGCTTGAAACTATTATTAAATATATCATAGGCACTGAAAAGGGCGATAAAACCCTATCTAAAATAAATATTCCGGAACAGTTTCAGCCGGGGGCAGAGGATAATAATGCAGCTGCAAAAAATCTGAATGCCGGCTTTTTGATTATATTATCAGGAAAATCTCATCCTTTATATAATCAGGCCCTTCAGTATTTAGACAGTTTAAAGGCTCATCCTTCATGGGAAAAGGCTGTATGTTTTTATCAGGATGGTTTTGAACTTATTCGCTCTGAGATAGCAGACAAGTGTTCTGTTGATGATATATTCAAAAAAGACCTGGTTAGTCTTCACTCATGGATTGTCAAACCGGAAAACCGGAAAAACCGCAAAAAAACGCTTGAAAAAATCCGCCGGGTTTTCTTTCCCGAAGGAGTCTCATTATGTGACATTCGAAATGAAGAGATTGCAGCACTTCGCAAAAAAAGAAAAGTCAGTATTTCCCGCTTAAATACTGCACCGATTACTAATCCTGCAGGAGAGATTTTATTTACTTCTAATATCCTTCTCACTTTACCTCCTGCCACAAAAAATATTGATGAACTGGATATAAGCACTTATCTTAAGCAGAGATTGAAACAGATAGCCCGCAACGAACAGGTGTACTGGTATGACCATCCTGTTCCGGTTGGAACAGCCCCTGAACATAATGAAATTTTATATGGCTTAAAGGGTCTGGATGAGGCCATTGAATTTGAAAAACAGCGCGGGGCAGTGGGTAAAAATGAAATGCTTACCTGTGTTCTTTCAGTCTCATCAACCCATAAGGGGCTTCAGGAGTTAATCAAGGAGTATCTGGAAGAGGAATTTAAAAAAGAAAAAACCATTCAGCACTTAAATGTGTATGTCTTTACCGAGACAGATACGATAAATCTCATAGAGGAAATCCTTATCCCGGCTGCAGAGAAGTATCTGAATATAAAAGAGCACAGTCTTCTTTATGAAATTATCGGGGTGGACGGTGAATATGGCAGACATTATACCTTTCTAAAAGCTATATCTGCATTCTGGCAGGTTTTTATTGATTCAGGAATAAAAGGAACATTTAAAATTGACCTTGATCAGGTTTTCCCGCAAAAAGAGCTTGTGGAGCAGAGCGGTTTTTCAGCCTTTGAACATCTTAAAACTCCTCTGTGGGGAGCGGAAGGGACTGATAATAAGGGGAATAAGGTTAAACTCGGCATGATTGCCGGTGCACTTGTAAATAAAAAAGATATTAAACTTTCCCTGTTTACCCCTGATGTATGTTTTCCGTCTGATGAGGCAGCAGGGGATGAATTGATTTTTTTCAGCCCTCTTCCGCAAAATATTTCGACCCGGGCTGAGATGATGACCCGTTACACAGACAGTCTGCTCAATGGTAAGACCCAATGCATTCAAAGAATCCATGTCACAGGCGGAACCTCGGGCATACTTGTAGATTCGCTCAGGAAGTTCCGTCCGTTTACCCCGACGTTTATCGGGAGGGCAGAAGACCAGGCTTATATCCTTTCCGTGTTATGCGATAGTCACGGCAACTATCTGCGATACGTTCATAAGGACGGGCTGATTATGAGGCATGACAAAGAGGCCTTTGCAAGAGAAGCGATAAAAACTACTGCCACCGGCAAATTGATAGGCGATTACCTCCGTATCCTGTTGTTTTCCTACTATACCCGTGCTTTACCATGGTCATTTAATGAGATTAAAGACACAATAGACCCTTTTACCGGCTGTTTTGTCTCCAAAATACCAGTCACAGTTGTCTATCTTAGGTTTGCCTTAAAAACTGCTTCATTTTTTGCTGAAAAAAACCAGCAAGGTATTGAGTTCATGCAGAGCGGCGCAAGCCGCATCCATGAAACAGTTCAGAAACTTACCGGAAAGCCTAATCCCCTGATTGAGCAATTTCAGAAAGAAAAACAGGGATGGGGCCTGTTTTATGATATTTTAGATGCTGTAGAGGAAAAGTTAAAAAAAGGTGATGATTTTGCCATTGCACTTCAGAAAAAGGCAAGGAACATTATAGGAAACTGCAAAATACACTTTAAAGGCTGAAGTCTGATCCTTTGGTCTCCGGGTAAGTTATAAGTGAGTCTGCTTATATTTTGAGTTCTTTCATTAAGGGCTGAAAATAATGAGAAGAAATGTGGCAGTTCAACCAAGTCGAAAAACTTCCTACATCTCAATGCAAACAGATCGTCCAAATTTTAGGCTGAACTCTCGTGGTTCATTCCCTCGATGCCTTTATTGAAAGGGAAAAACTAAAAAAAGACTAATAAGCTTCTCCTAAAGCGGTTTCGTCTATGACTCGTCGATGACTCATTGAGTAGAGGACAGAAACCGAGGAAGGGGATAAAAAAAGAGTAAGGATTATAGCAGATTTATTCATCTATGTTAACATACAAGACCTGACCCCCTTGCTCCGGCTCTGTGCCAGAATAATTTCTTTATTTTTGATAATATAGCTGTCTAAATCAATATTTAAGAATATAATAATCAAAACAGGAGGAAAAAGTCATGAAAATGATAGCAGCTATCATCAAACACTTTAAATTTGATGATGTAAAAAAGGCATTGACAGGTGCCGGGATTCAGGGAATGACAATAACCAAGGTGAAAGGTTTTGGCCGCCAGAAAGGGCATGTTGAGCTGTATAGGGGGGCAAAGTATGAGGTAAACTTCCTCCCAAAGATGAAAATAGAGGTTGCAGTTTCTGAGGAAAAACTGGATGAAGTGGTTGATCTAATTATGGAATCTGCCAAAACAGGAGAGATAGGTGACGGAAAGATATTTGTTTACAGTTTGCAGGATGTAGTAAGGATCAGGACAGGAGAAAAAGGGAAAGAGGCTATTTAGATTGCTCTCTATTTTTGCTTTAATTTCTTATTATAGCCCCCATTTAACCTAGTTGACTTTGACATAATTCTTATTTTTTGGCATATTTTATTCATATGTTTTAATTATTGAGTAAAAAAATATATATTTTCAAAGAAAATGAAAGCGCAAAGACAATATACAAGGCACAGTATTAAGAGCATAGATATGAAGGGCAAAACGTCCTTTGATGCCGAGGCAAAGCTACTAAATATAAGCTTGGATGGAGCTTGTATTAGTACGAACAAACAGCTCGATATAGGGAACGAATATGAACTACACCTGGAAAGCACCAAGAACACTATGACCGTAAAGGGTGTTATTGTCTGGGAAAGATTGAGGGAATTACAAATAAACGAACAGAACGGGACTGAAGTTCCACTCTATGAAGTAGGGATGAGATTTTGTGATATTTTAACAGAAAAAGGAACTCGTATTCTTAATTTCATCGATGAGAGTTCAGTTTCCAAATACATCAAGTCACGACTGAGAGAGGTCAGGGTTAAGGTTTTAAAACCTGACATGAGTACTACCATGGATAATTATAAGAATCACACCGTTGTAAATCTGAGTTTTGGAGGCATGCATATAGAGTTCGAAGGAAAAATGGAGACTGAAAGCACATTCGAGATGGAAATAAATATTCCGAAATCAAACCAACCTATAAAATTTCTTGGAAGGGTCGCCTCCAGTGCGGAAATTACTGATGTGATTCCAAGGCGCTATGATACGGGCATAGAGTTTATTAAGATGAGTGATGGAGATAAAGATAGACTCAATAAATTTATTAACTTGTTCCAGGGTCTTTGAACTCAATCAAAAGTCTGATCCTTTGGTCTCCGGGTAAGTTATAAGTGAGATGGGGGGCTGGCTGGTTTAAACCAGCCAGCCCCCCTTTTACAATGTTAAAAGCAACATGCCTTTTACTGAATTCTTGCCACTAACCCCTTTGTCTTCAACTGCTTAACTTCTGCCTTCAACTCCTTTAGCTCCTTTTGCTGTTGTTGTACCACCTTCTGCTGTTCTTTTACGGCTTCTATTAAAACAGGTATTAACTCCGTATAAGAAACACTTTTCTCTCCATTAATACATTTAGAGAATTTGAGACACTGCATCTGTGTGATAGAAATAGACCTCCTCTGATAAAAACCTCTTGTTCTCTAATTTTGAAGGGAGGTTTAAATTTCTCTAACTTATTTAATTTATTAGTTTTATTTGGTTCTCAGGCAGAACTTGTTATTGAAAGATTCTTTCAATTGAAGGATTCTTTCAATTCATACTTTTTTATTTTTTCGCGTAAGGTAGGCCGGGAGATTTCCAGAAGACGGCAGTCAGGTTCAGGGTGACAAACCTGTCCGCTGACAGGCAGGTAAAACCATTTCTTTAATACAATTAAACAAAATGACTTTTTTACCTTGTGGGCAAGGTCTTATTTTAAGTACTAAAAGTTTCGATGGAGGTACTATGTCATGAAGTCTCGTTGGAAAAGTTTTAAAGAAAATTATGGAAGGAGGTTCAGGACTTAAAAAATATATTTCCGGTTTATCTTTATTGCCATACTGCGTTTAAGCACCTCAACATATGACTTTACTGCAATTTCCCTCTTTGCAGATAAAAACCTTTCAATCAGCTTATCCTTGATATCTTTCTCCATATCAGGAAAATCCACATCTATCTCAGTGAGATCAGCGGTTTCTCCAATCAGCCTGCGTATTTTATTTATAAGCAGGTCTTTCTTTATCTCATTTTCAAACAATCCAGCAGTCATCCGGGACAATTTCAGCCTTTTTATATACACATTTTTATCAAATACACCGTCTCTCCTGAAAGCAGGTTCATTCATTATTACTTCCCTTACTTCATCTTCAGACACTGTAATCCCCGCATCTTTTGCAGCGTTCATAAGGACTCTCCTGTCAATAAGTTCATCAAGAACCCTGCTTCTAAGATTTAACTTTTCTATTTCTTCATTGGTTTTATAAACCTCCCTGGCACGCCGGTAAGACGATTCATACGCCAGTTCATATTCAGACAGTGATATCCTGCTTTCATCTATCTCTGCAATTGTTACATCTGACGGGTTTTGCTGGGGGCCGATGCCCCAAAAAACAAAGACAATGGTTATTGCAATGGTTAAAAAGCCAAGCAAAAACACACTGAAGAACTTATTGCTCCGCATTATCCTAAGCATAATCTAATATATACTAAAAAATGCTTTTTGGGCAAGTTAAGCAATGAGCCCGGCAGTTCTATAAGCAAATTGTGCCGGCAGAAAAAACCGACCGCCGGAAACAAGTCCTGGATAAAGAGCTAAAGAATCGGTAAATATCTCTTTATTTCATAAGGGTGAATTCTTGTTCTGTATTCATCCCATTCCAGCTTCTTGCTGGTAATGAAATTATTGAATATATGGTCACCAAGGGCTTTTCGTACAACCTGACTCCCCTCGGTTATCTCAATTGCCTTGGCAAGATTTCCCGGAAGAGATTTTATGCCCATTTTATTTTTTTCATTATCGCTCAGGCTAAAGATATCCTTCTCTATCGGTTCAGGGAGTTTATACCCTTTTTCGATTCCCTCAAGTCCTGCGGCAAGCATTACTGAAAAAGCAAGATAAGGGTTACATGAAGGGTCCGGAGAACGTAGTTCTATCCGTGTCGCCTGCTCCTTACCGGGTTTGTACAATGGTACTCTTACGAGAGCTGAGCGGTTCCTCCGTGCCCATGAAAGATAAACAGGGGCCTCATATCCGGGAACAAGCCTTTTGTATGAGTTTACCCACTGGTTACACAATGCAGTAATCTCAGGGGCATGTTTCAGTATCCCCGCAATATATCCTTTTGCTATTTTTGAGAGATAATACTTGTCTTTTGCATCATGGAAGACATTCTTATTGCCCTTAAAAAGTGACTGGTGAGTATGCATTCCGCTCCCGTTCTGACCGAAAAGCGGTTTGGGCATAAATGTTGCGTAACACCCGTATTTTGTAGCAACCTCCTTGACCACCACCCTGTAGGTCATGACATTATCAGCCATTGTCAGGGCATCTGCATAGCGTAGGTCAATCTCATGCTGTGACGGGGCAACCTCATGGTGAGAGTATTCAACCTTAATCCCCATTGCCTCAAGGGTGAGTACTGTTTCTCTTCTCAAGTCACTTGCTGCATCCAGTGTAGTAAGGTCAAAATATCCGCCTTCATCCAGTATCTGAGTGCCGCAGGCATCCTTAAAGTAGAAAAATTCAAGTTCCGGCCCCAGATAAAAGGTATATCCTTTTTTCTTTAATCTTTCAAGGTTTCTTTTTAATGCATAACGGGGGTCTCCTTCATAAGGTCTGCCATCAGGGGTTAAAATATCACAGAACACCCGTGCAACCGCTTTTTCTTTCGGTCTCCATGGAAGAAGCTGGAATGTTGTCGGGTCGGGTTTTGCAATCATGTCACTTTCATCAATCCGTGCAAATCCCTTGATGGATGAACCGTCAAATCCCATTCCTTCATCAAATGCGCCTTGCAGCTCTTCACTGGTTATGGCAAAACTCTTGAGCTGTCCAAGGATATCCGTAAACCATATCCTGATAAATTTGACATCATTCTGCTTTACCAACTTCAATACATCCTGCTTTGTCCTGGGTTTCTTTACAGCCATTTTCTCCTCCTTTTACGTTTTAGTTAAAAAATATATCGTAGAAATTAACCGCTCTTTTATGATAAACATCATAAAACTTATCGGTTTCGCCTTTTAATTGATGAGTTTCCGCAGAGTTATCCTTAAACCAATCATATATCATTTTTCTGTTTACCTCAATATGAAACTGGAAGGCATAAGCATTATTCCCGTATCTGAATGCCTGATTCCTATAGAGTTCTGAAGATGCAAGCCTGACAGCGCCTTTTGGCATATCAAATGTTTCTTCATGCCAGTGAAACACCTTGAATTTCCTGAATGGATCTTCAGAAGTTGCGGAAATAGAAAGTAAGATTTTTCATGTATGCGTCTATCAATCCCTCTTCCGTAAGCTCAATATCAAGCCACCCAACCTCCTCTTTATTCCCCATGTATATCCTTGCACCCAGAGCCTTAGCCATTATCTGAGCGCCAAGGCACACGCCCAAAATCTTCTTTCCCTTTGAGATAAAATCCCTAATAAGTTTTTCCTCCTCTTTAATAAAAGGATATTTTTCATCTTCATTTACACTTATTGGACCTCCCATGACCACAAGATGCGAGTATTCATCTACATTGGTTATCATCCCGCCTCTGGAACACTCTTCTATTCTGTATGGTATTCCATTGTCTTCCAGATAATCTTCTATTGTCCCGGGCCCTTCGGTCTCAATGTTTTTACAGATGAGCACTGAACATAATTTAAATTGCTGATTCCCCCTTCTCACCGGTCCTTATCCTGATTATGTGTTCGAGGTTATAGACAAATATCTTCCCGTCACCTATCTCACCGGTCTTTGCTTTTTCCTGAATTACATTAAGAACATTATCAAGCTTATCTTTAGATACAGCCACTTCAAGCTTGACTTTTGGAAGAAACTTTACCTCATATTCCACGCCTCTGTAGACTTCCATGTGACCTTTCTGCCTTCCGAACCCCTTGACCTCTGTCACTGTCATGCCCTCTACTCCTATTTCTGTAAGAGCTTTTCTCACATCATCAAGTCGGAAATGTTTGATTACCGCAGCAACCATTTTCATTGTATATACCTCCTCTGGTTTTTATCTGTTCATCAAGAGAGTTTACAAATAATTTTATTGTCAAATTACAATTTTCAATTGATGGTTAACCAATTACGAATAATTCTTAAGTTATCAATCCTGAATCGAAATCTAAAAGTTATATCCCGATTCACCATGATGTGTTTGATCCAGCCCATTTACCTCATCTTCCTCTTTGGCCCTGATACCAATAAATATATCTATACCTTTTAAGGCTATAAAGGAGACCACACCACTCCATATGATTGTCACCACAACGCCCTTGGCCTGGATCCAGATTTGTGCACCTACGCTTTCTGCATTAATACCGGCCCCGCCCATGAATCCGGCAGCAACCAGTCCGGTCAGCATCGCTCCGGTAATACCACCGATACAATGAACTCCAAAGACATCCAGGCTGTCGTCGTACCCTAAAGCCCTTTTTAATGTAGTAGAGGCAAAATAACAAAGGACTCCGGCGGCAAACCCTATAAGGAGAGCGCCCATGGGACCAGCGGTTCCGGAAGCCGGTGTTATAGCCACAAGGCCGGCAACAGCACCGGTTGCTATACCAACAGCTGTGGGCTTACCACTGCGAATCCACTCTACCAACATCCATGTGAACGCAGCTGTTGCAGTGGCTACCTGGGTAACCAGCATTGCCATACCTGCTGTGCCATCAGAAGCTAATTGGCTGCCGGCATTAAAACCAAACCAGCCTACCCACAACATAGAAGCGCCAACTACTGTCAAGGTAACACTGTGAGGCGGCATAGCCGTGACTCCAAAGCCCTTCCGCTTCCCTACCATTATACAGGCAACCAACGCTGCTATCCCCGCATTTATATGAACGACTGTTCCGCCAGCAAAGTCAAGGACACCCCAGTTGGCAAAAAGGGCTCCGTCACCGGCCCAGGCCATATGAGTAATAGGCAGATAAGAAAATGTAAACCATATCGCCACAAAAAGCATTACTGCACTGAACTTCATTCTTTCGGCAAATGCCCCGACTATTAGCGCCGGGGTGATGATTGCAAACGTCAGCTGGAAGGTGAGAAAAACCGTTTCCGGAATACTTCCAGACACCGTTTCAACACCTATACCTGACAGAAAAGCTGTTCCCAATCCTCCAAAGAATGAATAGAAATTGTATACCCCTTCTTGCATGCCTGCAGTGTTGAAAGCAACACTATAGCCGTAAACAACCCACAAAATCGTTACCATGGCAGTAATAGCAAAACATTGAACAAGGATAGACAGGACATTTTTTGTTCTTACCAGACCACCGTAAAACAGAGACAAACCAGGGATAGTCATGAAAAGAACAAGGACAGTAGCCACAATCATCCAAGCGGTATCACCACTATCTATAGATGCGGTCTCCTGCGCAAAGACAGCAACCGGCGTCAATAGAAGAAGTAGCATAAATGTTAGAATGTGTTTCTTTAGCTTCATCTCATACCTCCTGTATATTTATTATTAATCCTGAACAGATACATTAATAGCACCTCTTTCTTTTAAAAACTCAGAGAAAGCGATACCCCGCCATAAAACATGCTGCTGTCTCCATCAAAGCTTACTGCCTCAAGGGCATCTTCAGCATCATCACTCAAAGGGAATGAGTAGGCTATTATAGGCGCTACAGATATCGCATCAGTAATAGGAATACTTAAAGATGCAGAGAGTTCACCATTGTGAAAGTCGCTGTAATCACCGATACTATATTCACTATCTGCATTATAGCTTGCAGATGCGCCGAGACTCAGTTCTATTTCTTTTGAGACCTCTAAGGAATGCCCTATTGAGGCCACAATAAAGGCACCATCCCCTTCATCCAAATCGTAATATATTGTGAGCGTGGGACTGAGTAATATGTCATATCCAGCTGAAATATATATCTCCTGCGTATCATCAACACCATCAAGGGCATAGTAGATATACCCTGTGTCAAAGCTGAACTTATCCAATGAGAAGGTGTAGTTCAATGTCAGGTCTGTCTCAGTGTGTTCGTTAGTGTCTGTATCATAATTGGTCCAGAGATTAGCACCAAAACTACCATAGGTAATCCCTACCGAAGGCTGAAGAACAAAATCCTCACTCAGCTTAAAACCTCTCCACATATAGTTGCTCATTATATCAACAGAGGCACTGCCTGATACTTCGGTTTCTTCTGCATAAAGACTGCTTATCGAAACACCAAGCATCATTACTATTGAAAGAATCAAAATACTTAAATTTCTCATTTTTACTTTCCTCCTGGTCATAGACCACATATTTTTTGTTTATTTTGCAGGCTAACGCCTGCTGATACATTTTTAAGATTCCTTCCAGATGCTGATTACTATCTGCTTACTGCCACCTCTTGTATGCTTCATCCCCTCCTTTCCTAATACCGTATTTCTTAATTTTATATCCGATCATCCGCTCAGTGATACCAAGTTTTTTTGCTGCCCTTATCTTAATCCAGCTGCATTCCTGAAGGGCATTAATTATTTCGTCTTTTTCTATTTCTTTTATCTTATTTTTTAGATTCATTCTGTTTCGTCAGACCTGTCTGCC
>SDBV01003898.1_pt1 | contig 21686 bp, 38 predicted proteins | sample 2277081 | NCBI WGS metagenome assembly SDBV01 (sample SAMN10402039, study PRJNA504765) | marine sediment metagenome | isolation source: marine sediment core GS10_PC15, 223 cmbsf | place: Arctic Ocean: Southern Knipovich Ridge | collected 2010 | reverse complement strand
GGGTGGTTAGATTGTTCATACTGTTTCCTCTGTTTCTTTTATCCCTTTCATAAACATATAAGCTACTTCCCATTGGATTGTGTTTCCGAGGGCTTTCATTCTTTTGATTCGCTCACCTTTTTCGAACTTCTCAGCTTTGTATACCCCATTGGTAAATGAAACATCCACTCCTCGAATGCAGGATTCAACTGCAACCTCCGGCCAAGGTTTTTGCCAAAAATCTCTTTCCTCTGAAGAAATTCCGTCAATGGCACACCCCTTGAATGTTCTTGCCTGGCTTGAAATGCTTCTGAGTTCTCCGCATGAAGCCCCCGGTAATCTCTGCTTGCTGGAGTGGGAATCATTTGAATCTGTTGATGCAATCCCACTTGAGCCAATCTTCCCGTTTCCTTGTCGTAAGCTCTCTCGCCAACTTTCGCCGGCTGCCCGTCCTTCGTTATTAGTCTCTCGTTCTTGACTCCCGGTTCTTGGCTGCTTGGGGTTCGAAGCATTGCTATCTTCCCCGTTAATGTTGATTGAGTCGTGCCATCTGTTTGATTCTGATAATTCCCCGCTTCGTTCTTCCTTGCGGTGGGCAACGATCCAGACCCTATATCTCCGATGGATGGCACCAACACTTCCAGCTGGTATAATATACGGTTGTACGGCGTACCCCTGACCTTCCATTTCAAGAACCAAATTCTCGAATACCAATCCCTTTTCAAGAGTAAGTATTCCGAGAGGGTTTTCAAAGATGCACCACTGCGGTTGTGCTTCTGCCATAACCCTAAGAGCTTCCGGCCAGAGCCAACGGTCATCTTCTGTGCCCTTTCGCTTCCCGGCAACACTGGCTGGTTGGCATGGGACACCGGCTGTGAGGAGAAAAGTTCCTCCTGCGTATTCGGTTCCGTCAAAGTTTTTAATGTCTCGTTCAATTCGTGCATTCGGGTACTCTTGCTTTAAAAATCTATAAGGCCAATTCTCAATTTCGCAAAATATGTGTTCAAGGTTCCAGACCATATTTGCTGCGTAGGAAAAAAGCCCGAGGCCAGAAAATAAATCAAGATGATACATTGCATTTAAAAGGGCAGTTTTTCCGCATATTCCTGTACCGATACTTCTGGTGATGGTGGATGATCGGAACTCGGATCCTTAACTCCTCGCCCAGCTTCTTTGTCGCACTCTTTTTCAACCACCCGCAGCGCCCGGACAAATTCTTTTCTTTGTTCCTTGCCAAGTATACACGCCCAAACTATCTTGTCGTCAATATGACAACTGGCCTGCAGCCACTCCTTGGGATAGGTTTGTCTGTCTTTGTCCCGGTATCTTACAAATTCTTCATAGTCCTGCAGTAACCTTGGGGTGTTCTGGCCTAACCAGTGCCAGCTACACAGCCTATATTTGGATCCGTTGTCGATGTGGCCGCCGAGCATTTGACAGCGCCGGCCAGCGGTTTGGAATGTGCATAAATGTTCTTTCAAGAAGGCGGCGTACTTGTCTGCCGGGTTTGTGGGTGCTTCTGCTTTGTCTTTTTTCATTTAGTGTTCTGCCTCATACTCTTGTTCTCGTCGTTCTTGTTCTCGTCGTTCCTGTTCTCTTTGATCCGCTTCCTCGAGCCATTGAAGATAATAACCATCATTACCCCAATTAACATCACCATAACACATTGAGCAGCTTGAACCCTGGTTGTCGCCTATTGCATTTCCGCAGCTTGAACAATATTTTTGACTCATCGTTTTGTTACCTCCAATTTTTGATATTCTTTTCCCAGCCACTGGGATATTCTCTGCCTCAATCCCTTAGCGGTCTGGCTGGCCCGTTGCGGATTATCGCTCTGCCAGGTATTAATATCAAACATCGTTTTATTAAACCAGCGCTTCATTTCTGAATCTGTTGGGAAGTAGTTAGACATAATATCTACGTGACCATCCCAAAACTCAGCATTCTTTTCGGTGTCCTCAATAACTAGGGCAAGGGTCGTGTACTTACCGACAATCTCGATAACGTCTTTGCTCCAATCAAAATCAGAAAGCAATCTTCCGTTAAGCGGTTCCCGAACGACGTTTTTTTCTGTCGTTCGGAACATATCTTTTTCTTTATTCTTTATTCTTTCCTTCTTACCCTTCTTTAGTTGTATTCGTTTGCGATTCACTTGCGATTCACTTGAAATTCGGTCGTCTTGGTAAGACTCCCAATTCATTATGGTTATCCGTGTCGATTTTTGGACATTTTCTAACAAAACCATTTCATCTTTTTTTAAGAGGTTTAAAAACCTTCTTACCTTGCTTGGACTCCAACGCCATCTTGCCGCCCAGGTTTGCATTGAAAGTAGACTTTGGCCGGGACCGCAGTCAAAAATCTCATATCCGAGATTCACTTTTTTTTCTTCATAATTTACGTTTAACAGAAGATCTAGCCATGCCTCCCGAAACGTAAACGGTCTTTTTTCTTTAGTGTAAAGCCAGTGTTCGAGAAATTTGCGATGTAATTTAATCCAGCCGGCCATAACATGAAAAAATCCTATTGGGTTGTTTTTAGAGCAGCACCTTCACCGCGCCGATTTCAATAAAATTCAGTTGAAAAAAATTTGGGTTTGGACCGAAGTAGGTGACGACACAAGATTTAGTTGCCGATCCCTTCGGCTTGCCGTCCAGCCCTATGAATTTCGTTCTGCCATACAAAAAACATTGCGGATATTTGAGAAGCGGTCGAAACCATTTCTCGCTTGTTGAGGCGTAGGTGATACAACATGCTTTCTTAACATTGCGGGATTCATATTCACTGACCAGTTTATTAATCCAAAGCGGGTTGTTTTCTCTTGAAAACGGGTGATTCATCCAGACATTACCCCACCAATCGAGATCAAGCGCAAGGCAAGATTTATCGAAAAACGAGTAAGCCTCAATGGCCTTATTAAAAAACTCGTTACTGGCCGGGTCTAGGTCTATTCGGCCCATGGTGTTCCGGGCTCGCTCGATTATATCGGGCGGCGTGCCGTATTCTGTCTTGCCTGAGTCTTGGTTTATAAGTGTGGCATTATTCATTTTTTTGCCTCAATAAAGACGGTCTGGCCTGTATGGGTTTCTTTTTTCATATTTTTTGATGAATAAGCGCTGTTGAACAATTAAAATACTGAGCCAATGCACTATAGGGAATTTCTTTTTTCAATGATTTTATAATATTGATTTGTAAATCATTGAGCTTTTGAGTTGTACTGTTTTGAGCACTACATTTATAACTACAATAATTTATTTTTCTGATTCTTGACGGCGAACGATAAAACAATTTGCCACATTCGGGACAAAGTAAATAATTACCTTTGATTCTACCGTGGATACTTTTATCAATCGCGTCTCTTCCGATGTCTGTTGTATGCCATTTTTTTAAGGCTTTAATTGAGGATTCTCGGTTAACGAATTTCATTTCACGAAATTTTTCTCTTATGTAGCTTTTTTTAATTTTACCACGCAATTCAGGAAAATCTTTGAATAATGTTTTTTGTAATTGAACACATCTCTTTCTTTGTTCCTCTGATTGTTTCAATCCTAATAAATGACATTTATGCCTTGTTGACTGACAGATCAAATCACCGTTCCAAAGTTTAAATTGTTCTTTGTATTCCTCTGATGTTAAGTTATGTTTTCTTAAATGTGTATTACTAATAAATTTTAATTCTTTTTTACAAACTTGACAAACGACTCTGTCAGTATCTTTATTATAAAATGTTGGTAATGTTTTCCGCATTTTAATAAAATCCCCGATTCTTCATAAAGCAACGAAATCTCCACGCTCAAATTCTTTTATTCTGGGCGACCAGCGCATTGCTTTGCCGCCCTTTTTCAATTTCACCTTGCGCCAGCCAATGAGCAGCAACCTGCCACCGTTTTCTATCCACAGGAGGGCGTTTTCCGCCACTTTCTCATCTTCTGTGATCTTCCGGAAGTGTCCAGCATAATCTTGCCCGCAGGATTGAATTGCGATGATTGAATTTTCACCCATGGCAACGATGTCTCCGAAGCCAAACATATCTTTTCTTTGGCCGACACGGCCTGCGTATGGATTAAATTGTTCTACTTTGTCGGCAACCCAACCCTGGGATCGAATGTATTGGAGTGTTCTACTGGTGTTGCTTATGCCTTTCGCCACGGCCTACACTTATTACAAATTTTCTTATAAAGATGTGATTTCATGGGCCAATGTTTACCGTAATAGTAAGATTCTCCACCCTTAGACTTTTCCCACGCCCGGCCGCAGCGTGGACACAATTTAACGACAAAAAGTTTCATTGCTTGCTTTTCCATGATTAATTTACCCGAACCGGCATAATAATGCCGAAGTTGTCATTGCCAAAAACTGTGACTGGAATGTGTCCCAAGCAGGTGCCCGTTTTATATAACTCTTTTTTGTCAAAATGTAGAAAAACGTGAGAGTTAATATCGCAATCCAGGGCGTCGGCTAAGTTTTTCAATAATTTGGCATCAAGACCAACAACGAATTTATGTTTTTTTCGGATTAGCAGCTTTTTGGCGGCAGCAAGTATTTTTTTATAGCCCAAAGGAAACTTTATTTTTTCATCTGGGAAAGAGCAGGATAATGCAAATCCTCCCCGCGTTGTCGTTGCGGAACCAGAATTTAGGTTAATTTCAAGATAATGCTGCTTTGCTGTTGGCCTACTTGATTTTAGAAAGTCAGCGCTGATTAGTCTTGGCGTATCTTCGTCTTTCTCAACCTCTAGAACCTTTACGACCGCCATAATGTTACCGTCCGTTGCAACAAGTTTGTCTTTTCCATCAAAGTAAACGTACTGCAAAGACTCCCGTAGCTCGTCTTTGCTTGTGGCTTTCCAGATTTTACAGGTTCTGTTGATTCTCATAGTTCTGGCCTCCCGATGTTAAAAATTAAGTCCTACACCACCGCTAATTTGGCAGCTCACCACTTATGATCTGCCTCCCTCGGACGATTAACTTAGCATTATTTTGCCTCCGTTGCCTTGGCCTCTTTATCCAGTTTAAGATTCAACAGGGTTCCATAAACCTGAATTTGCGCATGTGTGGGCATCTCTTTAATCTCGCCAACGCCCTCAGCGATACCGGCCAGCGCCTTTTCGCGCTCATCTTTGTCCGGATAGAGCTCGAGAGCCATTTTCTCGGATTTCTTTATCAGTTCTTTCTTGGCGGCACGGAACACAAACGGTCTTTGCTTTTCGGTGAGTTTGTCTAAATCTCGTTTGCCAGTGACAAGTCTTTTCGTTTCCTTGTCCGTGAAAGAGGTTTGCAGTTCGAGCCATTCGCTAGCCTTTTCACCATGAAGAAGCTCGAGCATTTTGGCTAATAGGTCGCCTTCCTTGCCGTTGGTGGCTTCGGCTTGTGTCTCAGCCGGCATCTGGATCGGTTCGTCCGTGACTTCTTCAAAATCTGCAAACTCAGCATCGGCGCCGGCCTCGAATGCTTGGGTTGCATCAAGGCTTGGAAACTCTATCTCTATGCCCTTGCACAATAGTCTGAGGACGGTTTTCTTTCCCATTTCCTCGGGACGATTTAGCCAGGCTTGTCCTTTTGGCATTTTGCTGTAGGTGTCCCGAACATGATCAACTTCCTTGAGCGTCATTGTTTCGTAGATAAGGCCGCCATCATCGTAAAGACAAATAGCGAAAAAACCGCTAACAGCGCCCTGGTTGAATGATTTTGGTACAAAATTAATACTTGGCTGGCCGCCTACAATGGTTTCCTCGAAGATATCTCCCTCCCGGACCACCTTGGCATAAATTTCTTTGATAGCTCGCAGACTGTATTTCTTGGCTATCTTTTTCTCGCCCTTGTAGTCGGTTTGGAATTGTAATTCCTTGATATACTTGGGCTTACTGCCCTTTGGTGCTATGTTTTTGTTGTAGGGTATCGCATAGCACTCCTTGTTGAAGAAATCAAGACCGAGAAAGGCGCCCTTGAGCATAGTCCGGGCGATACTTTGTGGGGTCATTAGGTGCAGATCCGGCGTGTCCATTAATACCGACATTGCGTTTTGAATGAAGCGCGTTTGGTTGAATCCTTCCGGGAAGGCGCTGGTCTTGGCTTTGATGAATTTGTTAAGATTTTCATGGATTTGTACGAGTTGTTGATTTTGATATGTCATTTTAAACCTCCTTTTTCATTTCTGGGAAAGCCGCTAAGATTTTAGCGACAGTTTTTTGATGTATGTTTTCGTGTAAAGAACGCTCTATTCCGGATAGCGTAACAGGAGATATTCCTATTTTTTGGGCAGCTTTTTTCTTTGTTAAGCCTTTGTTTTTTCTTAATTTTCTAAATGCACAAGAAAATTCAATCATATCGTAGAGCCAATAGAGGTCATCTTCCGGAAATCCCCAAAGTGCGGGCATGGCTATCTACCTCCCGCAGCCATGCTTTCTTCTTGATAAAACTCGATACCAGGATAAGAGACGGAGCCCTTGGTGGCCTGAGCTACTTTGTTGAGAGCTTTCTCATCGACTATAATAAATCCGAGCAAATTATTATCAATAAACGCTTTACGAATAAATGCTTTTTTATCGACTACCCTGGCCTTCCAGGTTTTCCGAATAGAAATACCCTCAACTTTGGGTGCTTCGGATTGTACCGTAATAACCGGCGCCTCGACTTCCTCGGCTTCAGCAAGTCGCTGCTCTTGGAGCGCGGGGGTTTTAAGGTTAGCAGCTTGTTTGAGCAGGTGTTCGCATTCGGCTTCTGCTCGGGCGTCGGCCTCGGCTTGTAGTTTGGCCTGTTCTGCGGCTGCCTCGGCCCTTGCCAGGCGGTCGAAGGTGAGCATTTTGCCTTTTAGAAAAGATTCTGCTAGCGTGAGTGGTGTTCTAAAGAGATCGACTAGGTTTTTTCGATTGACCTCTGCTTTTCTCTTTACTTCCTCTGCCGGAGCAATTATTTCTTCGTTGACTTTTTTCAAAGCAGACTTGACGGTCTTTAAATACTCGGCCGCAGATGAATATCCGGCAGCGTTTGAAACTATCAAACTTTTGGCTTGCATGCTAATCGATGTGACTTCTTGCTCTTTGATGGTGTCTATTTCTTGCATGGGTTAACCTCCTTTTTTATAATTCTTTTCTAACACACTCTCAAATCTGAGCAACCACTCATCAAGAAAGCGCTGATGTTGTAGTAGGGCTTCATTCATGTCTGCAGACGCTCTATTCATGTCTGCAGACGCTCTATTCATGTCTGATGCGGCCGATCTCATGGAAGCTTCGGCACTTCTTACATCTTCGGGTACAAGTAAAGTTATATATTCGCTCATTCAACTATTCTCCTTTTGCCAGTTAGACACAGCTAGGCAGGCCAAAAATATCTTTTCAGCCCGTTTCAGGTTTGGCACCCACTTGAGCGAATAACGCCCGTTGTCTTTGAGACATACGGCTGCGGCTCGGTTAATAGTAATGCCTGCATTTTCTTTTAAGATTAGAGCATAGGCGGCAAGTTGAAGCTCGACAATCGGCTCCGGGCTCGGTGGCTTGATATCGATGATTATATTCTTGCCCTTTGAATTATAAACCGGATCGTGCAGCCATAAGTCCAGGGTGCCAGCAAATTGATGCCGCTTCGAGAACAACGGCATTTCTGATTTGACTATCTCGTAGTTGGTTTCTCTCATAAACAGATCAAACGCGTTAATTCTGCCAACGATCCGGGAGTCTACTGTTGACCAATCAAGTTTGTTTTGAATGCGCAGATGGATTGCGTGATGGATTGCCCGGCCCTTGTTAGCGTGCCACTCGCTCCAATAGAGTTGAATGCCAAAATTGTCCTGCAGGATCCCGGTTACGCCTGGCAGTGTTCTAGTGCCTATCCGGTAAACGTGATCGTTGTCAAGGCTTAGTGTTTTGTCCTCGGACATATTAAGAATATAACAATTAAATTCCTATTGTCAAGTAAAAAATAGTGAGCCGACTATTCAGCCGGCCCACTGACTACAACGCCGGGCATCCAACCGGGAGAGAAGGGACCCGACGCATTTAATAATAAACCGTACCGCTTTCTTTGTCAAGTGCTACAAATTCAATCCTTTGAGCATACAAAAACCATTTTTGTTTCTTTAATGTTTTGGCTAGAGATCTCAGTTGTTCCGGTGACTTCTCAATGCAAGCCATATGTAACAAATTGTTTCCCTTGAATGGTGCCGGTTCGGTTCGTTGCATGTGATATCCCCTGTTGGAATTTTTAACTTCCTTGACAGTGATTTCTTTTTTGTCAAGATCGACCGTATAGAGAAACTGAATATCTCCGTGCTGTCCGGTCGTTGGTTCGTATGCTCCGCATTTCCAGCCCGAAGCGCCGTTCTCCTCATCAGGCTCTAACAATTTCTCCGCCGGGATTTCTATTTCTTTGTGTTTTTCGGTGTCGTACTTCTTGTTGTATTCTTTCGCTCCGATTAAGATTAACCAGCCGGACGCCTGGCCTACGTTATCCCTAATCTTGCCAGATTTGACCCACTCAAGGAATTTCTCAAGTGTTGGCATGGTTCCGTCAGGGTATCCATCAGAATGACGATAAAACCAAAGCGAATCTTGTTTGTCTTTTACTATGATATTTGCTCTTGTACTCATAATTTTTTAGCCTCATAAGTTTACGTGATTAAAATAAGTTAATTTGTTTACCAGGCTCAACCCGGACATCGACAAAATCCGGGTCGTCAGTAAAGAGCACAGTTTCAACAGGCTTCGCTGCAAGCTCTGCAACCGTGGCAGTCGTTTTAATCTTACCCGCAGGAACAGCAGCAGGCACATCGACAAACTTCTTACAGCCGTGGCCACAATGGCAGCATTGAACGCCGCCGATAGCGTGCCAGGTTGCATACTTGGTACACTTAGGACATTTTAGGATTTTGGTTGCCATTAGACCAATTCCTCAAAATAGCCATCGGCAGCCATTTCTTTTTGAAATATGTTCTGAAGTTCATCTGAGTCTATTAATGTCACTAAAACATTAACCAGGCTGTATAGTTCTGTAAAATCAAGCCCCGCGGCATGTGTTAGCAGCCAGAGCGCCGGTGAGTCGTAGTGATAGTTTTTTTGCATGGTAAGTCTCCCGTTACGTGAATAAATTAGACTTGTAACACCCTTTCTTTAATTTGGAGAGTGTTACAAGTCACCCCAGTTGATTAAACTTTAATCCCGCCCATATACTCAAATTTAAACTGTTCTTTTCGGTCCGGTTGCTTCTCCTGCTCGCAGTTCTCGGACCCGTACATCATGCGCATCTGATCAAACGATGTGCCGCTATACTTGCGCCGGAAGGATGTCTTGGTATGGAAGAACCATTTAAGGCGCTTAGAATGCCATTTTAAGGACAATTCTTTTAGCTGTTCGCGGTACGGACGGGTTTCACCATGCACCCAGAGCCAGGTGCCGATCAATTCAATACTGACATTGACCATTTTGATTTTGAACAGCTCGGTAATTTTGTCCAGTATTTCCTGCTCGGTTTCGTAGGTGTAGCGGTAAGTGTGATCCTTGCCGTCAAAGCCTCGGAAGCTCTGGCCGTCAAAGCCGCGTAGGTGATCATGATACTCAACATTGATCACCTTCATCGTTTCCAGGTCGCCGCCGCGGTCAGGGTGATACTGCATTGCAAGTCGCCTATACTCTGCCTTGGATTCATTAGCGTTTTTACAGTTTGTAAAGTACATTATAATCTCCCGTTTACGTGAAAGGTTGGTGGATTAAATACTGTGTCCTAGAGAACGGCAAGATGCGAGGCCGAACTGTCCCGGACCGGTTAAACTTAGGCCAATGTCCGCAAGGTGCCGTAAATTCGGGCCGCTTTTATATTCAGAGTAACAAATACCCAGTATAGAAAAAGGGACTGTCCCGGATACTTGAACACGATCAAAAGCGTAAGGTTGCCAGATGTTATTTTGTTGCTGCAAATACTTTAAAGGGTTGAGTTGATAGTCTTTAGTTGGCATTATGATCTCCCGTTTGTGGTTCTGGTGAGGTTTTTTATTTCGGTCTCCTGAAGGGGGCTTTTTGAATCAGGATCTGGAAATAAACAATTCGTAAATATGATATGTCCATCTCCATTGACAACATAAACGTCACCATCTTCGAAAAGTTGAAATTCTTCACCGGCTGGTAAATCTTCATATTCCCAGTTATCTTCAATTTCAGAACGTTTAATTATTTGATATTTCATTTTGGCATTCTCCCGTTACGTGAATGTTTGGTTGGTTATTTATAATGTTTTATATAGGCGCCTGCCAGTGACCCGGCTGATATAAACCCCAGGTATGAAGTTTGATACTGCGAAGGTGAGAATGTCTTGCGTCCCGGCCAGCATCCAGAAGGGCACAACTTTACGGTGTTTTGAGTGCTGCAGGTGCTTATTAGCTCCGCGGGTGTTTCGAGTGCTTTTCATGGGTCAATCTCCCGATTGGTTAAAGTTATCTATAAGGTATGCAATCGTCATGCCAGAATATCAGGCACAAATAAAAACGTATGTACACCATAAAAGTAAACTAAGTAAACAAAAGCCGTATACCAAGTAAACAGTTTAAGTGATTATAAAACTGTTCACTAGCGAACATTAGAAAAAAATGCTTGACATTGTTATTATAGTTTTATATAATAGCCCGTGATATTAGTCCTGGCTTGCAGGCGATCGAGTGTTCCTCAAAGCATTTGATCGCCTGCTGTTTTAACCAATTTGAGGAGGTAAAAACGAAATGAACCACGACGATCAAACCCCAAATACTGACCCTCTAGACCTGCCCATCATCACCACACCAGATCCGCCGCCGAAATTAATACCACAAACAAATGAATATTTCATTAAATTTAAGGGATTCAAAATAGGCGATAAGAACCGGCAGCCCAACCCGGTCCAAATGCTCCAACTTGCGCCCAGCGCCCAACAAGCCCTTGCCCAACTCAAAGCCATATACGATATTCACGAAATAGTCGATATTAAGAAGCTCTAGCCCCCCCCAATGGAAAGAAAAAACAAATATAGGCGCGCCAGGAAAGAACTATGCCAGCGCCTCAACATCAACATGAAACAACTTCGGAAGCGTCGCATCCTAAAACAATATGCTTTCATCGGCCAGTACGAAAAATATGTGCTAATTAGATCAACGTAGTATTTATAATATATACTAACCAAAATGAATAGATTAGAAACAAGGCTCAAAGCAAACCGCGAACGCAAGGCTGCAAAGAAGCAAGAGCGTTGCATCACCAAGACCACATTCAAGATTACAGCCTCAAAACAACCAATCGGTGAAGTCCAACACAAAGCTCCCGCAGCACTGGCTAGGAATAAACAGGCGAGCGCAGCCATGCACAAAATTGCTGATCAAGTGCCTAAACCTAAAAAAAAAGAGTATAACCCGCCAGACCACAACCTAACCGATGCTGAAGCACTAACATTTCACAAAATGTATATCCGAGCCCATGATCAGGAAACCGTCTCAGGATACCTACCACAAAATATGCACATCGACAGCAGGGGAGGAATCCGGTATAAACGAGGCCAAGCTCCTAACGCCCTCAAACAACTTAAAAAAAACCACGGACGCTTTAAAGATAACCCCCAAGACTTATATAATAATATTAATATAAATAATAGCAATGGCAGAAATAATAGCTTAAAAGGCCTCAAAACCCTGAAACGATACTACCAGGAAAGACTCAACACAACAGGCAAAATAACCCTCGACGGAAAAGAATATGAAGATAAGTGGGGTAAACTGCTCACGATTATGCAAATTCACATGCTGAAGAAATTGATTCAGAAACCAGACAGCTTTGAGCTAGCCAATCGTATTTTGACGGATCTCCGACTTAACGCTGGCGAGATCCCAGCCCAGGAGATAGATGTTGACGTCAAACAATCCCATTATCACGAGTTCGATTTGACCGGGTTACTCGAGCAGGCCGGCCAGGTCCTCGAGCGTCACCAGACCCCACAAATAGCAGACACAAAGGCAGATAAGGCCATTGAAGCCGATTATGAAGTCTTAGATAACAGCGATAACAGCAGCAATAACAGGGACATAACAGACTAATGCGTTTTGCATATAAGAACCATTATGTAAACCTAGGGTTGAGGATGTCATTTGTTGAGTGTTGGTGTTGGCTGGTGAGACTGTACTATCAACTAAGATGGAAATACGTAGGAACCTGGTTTTACAACAATTGGAATGATTGGTCAAAATAAAGGAGGGGGGGTACCCTTTTTATAGGCACGCCCCCTCCCGCATAAGAGAGTACATAATGGGTTGGTAGCTATATTTTTTTTCACCTGAGAAAGTGTTATTTTTCATAAGCACTTATAAGTAAAGGGTTTAGGTATGATTTTTTCTACCTTCATAGTTTTGTGTATTTTAAGTCTAGTTTTGCATATTTTATGGAGGCGTCGTCGTCTCAAAAAGTAATTGGAGTCCGTTTTGCGATCGATTTCCGAAAGCGGGATGGATGGAGTGGTAGAATTTAACCAGAAAGGATGGTGTAGTATGTTAGACAAGTTTACAGCACACAACGATAACGACGAGCACGGAAATCCTGCGGGTGGGTTAGTTACAGGTAAGGGATTAAATATTTCTTGGCAGGATGGGCCACTGGGTAATACTGATCGAATTGAGCCAAACGGCGCTTTTGTGGAGACAGTGATTTCGGCGGCTTTGCAGCGGATTCAGTATTATCAAAATTCGAAATTTAAATGCCGGGAGAACGCTATTGCCATTACGAAACTGGAAGAAGCGCTTCACTGGCTGGATTCCCGAACCCGGAGGCGCGAAGTGGATAAAACCGAGGGTACTCATGAAGGGAATTAGTTATGACTTGTGAGTTGACGGAAAAAGTCGATGGTTACTACCCGAGTATTGAGGTTGGTATCGAGTTTTTACGGCAAGATGGCAGCGCAATTCTTCGTCATGGCTGCAGGGTTATGGAAATTGGGCAAATTCATCGAGCTAGTAGTATACTTTACGATCACACGATTAAGTTTATTAATGTCAGGCGTGAGCGCCCAAATTGGCGTTGGTATGCGAATCGATTATTACAGTTTTTTGGGAGTTATTGGAGGATTTGAGAAATGCCTGACGTAAGTTCAAGTAAACGAGCGATAGCTTCAAACCGGAAACTGCTCAGTTCTGATGTTGAGATTGAGAAGGTTGAAAATGGTTTTATTGTGCGTTAGAGCTATGAGACAAAAAATCACGATTACCAGACGAAGCACTGGATAGCCGGGACGTTGGCTGAAGCTCAAAAATTGCAGGCTACAGCACTCAAGCATAAGGTTGGCTGATGAAAGTGTTTCTTTTGACAATTTCGATAATTTTTTTCGCATGGAGTTGGAACCAGTGGCCTCTTGTTTGGCCAGAGCATGAAGATATAGCAGATCTTTACTGGGAGGAAACGGAAGATGTTTAGAATTATAATTAAAAAGGAGTGTATTCTTATGAGAAACAAAATTGTTAGTTTGTTGTTATCGTTAGTTTTAACGGCAAATGTTTTAACTTGCCTAATTAGTTTCACTAACAAGTCTCCCATATCACCACTGAAACCTAAAGGGGTGCTTGAGGCTCCTATACTACAGGCTTGGATTGCTTGGTACAAGTTTATATCAGGTGGAGGCACATGGTGGGGTGGCGGAGATCCAAGACCTAGGCCAAGTGGAAACTAAAAGATTTAGAACTTTGCAAAGTGCGTTAGCTCCTCGGCGCATGGGCAGGCTCCACGCGAGGAAACAAACCGTGACCTGCCTACCATTTTAAAATGGCGGGTGTAGCTCAATCGGCAGGGCGCCTGACCGTGGATCAGGTCAATGCGGGTTCGAGTCCCGTCGCTCGCCCTAATATTTAGGGAGGTGATGCTACTTTGACTATGAGTCTGGCCTTGATGCTACTCTCAGCGATACTCCACTTTGGTAAATGCTGGGGGTTGCGCATCCAGTTTAAAAAAACACGCATAACACCGCGAGGTAGAGAAACGGTATCTCAACTGGGCTCATAACCCGGAGTTTGGGGGTTCAACTCCCTCCCTCGCTACTATGAGTGACAAGCTAAGAAAATTTAAGCAGCACAAAATCAAGAAATCTGGCACAGAGAGAACATCGGGCAAGCAGATTTGGAGATGTATAAATTGTGCTACAGAGACAGTCAATGTCAAGATATTTCGTAGGAGGTGCCATGCCGAAGTATAGAAAAAAACCAGTAGTAATTGAAGCTGTGCAGTGGGATGGGAAGATTGAAACCCTAAAAGTGTTTCCAGAAGAAGAAACAAAGTCCGTCAAATTAAGGGAAGGAAATTTGTATATACAAACCCTTGAAGGCGAAATGCGTTGTAATTTATACGATTGGATCATCAAGGGCGTAATGGGTGAATTTTATCCCTGCAAACCCGATATTTTTGAAGCAACCTATGAACTGGTAAACCATGAAGCATGAACCGATAAAATCGAGTATGATTTCTTCCGTCGCCCATGAAGAAAATGTTCTTGAGGTTGAATTTAAGAACGGTCGTCGTTATCAGTATCCTGGAATTTCAAAAAAAATGTTTAGGGCTTTGATTGATTCCGGATCACCGGGTAAGTTTTTTAATGAAAACATAAAGGGTAAATTTGGCTCATGAAAACGAAGTTAGTTAAAAGCAAGATACTTCTTCAGGATGCCCGGAAACCCTACGTTGTGGTGTTGAATGACGATTATTGGGATTTTTGGGATCCGCGTGTCACTTTTTATCTTGACACTATTGTCGATAATCCGACATCTATTGGGGATATTGTGCCAGTTGGTCCGGATGAAAAAGTAGATTCATTTACGTTTTATAAATTTTATGTGGGGCTGAATTGAAAGAAACAAGATGTAATCGTTGCGGGATAAAATTTTATTGAAAGCATTGCTGTCCGGCAGACCTACGCGAAACATCAGATCATGTACGGCCTGTTACTGAAGAAATTACCGGAAAGATAGGATATCGTTTAATTAAAGGGCATAACCTAGTCAGACCAAATACAAGTTACAATGACTGAAGAAACCGACATACTCGAGCCTCAGACCGAGGAACTTGATTCTCAACTTTCGGCCGAAGAAGAACGCTTACGGCTGATCAACCTTCTCGAAGCCAAGGATAGGAACCCTCTCGCCTTCTTTCGGCCAACAGACGCGCAGCAGGAATGGATTAAGATGATCGGCAACCATGTCGATCACCCCAATATTCCGAGGGTTAAATTCTTCAGTGGCGCAAATAAGGTCTGCAAGACCGCTGCGACTGTGGCTTGCTTGGGCAATATTATTTGGGGTCCGCAGAACAAATATTTTGAATATCCCATATTTCAAAAATGGCCTTATCCGCGTACCATCTGGATCTCGAGTGAGGATTCAACCCTCAAAGAAATTTTTATTCCTGAAATGGAGAAATGGTTCCCAAGAGATCGAGCAGGCAACCTTTTGGCAAAAATCGATAAGTCCGGTAAAACCTTCACCTATCACTGGACCTGTCAGGGCCGGGACGGAGAGTTCAATATTTATATCAAAACCTACGACACCGATGCCAAAAAACATGAGTCTGCTTTGCTGGGATTGTGGATTTTTTCGGAACCCATGCCCAGAGATATTTTTTACTGCTATCCGGCCCGTATGCCAAGTGGCGGCATGGTCTGGATGGAATTTACACCCCTCATGGAAAGTGCCTGGGTACACGATGAACTCATGTCAGATATCGAAATTACCGAGCAGCCCTGTAAATTTGTTGAAAAAGGCCGAAGCACCAAAATGGAAGTGCTGTATGCTGATGTGGAGAGCGCCTGTAAGCAACACGGCGGTCACGGCATGTGGGAGCACCATATCATTGATCGCTGGAATGAAGAATGCGATCCCGAAGAAAAGCTGGCAAGGTTGCATGGCAAGTTTGCTGAACTCAAGGGCCGGGTTTTCCGGGAAGGCCGAGACTATAGTTCCCACACCCACTTTATCGAGCCCTTTAAACTGCCGCCATCTGCTCAAATTATTATGATAATCGATCCCCATGAGCGCCGGTATCCTATGGTTCATTGGGAGGCCTGCTTGCCTGAAGGAGATTATCGATTCATCTTAGCAAAGGAGTGGCCTTTTTATGAGCCAAATGCGGGTTTTGAGACACTTACTGATTGTCCGTATACAATCAAGGAGATTTGCGCGAAACTACTCGAATACGAGGATATGTGGGGTTTTAGGGTGGTCCGCAGAATCATGGATCCGTACCGCGGTAAACAGCCATACCAGGATTCCGGTTTAAATGTCAAGCAGACCTATGCAAGATATGGCATAGTTTGTGGATTGCCGCAGAAAATGCACATCGAGGTTGGACACGACGCGATTATAGAATACTGGCGCTGCAAGGAACTGAAGAAACCGGAACACCCGCTTTATCAGGATTTGCCCGAAAAACCGAAAGCGGTGATATTTGACGACTGCCTGAATACGATTCGGGCGATTAAGAATTACAAATTTAAAAGGCGTGAGAAGAATGCGGAGCGTCTGGGGAAATCAACTGTCACCATCGATGTTGAGGAAAAGTTTAAGGATCCAATAGATTTGATGCGATATCTGTTTACCGCCAATCCAAAGTATGATTGGGGAGCCAGAACGTCCAAGGCGGGTTGGCGGGCTCGAGCACAAAAAAGACGGGAAACCACAAACGCTGGCTGGAAAGAAAGATAAAAAAGGGCGCTAAATGAATAGACTTCGTGACATTACTGGTCAGGTACTTATGAGTGGGGCTTTTTTGGTCAGACAAGAGGAAAAGACTTTGTTCGCGGGCATCTCAAAGACATTGGTTTTCGACTACGATGGAGAGTTCGCCGATCAAGAAATATGGGTTGCTCAGTTAATCATCCCAGAGCCAACACGATATTCCTTAGAGGGTTCAGGATATGAGGGTTGGGAGTTGTCCGATATAATTACAAGCGAGATTTCCTTAGATCGATTAACAAAATTATAGGAAAATACCATGAGACCAATCATCTGTAATTACTGTGGCAAGGAATGTGAGGAATTTGCTGATTTGGAGGAAGAAGAACAGGAAGCAAAGAGATATGTCCATGTAGGCGTAACCCGGGTTGGCAGCGCAGCTTATGAGCGCGAGTTTGATTTCCATACTGCCTGTGCAAAGAAGTTTTATGAATATCTGGATAAATTCAAAAAGAAATGAATCAGACGCCCGAAAAACTACTTAGTGAACAAAAGAAATTCAAGGAAGTAAAGCGCCAGATAACGGGGTTTCTTTTAATACTATCTCGTAAACAACCTTCGTTTACCGGAATCATTGATTTGAAACTAAGGGTGCGTGAAGGAAGTCTAACGGGTGGAGTTGTCAAGGAATCAGAGGAAGATTTGGATTGGATAGGTCTGAGTGAATATATTCTTAAACATGGCAATGGGGGAAAAATCAAAACTTTAACAGGGAAAGCCGAAATGATTTAAACTAAATCCAAATATTGCCTCAACCAAAATTGGAAGGCGATCGCTCTTGCTTCTTTCCTCCTCAAGAGAAGCAGACGGTCGCCTTTTTTATTAGGAGAAACCATGCAAATACAAATTTTGAAAATCCAAGAATACGACGCAGATGAAGAGATTGCCGAACATCAAAGGAGCATGCAGCCTTTTTTCGATCAAGCGTGTGTACGAAGATTTCCAGAAGAGGCTATCTTTAGGCCAGATCTAGATTATGCCGCGATAGCCTGCGCGAAACTTAAAGGAGAATGATATGAAAAAATTAACTGTTTTGTTTATTCTGGTCTTAGCTTTTAGTGCCTTTGCGCAGGTGATTAAACGTGCTACGACCGAAACGGATGCAGTAGTAGTTATTACCGGGATAGAAACTAATACTTTCGATGTGACACTTGATCTGGATGCTCAGTCGCAGGCTAAGGATTCTGGTCAGGGCTATGAGATATTTATATTGGTTTCAGCATATACCGCTAACGCTACTACGGGAACCCTAACGATTGCGCCTAGACACTTTACCCGGGCTGCTGGCGGCGCAAGGACTTTTGTAACGAGTTCACCAGCGGTAACCGTAGACGCTTCTATAACTTTGGGATCAGCCACACTTTTTAATTTCGACTTCACCGGAATGTCGGCACCAGGGTATTCCATTGTTCTGACAACCGTTTCCGGTGACACTTTTTCTGTTAATGTGTGGCTGACATATCACGGACCAACATAAAACTAATTAGTAACTAACAAAAGGAGTTTTGACATGAAGAAATTCTTAACTGTACTTTGTACCCTGTTGCTGTTCGTTGGGGTTGGTTTTTCGCAGATACCGGCCAAGGTCACTCTAGAGGGTGATAGCTGGTTGACGATGGTAGGTTCGATTATTACCGTTCCCACAGCGCCAAGTTTTGCCGGAAATGTTACGATTCTCGGGACACTGACCACAAGCGTAGCTGGTACTGGAACAAATGTGCAATTTTTCAGCGCCACATCAGGCGATCATTTTTTGTGGGACGCTTCAGCCGAAGCCCTGACTATTATCGGAACCGCTGGGCAGGATGCCTTGAATATTGACGACGGAGACGTGGATATAGCAGATGACATCGACGTTGACGGAGTTACTAATTTAGATGTAACCGACATTGACGGTGCTGTCGATATGGCCTCAACTTTAGTGGTTACGGGAGTCTATACTGCAACCGGAGGTATCGCGTTTGCCACAAATTCAGCATTTATTTGGGCAGTTGGCGGCGCTTCCCTACTAGCCACATCTGGAACTGACCAAGCTCCTACTGATGGACCGAGACAATGGGTTCAAGTATTTATTCCACGAAATGTTACATTGACTGGAATTGGCTACATGGTTGGCAGCGTCGGAGGAACCGATTCTGTTGTGGTTGAACTCAAAGATAGCGCGGGCGCAACCGTTGCCAGATCAATAGCTACGGATACCGAAGCCGCCGATCTGGTTGCTACGACTGCACAATTTCAAAATGTGGCTTTTTCAAGCACTTATAACGCGGTTGCCGGGACTTATTATATAGCGATACAGATGAACGGTACTACGGCTCGTTTACGCACGTATGGAGTTGTCGGAAGTAACTTTGTGGCCGCTACGGCAGCCGGAACATTTAAAACCGACGCATCAATTACGCCAGGAACTACATTTACGGCCGATGAAGGGCCAATTAGTTATGTCTATTAAGCCAATTTTATTGGTGGTGGCAATTTCCATTACGGTTAGCTTATTGTCGAATCTTTTTCTAGGCACCAGAACAGAATCAAGTATCTGGAAAAAGACGGCAATCGAGAAAATCGGAGAAGTTTCATTTCTTAGGAATGCTGACCGAAATGCAGCAGTAGTCATTCAGAACATGATGGGTGAATTAGAAGCGCTTGATATCGGAAAAGTAGACACGGTTTTACAAAAATACAGGGTGAAATAAAATGTCAATTCATTTGGAAGGAAGTCACTTTGTTGCCACCGATAAATCCGGCAAGAAAGTGCTCGGCAAAGGTGGAACTAGGAAAAAAGCGCGTGCATTGGGTCGAAGAATGAGTAACAAGCAACTCGAGCACCACATAAAAAAAACAGCATAAATCTAATGGCACAGGATACTAACAGCGAACGAGAGAAAGCGATACTGGCAAGGCACAAAGCCACCTACCTATCCTTAATGCGGAAATGGGAGGCAAAGCGTAAGCGCTCCCACACAACCTCAGAATATATCAAGGGCATTCAGTGGGACGAAGATACAATTAAAACCCTTGATAAGTTGGGTTTGCCTGCCTTGACGCTGAATATCATGTTACCGATCATGCTAAGAATATTTGGCGCCGAGAGGCAGAGCCGGGGAAAACTAAAGGCGGTTCCTATGCGCGAGGCCAGTATGGAAATCTCCAATGTTTTCACAAAACTATTCGATTGGATGGAATCTATTTGCCATACCAATGAGCAGTTCGGCAAAGCCTTTAAACAGGCCGTAACGACCGATTTAAACGGTTTTGTAGAGCTTGTTTGGGATACCAGTGGTGATCCGCGTGGAGAGCCTAAATTCAGGCACGTAAATTCGTTCTTCATTCTGCTTGGTGACCACGAAAACGATGATCTAAGCGACTGCAAGGAATATGTCAAAACTTTCTTTATGACCAAAGAAGATTTAATGGATATCTTTCCCGATAAGGCGGATTTAATCGATACGGAGCTGAAAACAGACCGGCGCAATGTATTCATGCGCACCATGGATTCAGTGTTGGAAAAGTTTGGAGCTTCAAAATTTATTGATACTGATTTCAGAGATAGTCTCAGCGGGCAATTTCGGATTATCGAACACTACGAAAAACGTACAATCAGAGAGTTTTTCACACCCGACGAGGAACAGGATTTAGTCAAGATACCCAAGGATAAAGTGGAGGAATTGGAACAACAGGGAGCCAAAATAATCACTCAGCCACGAACAATTACCACGGTAAGCACGACCGTTGCCGATATAATGGTTCTGCAGGAATCGAAACCGTTGGCGGTTCAAACCAGAAATGGCACTTTCCCGCTTTTCAAAATACCCGGCCTAAATATCGACGGCGACAATATCGGTCTGGCCTGGCAGCTTGTGGGTCCGCAGGATGAATACAATAAAGCCCGGTCCTCAGAATTACACCAGATTAATACGACCGCAAGTTCTGGATGGACATACGAGGATGGTGCCCTTGATTCAACCATGGAGGATCGCATTGAGAGCAAAGGCGCTATGAGTGGGCTTATTCTCAAATTTCAGGGTGGATTCAAGGCACCTGAGAAGATTAAGCCTAATCAGGTATCTACTGCACAGGCACATCGTGCAGCCGAGGCTAAGGAGGACATGCAGTTTATTTCCAGTGTAAACCCAAACTCCCTAGGCCGGCGCGAGACTTCACAGGAATCTGGAAAACTTTTCAGCCAGAGAGTCGAAGAATTTCTTTCAACCCTGCAGGAGTTCTTTAGCGGTCTGAATAACGCCATGGTACGCGGCGGAGATTATGCCATCCTGACTATGCAGACGCTTATGAAGGACGAAAGACCGATTCAAATAGCTGATACAGGAGAGGAGCTCACCATTAATGAAGAATTTAACGGTGAAGTGTTTAACGACATCAGCCACGGCAAGTTTGGGGCGAGAACTGAAGTTGCGGCGACTACCGAGGTTGTCAGGCGTGAACTCGTAGCTTTGTTGGTGCAGACCTTACAGTATGCACCGGAATCTGTTGCGCCGGTTATTGTCAAGTTGATATTTGAAAAATTGGAGATACCCGAGAAGGATAGGGCTGAAATTACCCAGGCGATTGAACAAGTGATACCACCATCGGCCCGGGAATTGCTGGAAGCTGAAACCGGACTCGGCCAGGAACTCGATGAACTCGCAGGCCCGGGCGCACCACAACAAGTAGGACCACAGGAGATAGCGGCATGATAATTAGCGTAAACGATGGACATGGACCGATTAATTTCACTTTAGATTTCAAAGACAATTTCTATTATTTTTTTATTCATCCCCTCATATTTGGTTATCATATGAATCGGTTTTTCTTTGAAATCAATAGATGTTGTCAATGCAAAAAAATTTGGGGATTATATAAAGACGGTTGTAAAAATTGTGAAAAGACGGCAATTAGCGAGGCCCCGCAAGGACACCCTCAAAGAAAGGAGTAATTTATGAATGCGAATGAATTAGAAATTCCCGAAGTTCCAAGTCTGACTCCCGAAGCTGACGGCAAAA